>Ga0210408_10000932_pt1 | contig 32555 bp, 22 predicted proteins | sample IncBWH4MmetaG_FD_155471 | JGI IMG/M metagenome (GOLD analysis project Ga0210408, IMG submission 155471) | Forest soil microbial communities from Barre Woods Harvard Forest LTER site, Petersham, Massachusetts, United States - Inc-BW-H-4-M | ecosystem: Environmental > Terrestrial > Soil >... | reverse complement strand
CGACTGCTCACCATCGCCCATGGGCAGTGTGTCATTCAGGTAGAGGTCCGCGGCCGCTTTCATCATGCCGATCAACTCCGGGATCGGGATCTCGGTGAGGACCTGGCGAGCCCGCCCGGCTTCTCGCATATCGCGGCCGATCAAGCCCGTATTGGCTCGGCTCACCCGAACCAGTGTTTCGCCGGTAATGAAATGCACGACGGTGTCCTGCTCGAGGCTCGTGTACGGGCAGCCCCATCGCAAGATGGGTAGATTCCGCATGGGAAAAGCCTTTGATCGCGGACGCAAAGCGTGGCACTTACAGAATTACAGATCCAGTGACAACAATTGCTGTAGCGGCGGTCTGCAAGCGCCGCTACAACAAAGGCCGTCTTCGCATTCGAGAACCCTCATCAATACACACCCACGGTCGTGGTTGGCGCGAATTGCCGGAACGGCCGCACACCGCTCACGCCGTCCCAGGGATACTTTTCGTAAGGCGGTTCGCGCTCGCCTTCGTCCCGTTCCAAAAACCCGGGGATGAAGGTCTCTCGCGTGAGGGTCGTGAGCCGCACACGACCAGTCTCCCCATAGTCCACCAAGCGGTTGCAATCGGCGAAGGAAACTACTTCGATGACGGCCCTGGGTTGCGGAGCGTAGTAAGTAATTTTATAGCCTTCCGCCGCGGTCACGGGTTTCGACCCTGCGAGGCCCATCAGGGTGTTCCCGTAAGTCGGTGTCATGTAGACGCCCTCGCCAAGCAGCTCTTCCATTGCAAACCGGGTGAATTGTGGTGTGAACTCAGTCCCTCCAGCGAAGATCCCGGTAATGCCTGCGCCTTTGACGCTGACGCCTCGTTTTTCGAGTTCTTCCGCCAGCGCTTCCAGCAGCTTCGGGGTCGTAAACATGCACCGGATGTCGTGCCCGGCGTTCAGCAAGGTGATAGCCTGCTCGATAACGTGAGCCTTGTACATGACGAGTTCTTGCATCCGTCCTCGCTGGATGAGCTTGATCACCCAGCGCGGGTCCAGGTCTACGCAAAAGCAAATGCCACCGCGATACTGGCACAAATGTTCGACCGCCAGCCGGAGCCGGCGCGGTCCAGAGGGGCCCAGCATCAGCCAGTTGGCGCCTTGCGGGAAGTATTCATCGGGTAGGGTTTCGCTGAACATCTCGTAATCGATGCGGAAGTCCTCGATGGCAACGCGGCTCTTTGGCACTCCGGTGGTGCCGCCGGTCTCGAAAACGTACACCGACCGGCTCGCCAGGCCCTTCGGCACCCAGCGGCGGACCGGACCTCCGCGAAGCCACTCGTCTTGGAAGGGTGGAAATTTTCTCAAGTCTCCGAAGCAACCGATTTCCCTTCTCGGACTCCACCGCAACTTCGAGGCAAACTCCAACCAGAACGGGCATCCGGTCTCGGGACTGAAATGCCATTCGATGATCTCCCGAACGTGCGCGTCCAGCTTGGCCTTCGCGTCCTCGGCACTGGCCGCTACGTCCATTCCTGAAGCTGTAGCCTTCATGCCGCGCGCTCCGGACTACTCGAGTCGCAAGGGAGCGAGTGTAGCGGACCAGCCGACGCGAACACAACCTCTCCCCCGTGGCTGGTTCTGGTGTGCTTTGCGAAATATTTCACTGCCACTCCGCTGCTTGACTCGAACTCCTGGTGGATTATATCTTCGATTTCATTCAGATGTGCTCGTGAATGCCAATTATGTCCGACGCTCGAGTTCTATTGTGCTGGGCGAAGCCCTGCGCCAGACGGTACTGAGCGACGCGAAGCACATCGCGGGACACGCCCCGCGACTGCTCGTTGTATTCTTGGTGGCGGGGGTTCTGAGTGCGGCGGATGAATGGCCGCAGTTTCGCGGAAATCCGCAACTGACGGGCGTTGCCACCACTGCACTGCCGAGCACTCTCAAGCTTCTCTGGACGTACGAAGCCGGTGACACAGTCGAGTCATCACCGGCTATTGCAGCGGGCACCGTTTATGTGGGTGTGGAATCCGCCGATTTGCTGGCCATCGACCTCCAGACCGGCAAGCTCCGCTGGAAATACCACGCCAAGGATGGCATCGGCGAATCGTCACCCGCCGTTCACGACGGCGTGGTCTATATCGGGGATCTCGCGGGACAGCTTCATGCCGTCCGCGCCGCGGACGGCAAGGGGCTCTGGATTTTCCAAACCAAGGCGGAAATCAGGTCTTCACCGGTAGTCACGGGCGACCGGGTTTTGATCGGCTCCTACGACGGCAACCTGTACTGTTTGTCCGCTCGCGATGGCAAGCTGCTGTGGAAGTTCACCACCAACCTTTACGTGCACGCGACGCCCGCGATCGCAGAGACCATCGCTTATCTGGGCGGCTGCGATGCAATCCTTCGCGGTATCCGCATCGCGGACGGCAAGCAAGTCCTCAAACTGTCGTCGGGCGGATACACAGCCGCCTCCCCCGCACTCCTGGGCCAGTGGGCGTACTTCGGCACCTTTAACAACGAGATGTTGCGCGTGAGCTTGCTCCGGAAGCGAATTGTCTGGCGTTACGAAGATCCCGAGCGGCACTTCCCGTATTACTCCTCGGCGGGTGCGGAGGGTGACCGAATCGTAGTCGGCGGCCGGGATAAGATGATTCACTGCCTGAACGCCAAGACCGGAAAAGTCATGTGGACGTTCGCCACCGGCGCTCGGGTGGACTCATCTCCCGCGATCGCGGAAGGCCGTGTTTACGTCGGCTCGAATGACGGCCGGTTTTACGTGCTCGATCTGGTCACAGGCAAGAAGGTATGGGCATTCGAAGCCGGCTCGCCACTGTTCGCTTCACCCGCGATTGCTGCGGGACGCGTGGTGATCTGCTCGGAGGATGGGCGGTTATACTGCTTTGGCTAAACTGGGCGGCCTGAATTGTAGCGGCGCTCCACCAGCGCAGCTGGAGGGAGATGCGTCGAATCAATCCGGCAGCTTATCGCGCTGCGGCTCCGGCAGCCAAAAGCTCGCCAGGAACCCGACCGCGTAAACCAGCAGGGCCACCGCGCTGGCCGAATACGCGAGTTTAGTGAATGGAGTTGAGCCTGGCATCACGTTAGCCAGTTGGGTGGTCAGGAGCGCGGCCGAGGTCCCGATCATCCTGCCGCCGATATTCGCCGCGAAGCTTTCGCCCGTGCCGCGAAGGTGCGTCGGATATACCCTTGGCAGATAATTTCCCCAGAAGCTGAACTGCGCCACCGTGACAAGCCCCGCCACGAATATGCCAACCTGCATCATCCTGAGATTGTGAAGCGCCGGGTAGAAGAAGACGAACGGCACCAGGAACAGTCCCGGGACCTGGAAAACGCGCAGAAGGCGTCGGCGGCTGACGATCCGAACCGCCAAGAACGCCAACACCAAGCGGCCTAGCAACCCGCCCATTTCTTGCAGGAACTGCACCTTGCTCACCGCTTGCTCCTGCGCTGCCCTGGCGAGGTGCGCGATCTGCGGCAGGCCCGGGACGATGCGCGGAATGTGCTGGATCGCTCCGAACGCCGCCCCGTAACTGCAGGCGAACATCAAAGCGGTCAGGAGCGTGGTCGTGCGGTATTCCGGGTGGAACAACTCGGCGAAGCTGGGCCGCTTCAGCGTGCCTTCCGCCTTCTTCTCCTTCCATACCGGCGATTCCGGCAGGAAAGGGCGGACTATCATCAAGGGGATCGCAGGAATGATTCCGGAGATCAAGGCATAGCGCCACGCCTCGTGTCCGCCATGGATCGCAGGAAGCGACCCGGCATAGGTCACTGCAAGGTAGTAGGCGGCGCTGATCATCAGCCCGCCGAGCGACGAGAATGCCTGTGTGTAACCGAGCACCGCCTCTCGCTGCTTGGGATCGGGAAACAGTTCCGCCAACCACGCCACCGCTGCTACGAACTCCACGGAAACACCAATGAACGTTATGCAGCGCAAGACCAGAAGCGTGCTTAGGGACGTGACGAAGCCAGAGGCTAAGGCTGAGAAGGCGTAGAGCAGAATACTCCAGACCAAGATGCGCCGCCTGCCCAAACGATCGGTGAGATAGCCACCGATCAGTCCGAAGATGCCGCCCGCCACCGCCGGGAAGTAGAACAGCATCCCGACCCAGTAGTTGAATTCCGGCGTTCCCGGCTTGACCTTGGCCACCTCCATCAAGGCCGGCCTTACGATGAGCGGCAGCACCAGCAACGAATAAGTGTCGAACGCGAAGCCCAGCCCGGCCATCGCGCAGATCACCCATTGCACTCCGGTAAGACGCTGCGGTATGGCAATGACCGGCGGCGTGGTCATCAGTCGGAAGTTTCCCTCTCACTGGTCCAGAACGAGCGAACGCGTAACGAACCTACCGGCGAATGTGGCTCTTTCGCGGTTGACAATGATAGAGGAGTTCGGCGCAATATCGTCAAGGCAATTCTGCTCGCAGCTCATGGTCGCGTCAAAGTCGACCCGTAGACCAAGTGACCCTTCGCAGGCCTTCTTCGTCGCCCATGTTTTCCCCCGGGGAGATGGCCGGAGTCTTAGCTTGTAACCCTTGGCGAGAGGGTCGCCCGCGACCAGCGCTTTCACCAACCGGCGCGTCACAGGTGAAGGGGCTTCCCCCTTTTTATTGGACACTTTGAGGGAATGACTCGTAGGTGGTGTCCGGACCTGAACTGTGAGCGCCGCCGGGGTCAGCCGGCGCGGGACAATCGGAATGCAACCATCTGCTCGCCGTTGCGAACCAGCAGGACGTCGCCGACTAGGACCGGGTGGTTCCAGGTCTTGCCTTCGAGAGCTGGGAACCGCGCCACCTCGGTGAACTCATCGGGGGTCGCCCGGACCAGCGCCAGTTCACCCTCCTCCGATGTCAGCAGCAGCAAGTCCTGGTCAGCCAAGAGGAGCAACTGGCCGTTGCCGTAGCGTCCGCCCTTCCACACGCGCTTGCCGTCCTTGAGGTCGATACACGCGAGGATGCTGCCGTCGAAGCCGAAGGCATGGCCTTTGTGCACGACGAAGTCGTTGAAGTAGGGCTTCAGCCCTAGTGACGTCCAGCGCTCTTGGACGGTCCACCCGGCGGATCCATGCGCGATCGCGAGGCGGCGCGTGCCACTGCTCTCGCTCACGCTGATTAGGACGTCGCCGTCCGCAGTCAGCGCCGGCTGCACGATGGGGTAGCCTGCCCATGCATGCTCCCAGAGCAACTTGCCGTCGGCGAGCCCGACGCTGATCAAGCCGGGTTCGCTCAAGAGCAGGACCTGCGGCACTCCGTCTATTGTCGCGAGATGCGGCGAGCTATAGCTCACGCCGCGTGGCAGGCTGGTCCAGCGCTTGGCACCGGTCGCCAAGTCGTAGGCAACGAGCTGTCCGGAGGTGGCCACAACAACGAGGTCGTTGATCACCAACGGCGAACTCGCGAAGCCCCACTGCGGAATTTCCATGCCCGTGTCGGACGCCGCGTTGCGCGACCACACGACGGAGCCGTCGCGCTCGTTGAGCACATTCAGAATCCCGGTAGCGCCGAAGGTGTACACGCGGCCGTTGCTGAGCGTCGGTGTCCCGCGCGGACCGGGACCGCCGTTCGACTCCCAAAACCGGGCGGTGTCGCGGTGCGCCCAAACCGGCTCGCCAGTGACCAGCTTGTAGCAGGCGACCACCTCGTCAGGACCGCGCTGCTCTTGGGTATAGAAACGGTCGCCGCGGACCGCGAACGACGACCAGCCGGGTCCCACCGGCCGGCGCCATAGCGCTACCGGTGGCGAAGCAGTCCAGTCGGTTTTGATTCGCAGGCCGGGGATGATGTCGTCGCGATGGGGGCCACGAAAGCCGGGCCATTCGGCAACGGGCTCAGGTGGGGTCGATGGCAGCGTCGCCGGCGCGCCGCCCGCTTTGGCCACGAGCCGCTTTTCGGGAGCCTCCCCTGCTGCACGAACCGGGGCGAGCGTCGCCGGTTCGTTGCCCGATCTAGACGCGAGCCGTGCATCCTCTCGTTTCTCGGGAGTCCCACCTGCCGGAGCTGGCGCGAGCACGGCGGGAGTTGTCGGCAGTGCCCCCAGCTCACTGCCGGAATTGGTAACTAGTCGTTCCTCGGGAGTCTTCGTCCACCGCCAGTGCAAGTCGTTTTTGAAGGTGGCGGCGGTGAAGCCACCGGTCCTGACGAGCGCCCACACTCCACAGGCGAGCAGGATGGTCGCGACCATCGTTGCGCGCCGAACTCCGTCCGAGAGACGATGAGTGGCCACCGCCCACACGACGAAGGCGACGCCGAGGGTCGGGATAGTCAAGAATGGGAACAAAAAGCCCATCGCCCCAGTCGCAATCGACACGTCGACGATGTGCTTGCTCGCGAACAGCGCGACGAGCATCAGGGCGACGGCGCCCAAGCGCTCGAACCAACGCGCCCGGCTAAAGAGCAACCACCATAGGACCACGGCCAACCCGCCGACGGGTCCCGAGAGCACCGCGAGGTACAGTTCGTCGGGCATGACTAACGGGACGACAAACCGAAGCAACAACACCAGTATCACGATGACCACGCCGGGCCATAGCCGGAGCTGCCTCTGACGAGTCTCGCCACCGCTTTGCGCGACGCTCATTGCCTGGTCAGCCTCCTTGCCTGCTTTGGTACGCATCGATAGTACTCTCTTCACTAGCAGGTGCTCCCGCCATTTTCACCCGGACACGCTCCATGTGCAGCACTGTTCGAGTAACTCGGTAAGCGCGGGCGGGACGCCCGGCCTCCCGAGGAAGAAACAGGTTCTATCAGACGAAACGCATGAGAACTGATAGAATTTCAACCTCCTCGACGGAACCGCTCGTGAGGGCTTCAAACCAATGGGACACGGCGCCATCGCAAACACGAAAGGAAAGGGGAAGCGCTCCATGGTGTGGATCATTTTTGTTGGGGGTGCGGTGCTCTCGTGGGGCATTTACGGCCCCGCGCTGCATAAGGGACAAACGTCGCTCGGCAACCCGCTGAAGGCTCTACTCTGCGTGGGCTTGGCCTACTTCCTCATCGGCGTCCTCGTGCCGGTAGCGGGACTGTCGTCGCAGGGTGGGGTGACCGGTTTCACTCTCGCCGGTTCGATCTGGGCCACGATAGGCGGAGCACTGGGAGCACTCGGAGCGGTCTGCATCATCTACGCGTTCAAGTCAGGCGGCCTTCCGAATTACGTGATGCCGCTGGTTTTCGGCGGAGCGCCCGTCGTCAATGTGATCGTCTCGATGGCCACGCACCCACCGAAAAACCCGCCGAACCCGCTACTTTACGTCGGCTTCTTACTGGCCGTAGTGGGAGCGGGATTGGTGCTGTACTACAAGCCTTCGTAGTCTCTAGATCGGGCGCCGCGCGTGGATGCGTGAAATAAGATCCGGTCCGATCGCGACATCCAGCGCAAATGGCCAAGCAGGCCACACCTTCAAAGCAGCGTTGGGCGAGATTGGTGCTTTACGCCGTCTGAAAAAGTCGTCCGTGGACGGACGATGATGAGCGTGCCGCGTTGCCCTTTCGCCTCCTACAGCAGCTACCGCCTGCCGATCGCGTACAGAAAATGTTCCGTACGCAGGAAGATGTGCCTATCGGAGATCGCCGGCGAACTCAAGGTGTAATCGCTGAGATCATTTTCTGCCAGGATTTCAAACTTCGGTCCCGCCTTTAGGACCGTTGTCATTCCATCCTCGTTCGTGACATAAATCTTTCCATCCGCCAGCACGGGCGATGAGCTGTAGGTCGCGGGCTTGATGCGCTGCCCACCCCAAATCTCCTGGCCGGTCTTGGCGTCTAGGCACCAGACGATACCCCGGTCGTTCACAGAATAGAAATACTTCCCGTCGGTAACGGGAGTTGGCACGTCCGGGCCGTTCATAAAGGACCACAGCTTTTGCGATTGCGAGATATCGCCGCGACCCCCGGCTCGAAAGGCGATCAAAGGTCGCACGCGCGTAGGCACATACACCACGTCGTCATACACCACCGGGGAAGCGATGATCCGATAGTTGGGGTTCTTGTCCGGATTGAATCCCGTGCCGCGCCACAATTCCTCGCCGGTTCCGGGATCGTGCCCGGTGACACAATCGCCGCCAGTGACGACGATCTCCACGTGATTGCCATACCGCAGCAACGTCGGCGTGGTGTAGGAATCCGGCGATTCCCGCACCGCGTCCGTGGGACGGATGACGCGCCAAATCGTCTTTCCGGTCTTCTTGTCGATGCGCAGGACGTACGACGGATCATGAGTTTTCATTCCATGCAGCACCTGCACATACAGCGAATCCTCGTAAAGCAACGGTGAAGACGCATAACCCCAGTTCAGACCGAAGCGACCGTAGTCCTTTTGAATTTCGCGCATCCAGAGCTCATTACCGCTGAAGTCGAAGCCCTTCAGCACACCGATTCCGGTCATCACGTACACGTTCTTGCCGTCAGTGACGGGTGAGGGCGACGACATGTTCTGCTTGTTGATCTTGTAATTCCCGCGCGCAACTAGCTTCTTCCAGACCGGCGTTCCCTTGGCCTTGTCGACGCACCAGAGGGCGAGATCGTCGCCATCGGCGACGTTAAGGAAAACGTAGTTGCCCCAGATGATTGGCGTGGACGCGGTTTTACTCGGCATTGCCAGTTTCCAGGCTACGTTTTCGGTGGCGCTCCAATGAACCGGAAGGTTCTTCTCGGTGCTCGTACCGTTGAGCGACGGGCCACGCCATTGCGGCCAGTCTTCCGTCAACCCTGGAAGTGAAAGTGCAATGATGAACAGGGCCAAGGATATCCGGACACGCAAGTTTCACCTCCAGCGGTGCTGCTACGATCGGCACCCCCACTAATAATCTTGCTGCTGGCTCGGATCCGTAGCGGCGGCTTTACGCTGCCGTTCTTTTGGAATCGCTGGAGATCTGGCGGGGTAACCCGCCGCTACCTCACACCGGGCGACCTTATTCATCGACGCATGCTAGCGCAGATCTAGTGCCATCATCGTGTGCCGGTCTCGCACGTAGAGGTTCGTTCCGACCAGCGTGGGCGCAGTCCAGGCATTGCTTTGCAGTAATGGCACTCTCCAACGCACCTGCATTCCTTGCTGGGATAGCGTCGCCACTGCAAGATCCCCTTCTTCATCGAGGAGGATCACCTTTCCGCCGACGAGCACCATATTGACCTTTCCGAAAGTCCTGTCCTGCCAAGCCACCTTGCCCGTTCTAATATCGACCGCTGTCATCGGAGCAGGTCCGAAGTCACCACTCGACCCGTAGACGTAGTCACCGATGCGGATCACGTTGGTGTGGTGTATCCGTATGCGATTGCCGGACCACAATTCTTCAACCTTAGTTTTTCCTCCAGACTGGGCTAAGTGAAGGACGCGCGCACCCCCGTTGTAAGCGGAGCTGATGAACAGCAGGTTGCCCGGCCCCCACACCGGCGTGCTGATGTTCAGCCCCCACGACGTCGAATGGGGGTGACTCCAGAGCAGGTTACCGTTCGATGGGTCGAGTCCGACCACCTCGTCGCTAAACGTGGTGACCAGTTGGTCCTGCCCGTTCACATTGACGATGATTGGTGTAGAAGGCGCGTTCTTAAAATTCTGTTTTTGCCAAACCAGAGAACCGTCCCTGGGACTCAGGGCGACTACGGCATGGCCATGTTCGCCAAGCTTGACAACGATCGTGTCCTTGTAGGCGATTGGGCTTACAGGGTAGCCACGGTCCATAAAAGTGCTCCCGGGGAAATCCTTGTAAAGATCCTTTTGCCACACAATCTTGCCAGTTTTCTTGTTCAAGGCGTGCATCTTGGCCAGGATTCCGATAGTGTAAACACAATTGCCCAAGACGAGCGGTGTACTGTGTGGTCCGGATCCGTTTTCCATGCCCATTCCTGGCCGGAAGGTGGCGTCGTAGGCATACTCCCACTCCGTCTTTCCACTCGCGGGATCGATGGCAACTACGACCTCCTCGTGGCCGCGTCGATACATGGTGTAGAGCAGCGCGCCATCAGTCACGATGCTGGAGTAGCCTTCACCCAGATTGCGCTGCCAAAGCCGCTTGGGGGCGGCGACGGCGAAGGTTGCCGGAAGCCCGTTCTCATCGACCGAAAAATTGCCGTTGGGTCCTCCCCAGGCGGGCCAAGTGGGCGTTGCCAGTCCGGCAGCGCCAGCGAACACCAGAAGCATAAGTGCGCTTAACATGACGCAGCTCTCCCAAGGAGCCGGTGCCGGTCGGTTTGGTTGTTGCTTTCTCCCACTCCAGGGTCAAATTGGATCATTTAGGTTGGAACAAGCCACAGCCATCCGGCTATGACACCAACAACCAGCATTTTGTTTCCCCCAATGCGCATCACAAATCGCTCCCCATCCCACAGGCAAGCGTCGTTGAGGAGGATTCCGAGTCGCCATCCACGATCGCCGCGTGATCCGCCTCGCGGCCTTCAGAAGTCCACAGGGGCCAAACGGGCGACGAATTTCCCTTCGGGGGCGTTCTTTAGCTGGAGCTTCCCCGGCCTCACTTTGCTCGGAGAAGGCGCTGGAGATGCCGCCGCGACTTAGGCCGCGCCACTGGGGGCAGTTCTGCGCCTTGGTGGGCGCGGCGTCCACGGACAAGGTGGCGACACATGCTGCCCTACGAGAAAAGATGATGGCCGAAGTCTACTCCGATCGTAGTGCCATGAGCAACGGGGAACGCAGAGCGGCGGCAGTGGCGGCGAGCGAGGCGCCAATTCCGGTCACCAGCACGCCAGCCAGCAGAAGGCTCAGCGAAGCGACCGGCAAACGACCGCCACGCAGCAATACCGCCGGGGCGATAGCCAGCAGCGCGCACGCCGTACCTGTGACCAAGCCGAGCAGCAGCAGGAGCACGTTCTCAGCTATCACCATCGTCGCCAGGTGCTGCGGGCGGTACCCGACCGCGCGCAGGAGTGCCAGTTCGCGGCGCCGCTCCAGCACGTTGCGCAGCAGGACGGCTCCGAGTCCCACGGTGCCCAGCACGAGGCCCAGCCCGCCGAGGCTGCGGAACGTGGAAAGATAAGTGTTCTCCACTTTGTGGAAACCCGCTAGGCGCGCTTCCGCCGGTTGGATATCGAGTCCGTAATCAGCGAGTGCGCCCTCCAAAACTCCCGTCACTTCCTGCGCTCTCGCCGGTGGCACGCTCAGCAGGAAGAAGCGGTAGCCTTCGACGTCCGGAAACAGTCGCAGGAAATTCTTCTCCGAGATCAGCAGTTCCCCCTGAAAAAGGCTGTCCGCGAGTCCCGCGACAATGCGAAACCGCCTTTGGTCCACTACGAATTCCTCGCCGAGATGCAAATGCAGTGAATAGGTCATGGAGTTCGCGTCGGCGATCGCCGGAATGACGCCGTCGGCCGCCTCCGACTCGAGCAAGAGCCAGGGATTTGGGGTCCGGACCACGGAATCCTGGAACCGGAAACGAGCGCTGCGCAGAAAGGCCGCCGGAGGCGCCAGAATTCGAGGATTGCGCGGCTGGTAAAGATTCCGACAACTGGCGTCATCGCCGGGACGCAGTCGGAAGGGAACGAACTCGACGCCTTCGAGCCGCGGGATGTTCAGGGCATCGCGACCAGCGGGCGTGTTAGGTTCGTGAATCAACGGCAACACCGATTCCGCGACAAGCGGGAAACCGCCCGTGCCCGCTGAGGCCTCGCTGCGACGAAAGGCATCAAGGGAAACGATGATAAACGTCGCTGAAGCGATCAGGGCGATGCAGAGGAGGCTGCGACCCCGCCGGTAGGTGGCACTGCGCACGCCCAACGTGATTTGGCCACGAATTGCCGCTAAGGAACGCGAACTAAGCCAGGCGGACTCGAAACATACTGCGGCGATCAGCAGAAGTGTGCCCGCACCAAAAAATCCGGCGGTTTGGTCCAATTCACGAACGAGCGCGGCCGCGAGCAGGGCAAGAGCGATGACAGTCACGAACGATGCGACGAGCAACCACCGTCCTCTTGACTTGCGCTTCTCAACCCCTGCCAGGAGCCCGCGCGGTGTTACCGGCTGGAGGCTTCGCAAGGTCCACGCGGTCGAGCCCAGGCCGGTCGCCATTCCGGCCGCTGCTCCGACGGCCAGGGGCGCAATGGACGTGTGCAGCGAAAGTGACTTGGTCCCTACCGCGTCGACCCACCAGGTTCGCAATCCGAGCATAATGATGTCGCCATAGACCAGCGCGGCTCCGATCCCGAGGATTGCGCCGGCTGCCGCTAGCGCCGCGCCTTCCAGGAGAAATAGTGAGCGGAGCTTGGAAATGGAAAACCCGAGCGCACGGAGCACGCCGATCTCGCGCATGCGTTGCTCGACTCCGAGCCTAAAGAATAGCCCTGTCAGCAAGAGGGCCGAGACCATCAGAAAAAAGCTGAAATAGAGGAAGTACTCGCCGAAATCGGTGGCGCCACGCGCTGCCGCCAATCCTTGGGCTTTGGTAGCGAACACCGTGAGCCCCATTTTGGCGGGATCGAGGGCCATCCGAAGCGCGTTGCTATACGCGTCGGACGGCGGGAGGATGCGGACCGAGGTAAGTCGGCCAAAGCGCGTGCCCCAGAGCTGCTGACCTCGAGCAAGCGGGATGAAAGCCTTTGGCGTTGTCCGGTATTGCCTCCAGTACTGTTCATCGCTCGGCCGCACGCGACTCAAATCGAGCGGGAACGGCGGATCCCAGTCGTGCAGGCTTTTCGACTCCGTGATGCCTGGATATTGCGGGGCAAGGTCGCGGTCCGAGGCCGCACCCTCGAGCGGGACAACCTGCGCCAGGCGGAACCGTACACTGTCCGTATGCAGCAGACCGTCCGACTTCCAGAGGTAGTATTCCAGCGTCACTGCATCCCCTGGCTTTGCCCGCAGGTCGTGCGCTGTCCATTGACTCAGCGTGATGCCGTCGGGTTCGGAGGGAGCAGGCGGAGAGTCGAGCGCCGTTACCACAGAATAGGGAACCTCCCGGCCGCCGACTCGGATGCTGTTCGCAAAGTACGTCAGCACCGGTTCAACGCGCAGACCCAGTGACTTCGCGGTAGTCGACGCCGTATCAGCCAGGGCGTCGCTGATCTGGGCACTGTCGGCCTCGAGAGAAAGGCAGTGCTGCCTTTCCAGAGTGCGTAGCCGGACGCCGAGGTCTTCGAGCGCGTATCGATCCTTCAGCGTTCGTTCGATGAGGTCGAGGCTTACCGCTCCGTTTGCCACGAGGATGGTGTTCGCCTTTCCCTTCTGATCTAAGTCCCTCTGGAGACGCGTTAGCGGAACGATCGCGGCGCGAACATCGCCCTGCTGCGCCTCCAGTGAGAACTCGCGAAAGGCGGCCTCTCGCCACTTAAGGTTAAGCCTGATGGTCTTGCCAACGTCCTGCTTGCGCCCGTGCAGTGACTCGAGCGGAATCGCAGAGGGCTTCTGCACACGGATTAAGATGGCGTCGTCGGCTTTGCCGCCCAGTTCCCGCTCGAGCGCAGCGCTCAACAGGATCTCGTGGCCGGACGGCGGCTGGCCGGGTTCGGCTTGGAACTTCCAGAAGCGCTCGTCGACCCCGTAGACCTCGACACCCGATGCTCGCCGACCGCTCGGCTCGTGTACGACGACGGCGCTGATCGCGATTATGGGGCAGGAAGAGTCAAAGGCGGAGGCCAGCTCCTCGCGGAAGAAGCCGTTGCGGGAGATCACAAAATCGGTATTGCCCAGCCGCGCCAGCACCAGGTCCCGGAGGCTCGAGCGCACCGAGTCACCTACGAGCAACGCACCACCCAGCACGCCGACCGCGGTCGAGACCCCCAGCAGCACGGCCAAGTTCGTGCGCCAATACCATGTGAGATTACGCCGCAGCAGGGTGGAGGTTCGCATGACGCAATTCATACCGAACGGGAAATCGGGAGGCCAGCTCCGCGCTGTGGGTTACTACCACCAGGATGGTCTCCTGCCGCTGGTACAGCTCGAGCAGCATAGAAGCCACAACTGCCGCCGAGGTCTGATCGAGGTTTCCGGTCGGCTCGTCGCAGAGCAACAAAAGCGGCTTCCGGATCAGGGCACGCGCCAGCGCAATGCGTTGCTTCTCGCCGCCCGAAAGCTCGGAGGGGCGATGATCCAGCCGATCGCTCAGCCCCACCTGCTCGAGCAGCGCCCGCGCACGGTCCGGATACCCGGCGTGATCATTCGTTACCAGCGTTGGAATCAGGACGTTCTCGAGCACTGAACACTGTGGTAGAAGGCAATGATCCTGGAAAACAAAGCCGATCGACCGATTCCGGAACGCCGCCAGCTCCCTCTCCGCCAACTGGAAGGGATTTCGTCCGTCAAGCGTAAGCGTGCCGGCAGTCGGCGGTTCCAGAGTGCCTAGGATGTAGAGGAGCGTGCTCTTTCCGGACCCCGAAGGACCCATGATGGCCACCGCGTCACCGCGCTTCAAGCAAAGGGAGATGCCCGAGAGGACCGCCAGGGGCCCACGGGGCGTTGGGTATTCCTTGGCGAGGCTGGAGGCTTCAAGCATAGACACGCGGGGCCGCGATGCTAGCGTACACTTCGAGCGCTCGCGCGGCCATTCGCGAGGCGCTGTAGTGCTCGCGGACTCCTTGCGCACCCCTTTTACCGAGTTCTTCCGCGAGCGCAGAGTCCTTCCACAGCGAGAGGATTCCCTGGCCCAGGCTGGCCGCGTCGCCCGGTTCCACCAGAATTCCGCCGCCGGTCTTCTGGAGGATCTCCCGAGCTGCTCCCCGCCGCGGCTGAGCCACGGGAACTCCATTCGCCATCGCCTCCAGCAGAGAGATGCCCTTCGGTTCGTCGTACGTGGCGGGGACGCTAAGGATATCGAGTTTCCGGAGGAAGTCAATCTTTTGCCGCCGGTCGAGCACGCCGCGGTAGCAGAACTCGCCTCCCAGGCCGGCCTCCTTCATACTGCGTTCGATGCCGCAAAGGTACTCGCGGTGTTCGGGCGCGAGGTAGCCGGCAGCCTCCAGTTTTGCGCTGGAGAATTCGGTTTCGCGCCGCAGCCAGATGTAGGCCTCGGCCAGAAGATGCAGGCCCTTTTCCGGCGCCACACGCGCGAAGTAGCCGACCGCGAAAACGTTGCTGCGCACGCGGAGAGCCGGATCGTGACCCTGGAGACTGACGCCAAGCGGCACAACGTGCATTTTGTGCTCGGGGATGCCAAGGTAGCGACACATGAATTCCGCGTAATATTGGCTGACCGCCGCGAAACCGTCCACGTGCCCGATGTTAGCCCGAATCAGCTCCAGTGACCTGGTTCGATACGGCTCCAGAAGCTGGCTGAGAAACAAATCTTCGCCCTGCAAGGTGCAACACACGGGCCGGCCCACGGCTCCCCGGATCGGCCGCGCCAGCCCGATCAAGAGTGAGTTCGGTAGCGTCACGATATCAGGCGGCGCCTGGTTGCGCAGCCAGCTCGTTAGCTTCTGGATTTCCTTGCGCTGAAAACCCTCTTCGCCGCGAAGCATGGAAACAGTCAGTTCACCCAAGAGGAGTGGGTTTACTGGAATCGAGCGGCGCGAAGCAAGCTTGAGCGCCCATGGCGAATCCCATAACGAGTCCAACAGCGCGGGGGTTTTGCGGAAAAGGGCCGAGTGTTGCTCGAGGTACACGCTGATACCGCCGCAAAATACTTTGTCCTCGCTGACGTTCGCCTCGTCGGTCAGCGTCGGGGTATAGATGGGCAGCAGAGTGAGATCGTGGCCTTGGCTCTTTATCTCCGCCGCCAGGGCGTTGTCGCGGATGCAGCTTCCGCAATACATCGGCCCGGCGCCGGCGGTGAACGCAACGATCTTCATACAAGGCCTTCGTCACCGCAGCCGAACCATCGTCATAATTTGTCCGGTTTAGGCTGCAAGAGACATGAATTTCAGACGCGTATTATATTATGAACTTATCTGATTGCGGGTATTGAGGGCACTCAGGCATCATCAGCTTTTTCACGCTGGCGCGACCGAGCGTCAGGGGCGCCGCCGAAGCCGCAGCGACCACGCCACACTCATGATTAATCCGGATTAGACGCCTGAATCGCGAAGTTCTTCAGGCGCGATTTCGATCTTGTCGGCAAGGGCTCTCGGTATCGGAATGCCGGTCATCTTGCCGCTGGACTTGTCGCGCTTCACGCAGGCTACGGCCACCGTTCCTCGCGCGACTTCTCGGGCAGGCTGCTCGTTTAACTTTCGAAAGACAAAGGTATAGACGAGACTCTTCTTTTTCTTTTCGCGCACAAAAAGGGAGATTTCAACCACGTCCTCGAACCGGAGGGGATGCTTGAAGTCGCACTCCACATGCACCCGCGGCCAGCCGAGATTATTACCGGCGGCATGAATCGACGTGCCCAACGACCGAAAAAACGCGTGCTCCGCCACCTCCATATACCGGAAGAAATTCGAAAAATGCATGATACCGGCCATATCGGTTTCGCAAAACTCGACTTGTCGGGTCAGCTTGAATTTACAGGCCACGTTTCATTGCCCTTCGATTCGGGGTGTTTCGATGAGGGGCTTGCCATGCTCCAGCGGTTCCGGGACGGACGCAAAACTCGCGACGGCCTGAAACAGCGGGTTAAAGTCGCGAAACAGATTGCCCATCAGGCAGTCGGTTACGTCCCCGTTAAGATGAGGGTAACGATCGATAAATTTCCGAAAGCTGAACTCGAGATCGTAAAAGGTATAGACCAGCTTCCTCATGGCCTCGATACCTTTGCACATCTGCACTCCGTACTCGCTGAACCGGGATGCGGAAACATCGCCGGCCGTGAGGGCGGCGTCGACGGCGTCAGCGGCGAGCTCGCCGCTGCGCAGCGCCAGGAAGACTCCGGAAGAAAAGACGGGGTCGAGAAAGGCAAATGCGTCCCCCACCAGCACCAGTCCATCGCCAGCGCAGTAGCGGGAACGATAGGAATATTCTCCCGTCACGCGATACGGCCCGGTCTGTCGGCCAGGCGCCAGGTGCTGCTGAACCCAAGCGTTTTTTGCTACCTCGTGGTGAAAGATCGTTGCAAGATTCCGCGTGCCGTTGTAAAGGTACGCCTTCTCGGCAACAGCGCCGACACTTACCATGTTCTCAGGTAGCGGAATGTACCAGAACCAGCCCTTCTGCGGGAGGTAAGCAATGGTGGTCGCGCCCTCATCGATTCCCGGGTCGCGCAGCGCTCCCTGGTAGTAAGTCCAGACAGCGATTTTATTCAGGAAGGGATCGCGCACTTTCCACCCGCTGCGCGACACCGCGAACGCATCGCGCCCACTGGCGTCGATGGTGATCGGCGCGTGGAATTCCAGCGTCTCGCTGTTCTTGCCGACGGCTTTCACTCCGGTGACCGCGCCGTTCTCCTGGATCATCTGCCGCACCATGGTCTCTTCCAGCACTTCAACCCCTTTGGCGCGGGCGTTGTCGAGGAGCATCTGATCGAACTCGCTGCGCAGGACCTGCCAGGTGCCGGCGGCTTCGTGTTTCAGGTGCGTGAAGAAATAAAAGGGCTGCGATGCCCGCCCATCGCGGCTGACGAACTGGACGCTGTATTTCTTGGGGAAATGAGAACTCTTCATCCGGTCGATGATCCCGATGCGCTCGAGGGGGAAATAAGTATACGGCAGCAGTGACTCGCCAATGTGATAGCGGGGGAACTTCTCCTTTTCCAGCAGCACAACGCGGCGGCCCTTACTGGCCAGCACCGCCGCCGCCGTCGAGCCGGCGGGCCCGCCTCCGATCACGATGGCATCATATGGACTGTTTCCGTGCACGAACCGTCCCCCGTTGGGTAAATTGACAGTGTCTCGATTTGATTTTGTGACGGCGAGTTTACCTCGCCATGCAACAGACGGTGCGTGGCCTCGCCAAGTGGCTGCCTAAACCGCCACTGCACCAAGACCGTCACGTATACCGCGCATTGCGATGCTGAGGCAGGAAGAACTCATGAAGCAGCCTGTCGACCTGCAGCAGGCCGTCGCGGTTCAGCCGCAAACTGTTTTCATCAGGCGCCAGAAAGCCTCGGTCCCGCAGCTCACTGAGTGGCTCGGCAAATCGCTGTTCAATATCGACTCCGAACTTGCCCTGGAAGTATGCTCGGTGAACGCGGCCAAGTTTCATTTGAAGAATCAGTTCCCGAATCATGCGCTCTTCCCGAGTCGGCGTTAGAGCACGGTAAATGGGAAGCGTCCCCCGAGAAAGTTTTTCGAGATAGGGTCCGAAATCGCTCTCGTTTTGGAAATGGGTGCCGCCGACATGCGAAAAGGAGGCCACACCAAGGCCCACCATGTCCGCGCCGGTCCACAAAAGGTCCCGGTAAATGAACCGACTCCGCGCTGGATCTTTGACCGCTGTGTACGCGCTGGCGACGGTGTAGCTGGCCGTTTCCAACTCCGAGAAAGCGTAACTGACCCACTCGCGCTTGGTTCTCCAGTCAGCCACAGGCGCGACAGTCCTTCCGTCCGCCCTCATTTCATTGAAGATGGTCGTGTTGTAAGGAATTTCCATCTGATAGATGGTGACGCTGTCGGGAGATAACGCGATGGTCTTGCGAACGCATTCCCGCCAGTTTTCAGAGGTCTCCCCCATCATCCCGGCGATCAAGTCGATATTGATCTGCGGGAATTCGATGGCGCGAGCGAAATCATACGAGCGGTCGACGTCCTTGGCGCCGTGAGCGCGCCCGTTGATTCGCAGGATGTGGTCATCGAAATTCTCGATACCCAGACTGAGGCGGCTGACGCCCAGCTCTTTGATGACCCTGAGCTTGCCTTCGGTCAGGGTTCCCGGCTCGCATTCAAAAGTGATCTCCTCGGCCTCATCCCAAGGCAGCAGCCTCTTCACTGCATCCACCATCCGGCTGAGCTGGCGTGAGGAAATGTAGGATGGTGTTCCGCCGCCAAAATAAACGAATTTTGGCTTCCTGCCGCCAACAAAAGGTTTCTGAGAGTAAAGCGTCAGTTCCTGGATGGTGGCATCGAGGTAGCGCTCAATCTCGCTCGCATCCTTGTCCGTGTAGACCTTGAAGTAGCAAAAATGGCACCGCTTCCGGCAAAAGGGAATGTGGAGGTAAATTCCCAACTCGGTGCCAGGAGCCGGCGGCCGCTCCAGGGCGGCATGGGCCTCATTCACGTGTTCCGGAGTCCAGAAAGAATACGGCGGATAATTCGATACAAAATAGTTGCCGACAGTGGTCTCTCCTTCGAGACGCACGTCCTTCGGTGCTGGCTCCACTGACGGTATAAGGGGAAGGTCCATTCCGCGTTCCGGTAAAACAACAATTACAGCATTGTAGCTCGGTTCTGACCGCTTCGTTCCGAACTCGCGTTTTTCGCGCCGCGCAACTTGCTCGCTAAGTTAAGACGCTGGAAATCGGCATCGGTTACCTGTCGATTCAATAGGCCCATTCGTAGATCTCCGCCGCTCCCGCGGCGTCGAACGGTCGGGGATTGAACTGCCCCGTCCACTGGGTGGCGGCTTCCTCGGCTAAACCGGGCAAGTCCTCTCTTGAGACGCCTTGCTCTCGTAGCCGGACGGCGAGGTCGGCCATTTCCGCCATCCGCGCCAGCCGATGTCCGAGATCGCCCGCGTCGAGTTCGTGGTAGAGCCCGCCTGCCGCCGTGTGGTTCCATCGCACCACGTGCGGCAGCAGTGCCGCAATGGCCAACCCATGCGTCGTGCCGTAGCGCGCGGTGAGCGGATTGGCGCAGGCGTGGGTCGCCCCGAGCATCGAGTGCTCGATGGCGATGCCCGCCAGATGCGCGCCAATCTGCATCGCGCCGCGCGCCTCGAGATCATCAGGGTCTCGCAACACGCGGTCATAATTCGCCGCCAGAAGCCGCCACGCCTGGTGCGCGAAGGCCTGGGACATGGCGTTGCGCCGCGTAGTCACGTAGCTTTCTACAGCGTGCGAAATGGCATCGTAGCCCGTGGCGGCGGTCACGTGCCGCGGTTGCGACCGCGTCAGCAGCGGATCGAGAATAGCGACGCGAAACGCTGCTTTCGGATCGCCGCAAGCCATTTTCTCGTGGGTCCCCGCGTCGGAAATCAAGGCGTAGCATTGCGACTCGCTACCCGTGCCGGCCGTGGTGGGGACTGCGATCGTGGGCAGCATCGGTCGCTGGGCCTTGCCGTACCCCCGGTAATCGAGCATGCTGCCGCCGTTGGTCAGAACGAAGTTGATTCCTTTGGCGCAGTCGAGCGAGCTGCCGCCGCCCAGTGCAACGATCGAGTCCACGCCGCAAGAGGCTGCGAACACTCGACCGGCCTCAACCATTACCGTGTCCGGATTCGCCTCGAAGTCGTGGAACGCGAAAACCTCCATGCCGCCTTCCGCAAGGAGCTCGGCGCCGCGCGCCACGTAGCCCGCCGCCACCATGCCACGGTCCGCGACCAGCAGTGTGCGCCCGAAGCCCAGCTCGCGAGCTAGCGCACCCAGCTCGCCGAATCTGTCCTCACCGAAAACTACCCGCGTACGAAGCTCGAAGTCGAAGGGTCCCATGGTCACCTAAATTTTCGCTAGCGGGTCCGTGGCATAGCCGCGGCTTTCGCCGCCAATTGTGGCGAGATAAACTCGCCGCTACCAAACCTGTTCGCTCACCTGCGGCTATTTGGTTTCCGACAGCGCCCAGAGCTGATTGCGGTTCATGATGAACAGCGTACCGTTGGCGGGGACCGCCGTCGCGTAGACCGAACTGCCCATGTTCATCGAGGCGATAAGCTTCTTCTCCTTGCTCGCCTCGAGCACCACGACGTCGCCATCTTCATCGCCCAGGTAGACCTTTCCGTCAATTACCACCGGCGAACTCCAGACGGCTGACAGCAGGTCGTGAGTCCAATACGGCTTGCCGGTGTTCACATCCAGGCAGTGCAAGAAACCGCTGAAGTCGGCGTAGAACAATAGCCCGTTGTAGACGGCGGCGGTGGAAAGCGAGCGGCGGATTTTGTCGTAATGCCAGAGGCGACCGCTTTCAGTGATGTCGCCGCGCTTGGTCGCGTCGATGCCGTAGAGATGCCCCACTCCTTCACCGTGCTCCGGGTCCTGACCGTTGGCGATGAATACCTTGTTTTCCCAGATCACGGGGGTCGCGACCACCTCATTGCGCGTCTTTGGCCACACCGAATCCTTGGGATTTAGGTCGAACTCCCAGAGCTTCTTACCGGTGAGCGCCTCGTAACCGCGCACCCAGCCATCTCCTTCGCCCATCACCACCTGCACAACGTCACCGACCTTGCCCACCGAAGGAGAAGACCACTGTCCGTGCAGGATCCGCTCGCCCACGTTGTTCACTTCCCAGACCAGCTTACCGGTGTTTTTATTCACCGCGATCATGGAGGGGGCGCGCGGCGAAGGAACGTGCACGTGGCTCTCGTCCTGCCCGTTGGCGGTGCCGACGAAGATCAAATCGCCGTAAGAAACCGGCGATGAGTTCGACATGTTGTGTGGCGACGAGCCGACCTCCTCGATCATGTTAAATTTCCAGATGACCTTAGCGTTGCCGTTACCGTCGCCGTGGGTATCCAGGCTGACGAGCTCGCCACGGTTCGACACATAATAGAGACGGTCGCCTTCGACCAGCGGTGAGGAGCAGACGCCCTGGTACGGCCAGTCGAGGGCGCGGCCCTGCGGCAGCTTCTCATTGGTGTGCTGCCAGAGGAATTTCCCGTCCGATTCGCGGAAGCACATCAGCACGCCGCGGTCTCCACCCTCCTTGGGGTTCCGCACCAGCTCGTTGTTGGTGCCGCAATAGACCTGCCCGCCCGACACGACGGGATTACCATAACTCTGCGATCCAAGCTGCGCCATCCACTTCACATTCTTCTTGGTCTTGATGTCCCAGGAAGTGGGTATGCCTTTCATCGACGAGACCATATTGCGGTCTGGTGTGCCGCCCCACATCGGCCAGTCGCCGGTGCCGGGATCGGATGCGCGCAACCAGCAGAGCGAAACAAACAGACAGATCCCAAAGAGAAGGATTGTGCGTTTCATTGATTTGGCATCACTCGTAGTTCGGCGAAATAAACTCCAAACTGGGCATCGGCAAAAAGCCCGGGACTGCCCTGTTTGTTCGGAATCGGGTCAATGCGGTCGATGAGCCAGCCATCCGGCTCAGGCTCAGCGGCGAGCCAAGCTTTACCTTGAATGCGTGTTTTGCCGTCGGGCTGGTTCTCTACACGCAGCTTCAGGCGATACCACGTGTCGGGCTTCCACTCGTGGGGCACGGAGACGGCCCGCGCCACCTCCGGCTGCCAGGAATTCATCTCCAGCCGCTGGTCGCTGCCGAACGCGACCAGCGTATAACGCTGCGCGATGATGCCGGCATCGCCCATTTGCCGGCGCTTTTCATTGATGCGAACGTCAGCTTCCACCGTGTAGTTCGACCAGTCCGCCGGTCCCATAAACATACGCATGCGCTTGAAGAGCGTTTCGTTCGGGAGCTTCTCGAGGACTTTCTTGCCGTCCAACTCACTCACCTGGAACCGGCCGGCGGTGGCGCTCACCCAATGCGGTGGCACACTGCCGACCGCGTAGGAGCTAAATGTCTCGTCCCAGGGAAGCGGGGGGATGACCCGCACGCGCGCCTCTCCGGTGAGGCCTCCCGAAGTGGCCTTAATCAGTCCGGCCTGGCCCACCGAATCAGGCGCCACCGCGAGCTTGCCATCGGTCACCGTCCCCTTGAGACCCTGCAGCGACCAAGCCGCCGAATTCTCCTCGCGCAGGAAGCGGCCTGCGGCATCGAAAAGCCGCGCGTGCAACTGCACGGTGTCACCAGGCTTCAGCACCATTTCGGTCGGCGCCACCTGCACCCACGCTGGCGCGCCCTCGCCCGGCTCCATCGCCTGAGTCACCGGTTTCCAGGGTTTGGCCGGCGTCCTCTTCGGGCCGATGGCGTACAATGCGTCGCTCGAAACGAAGTAAACCCGACCGCGCGCAATCGCCGCCGAAGCTACAACCGGCTCGGGGACCTTTTGAGACGTTATACCCTGATCACTGAGCGGCAGCTCCACTTCACTCAATACCTCGCAATGGTCAGCGTGCGGCCGCAGAATGTAAAACTTGCCGCTCTCGGTGCCGACGTAAATCTTGCCGTCGCCCATCACGATCGACGCTTTCTGAAGGGTGCCCAGGTTTTGCTTCCAGAACTCTCGGCCTGTCTCCAAATCGAAAGCGAAGAGATTGGAACTGTTATCGGCCTGATAGATTCGGTCTCCGTCGATCACTGGAGAGGAGAAGCCGCCCATGAACCCCCTGTCGGCCCACTTGATGCTTTCCTTGCCGAGCTTTCCTTTGCCCGTGGCGTCGAAGGCGGCGATCATGCCCATTTCGTTGCTGTCGAGGTTCTCTTCGCTGTGGGAAAGGATCGCATACTTGCCGCGCACCAGGATGCCGGTATTCAGGCCGCGCTTGGCGACCACGAGATTCCAGACCGGCTCGCCGGTCTGCGGCTTCATCGCCAATGCGGCGCCGTCGGCTCCGCCGGTCACCAGCATCCGCACGCCGTTCACCGTGGCGATGTTCAGGGGCGCGTAGCTGGTGTCATACGGGCGCCCGCCAGGCGTGCTGACCCACACGATGTCGCCCGTCTGCTTGTCCAGGGCGATGAAGCGCTGTGCGCGGTTCGCCTGAGTACCCCAAGTCGATGTCGGTGTGCTGACGATGACGAGATTGCCATCCAACATCGGGGAAACCGTACGGCCACCGTGTGTGGTAAAGGGGGAAAACTCCTCCGTGATGGAACGCTCCCACAACTTCTCGCCGTCTTTGGTAAGCGCTGTCACCAGATTGTTGACGCCGAACACGTACACGTTTCCGGTCTCGGGATCGACCGTCGGCGACGCCCAGCCCACACGATGGGCCGGCACGTCGCTTTGATACACGTTGAACTTGTATTCCCAGATCAGTTTGCCGCTGTCCGCATCGAGGCAAAGGACCCTCTCCTGCTCGGTTTCGCCTTTTCCGGCGGTGTTTTGCAAGTAGAGATGATCGCCAAGCACCACTGGCGTAGAGCGCCCTCCATAGGGCGCCTTCCAGGCCAGGCTCTGCCCACTCAGCGACCATTTCTCCGGCAGCCCCTTCTCCCGCGAGCTGCCATCTCGATCGGACCCGCGCCAATCCGGCCAATCGCCCACCGAGCCGATCTGCTGCGCCGGCGACAAGGGAGCGAAACAGAGCAAGAGAATAATGAAGAAGCGTTGCACCATGCCAAGAATTTTACTGCCTCAACGCTAGGATCGGTTCGCTAAAATATAACCAGCTGCTGCAAATCGTCAAGGAGCAATCTAGCAGAGGTCTTCTTACGGCGAATGTCCGCGGAGTTGAAGAGGATCTAACCAGGATTCCAGGAACAGAGTGACGGCGGACATTCTAGCAGCGGTCTCCGGCCGCTGTCTCTTTTGCTCGGAGCGTGATGGGAGAATCTTGGGTATAATACCCCGCCATGGTTAAGAGACGACTACTGACTTTGGTGTTTCTTGCGATTGGTGTGTCGCAGCTTGCTGCCCAGGACATTAACGAAGATCTGATGGAAGCCGTCCGCAGGGGCGATGCGGCCAATGTCGAAGCACTGATCGCCAAAGGCGCAAACGTGAACGCCTCCTGGCGCTACGGCGAAACGCCGCTGTTTTTCGCCTGCGACCGTGGCTTCACTCCGGTGGTCAAGGTCCTGCTCGAACACGGCGCCGAGGTGACAATCAAAGACACCTTCTATGGGATGACGCCCGTGGCGCGGGCAGCGGACAAAGATCATGTCGACATCGTAAGGATACTTCTCGCCAAGGGGGCTGACGCCGACAGTGTGCTCATGGGCGGAGCAGAAGACGGTAAGCCGGATCTGGTGAAGGAGGCCCTCGATACGGGCAAGGTGAAGAAGGAAAGCCTCTCGTGGGCGCTTTCGGCCGCTACCCGGGAGAAGCATCCCGAGGTAGCCGAGTTGCTCAAGGCCGCCGGTGCTACGCCACTGCCACCCGCCAATTACGTGGTCGACGCCGAAACGCTCTCGCGCTACGCGGGGCGCTATCAAGGCGGCCGCGGCGGCACCGAGATGGAGATCAGTTTTGAGGTCAAGGATGGTAAGTTGGTCGGGCAATTGTGGGGCCCGCTTACTTTCGCTGCCGTCAGCAAGACCCGCTTTCGAGGCGTCGAACACGAGGGACTCGAGGTCGAATTCAAAGTGGAAGACGGCAAGGTAACCGGATTTACGGAGCTGCAAGGCGGCGAGAGCCGAGAGTTCACTAGGGTCGTGACCAAATGATCTCGCGAATCCTCACCATCGTTGCCGTCCTGGAGCTCGCGGTTGGGACCGCCGCGCAGAGTTGGCCCACCTTCCGCGGTACGCAGGCTTCGGGGGTGGCCGATGGTGCGAATCCGCCCGTCTCCTGGGACCTCGGCAAATCGCGAAACCTTATCTGGAAGACGGAGATTCCAGGTCTTGCACATTCCAGTCCCATCGTCTTCGGCGATCGCGTTTTCGTCACCACCGCTATCAGCAGCGACCCCAACGCAGTCTTTCGTCACGGGCTCTTCGGCGACGTCGAGCCATCGACCGACCTTTCCAAACACACGTGGAAGGTTTACTGCCTGGATCGGAAGACGGGCAAGATCCTGTGGGAGCAAATAGCGCACGAGGGTGTTCCCAAGAGCAAGCGCCATCCAAAATCAAGCCAGGCGTCTTCAACTCCCGCCACGGACGGCCAGCATGTGGTTGCTTTCTTCGGCTCGGAAGGCCTCTACACGTACACCGTCGAAGGCAAGTTGCTTTGGAAGCAGGATCTCGGCGTCCTGAGTGCCGGCTGGTTCTACGATCCTGACTATGAGTGGGGTGTAGGTAGCTCACCGATCATATATAAGGATATGGTGATCGTGCAGGTCGACATACAGAAAGATTCTTTCCTGGCGGCATTCAACGTCAATGACGGCAAGCTGATTTGGAAAACACCGCGCTCTGAGCTTCCCTCCTGGGGTACGCCCACCGTCTACGAAGGCAGGACCCGCGCCGAGTTGATCACCAACGGCACCAAGGGCATCCGCGGCTACGACCCGATGACCGGGAAGCAGCTCTGGCAGATCACCGGCCATAATTCTGAGGTTACGTGCACGACACCGATCATCGCCGGCGGACTGATCATTGTGGCCAACGGGTATCCGCCCATTCAGCCGATCTACGCGATCAAGCCGGGCGCGAGCGGCGACATCACACTTCAGGAGGGTCAGGAGTCGAACCAATGGATCGCCTGGAGCAAGAAACGCGGCGGCCCCTACCAGCCCACGGCGATTGCCTATGGGGGTTTGCTCTACATCTGTTCGAATAATGGCATCCTGACGGCATACAAGGTCGAGACGGGTGAACGCGTCTACCAGCAACGCCTCTCCACCGGGGGCAGCGCGCACACCGCTTCGCCTGTGGCCGCCGACGGCAAACTCTACTTCGCCGACGAAGATGGTGACGTTTTCGTGGTCAAGGCGGGTCCGTCGTTCGAGTTGCTCGCCACCAATCCGGTGGGCGAGGTGCTGATGGCAACGCCCGCCATTTCGAGCGGCATGATTTTCATCCGCGGCCAACACCACGTTTTCGCGGTAGGCGCTAATTCCGCCAACTGAAGCGCTCCCAATCCGGGATTGTAGGACCGGGGCTTGCCCCGGCCTCAGGCGGACCAAGGGGTCAGCCCTACATTTTCAAGCTAAGGTCTAGCCCCAGGACGGGCACATTATATGGCCCAAGGAGGGCGCCCATGGTTCGATTGAGACTTGCCAGCGTGCTGCTCGCGGGCTGGCTCGTAATGTCGGCCAGCGCGGCCGATTGGCCGCAATGGCGCGGGCTCGAGAGAAACGGCATCTCGCCGGAGACCGGGTTGCTCGACACCTGGCCGAAGGGAGGTCCGCCGCAGATCTGGAAAACTCAAGGGCTGGGCCACGGATACGCGGCGCTTGCCATCTCACACGGCCGACTCTTCACTCAGGGGCAACGGGGTGACCACCAGTTTGTTCTGGCTCTAGATGCGGCCACGGGAAAGAAACTGTGGGAGACGGCGACGAGCCCGGCATTTCCACAGAACCGGGGTGACGGACCGCGAGGGACTCCGACCGTCGATGGCAACCGGCTTTTCGCCTTGGCGGGCGAGGGTACCTTGGTGTCGCTGGACGCGAGGAGCGGCGGCATGATCTGGAAGATGAACGTCGCCGAGAAGTTTGGCGGCCGGACTCCTAACTGGGGGTATAGCGAGTCGCCTCTGGTCGACGGCAGCAACCTGATTGTCACACCTGGCGGACCTGAGGCGGCGATAGTTGCTTTGGATAAGAAGACGGGTAACTTGATGTGGAAATCGCAGAGCGATCCGGCAGCATATTCTTCCCCGATAGCTGCCGAAGTCGGGGGCATTCGCCAGATCATCGTCTTCACTAGCGACGGCGTGGTTGGGCTGCGGCCGAACAATGGGGCGTTGCTATGGAGATACAACCGAGTCGCGAATCGAACCGCTAACATCGCCACCCCCATCTTCCAGAACGGGTTTGTGTTTGTGTCTTCGGCTTATGGAACTGGTTGCGCACTACTGAAACTCACGGCCGAAGGCGGGACAGTGAAAGCGACGGAAGTCTACTTCAGTAGGGAAATGCAGAATCACTACAGCACCTCGGTAGTGGTTGGCGAGAGCGCCTACGGGTTTTCCAACGCGATTCTAACGGCGATGAACCTGGAAACGGGCCGCGTGGCGTGGCGTGATCGGAGCGTGGGCAAAGGGTCGGTGACTTATGCCGATGGAAAGCTCTACTTGCTGAGCGAGGACGGCGTCGTGGGACTCGCGGAAGCAACTTCAGTAGGCTACAGAGAAAGATCCCGGTTTGAGATCCCCCAAGGCGCCTTCCCCACCTGGACACCGCCGGTCATTTCCGGTGGCCGTTTGTATCTTCGCGAGCAGGACAACCTCTATTGCTTCGACATCAGGAAGAGGTGAGATCACAGCGGTTATTAGTCCGCTCCTTTAAGTAACTTCCCCCGAGCGACCAAAACAAACCGCTGGCAGAGCGGCTTGATACAAGGGCGGCTAGGAACTCGACGTTAGGGAACAAGGGCAGGACATCTTTGTTAGGAGAATCCCTCGACAACGATGCCATGCTCGGCTGCCAAGTTTTTCTCAGCATTAAAAGCGATTCCGATCAGCCGCTGTTGTCGCCTCGCAACGGCCGTGGCCTTCAGGAAGTCACGAGAACTTACGAGAATTCCAAGTAGCCCGGTCGCAGCGGTCCTGAAGGCAACAAGCTTGCGAAGGCGGTACTCAAAAACCTCTTGTGATCCGGAACGGCGACCTAAGAACAGAGGAACAGGGATGATTTTTTTTCTAGCTGAACCTCGCATCCCGATGTTTAATGGTCATGCTTCGTAACAAATCTCATAACAAATACGCCTGAAACCGCCCATCTTGCCGTTTTTCGAAATCGAGAAGCCGCTGAAACAAAAGACATTTAGCTGACTACTGAGCAATCATCTTGCTCAAAGGTCATTTTGTTACTCCTAGGAAGGCGAAGTCCCGCAAATGCATGCCTTCGGATTTGTCGCTTGTAACGTCCAGCGGCAAGGAGCGCGATCCATTTAAGTGGCGGAGAACACAGGTTTCTCCCCCACCCATGCAAAATGCGAACTCATCCGTATCACGGGAAGCCCGCCTCCGGTCGCCACGTTTGTCACTTTTCGATGCAGAGAGTACATAATGAGTCGATTCCCGTCGCTCTAAACCTCAAAACCTTATGGTCAGCTTGTCGTTTAGTCCCGGTTTTGAAGATCACACAGTGTGTTCTGACTGCTTATGAAAATTTTCTACTCTACCTGATTCTTCAACCGTTTACCAGAAGCGCGTTGTGATGCGTTCTGATCGACGTTGACCCATTCTGAACATAGAACTATCACGTTCTTATCACGCAAAATCCGTGTTGTCGACAAACCGGGGAGTCTGATCCACGGTCTCACGCTTCGTTGATCTGCTTGAGAACAGCCTCTCTGTATTTTTCTTTACGTACGTGATGGCTGTAGTGGGTCAGCTTGATCAGCTTTGAATATTCCGCAGTTCTGAGGTTTTCTCGGATGATGTTGTACACAGCGGCCCCAAACGCCAATATGACTGGTGCCGAGCAGTTGAGAGCCCGTAGTTCCTCTCGAAAGAAATCGATGTTCTGCCCAATCAAATCCGGATGTGACTTTAAGTGCGCTAGCAAATCCTTCGAGTCAAGCATGCCGACTCGCTTAATAATGTCCGTCATGTATGCACCGTAGTAGTCCGTTTTCCGAAATGCATGCCGAATCTTGAAGTCGTTGGCACTCGGATTTGGGTCATGGAAATTTCTAAAGGGCTCAGGTAATAGTCTGGAGAAGCTTGTAAAGTTCAGCCCAACCATAACGACATTGGTCTTGAGCACGTGTAGCAAGCCGGGGTTCAAATCCAAATCGAATACGCTCAGGTCTCCCATATTGGATTTCGGTTTCTCTGCAACGTCAGCCCACAGGGCCCAGCTCGCATAGCTGCCATGTTTCTTTTTGATCAATTCGAACTGCTGCTTATCCATTACGACCATTATGTTCTGAGTTGAGAGTGGCGACAATCCTGCTTCCAGAACTTGAGCGCCCGAATCAGTTGCTGGGCCGGCGAGATAACGGGAGAGATCGCCGCCCTGTTCCAGGAGAGGACACGGAACATCTGCAGTCGACGCACCCCGAATCGGCCTATAATGCTGGCCATGTCTTTAGCTTCTCTATCATTAGGCGAGTCGGTCGTGCGTGCGGCCGGAGGAATAGTTGAGCGCAATACGAATTACGGTCCAGAGATTGCGGTCGCCCACAGAAAGCGATACGACGGAGGGGGAGTCGAACCCCCAAGATACTAAGAACTGGCGGATTTTGAGTTCCACAGTCTGTTCTGAACCGTTAGGAAAATTCTCTACTCTATCTCCGCTTACTAGCACACCGATTCCCAGCGTCCTGATCCAATTTGCCGCGTTTTGAACATGGAACTACTACAGTTTCACTACAGTGTTTGGTGCGGCAGGAGACTCGAACGACGTCGCCACGATTCCGCCAGGAATCACAATGGTTGGGATAGAACTCAGACGCGCTTCCTTTAGGCGGAGGGTTACCACTCTTACCCTTTCGGTTGCAAGGTGGGTTCGCAATTCCGCCATGGTCAGCGAGAACGCGGCCCGTTGTTCCGTGACGGTGCCCACCTTGTTGCCTTACACTCCCGGCACGAAAGTGGAATTTTGTGCACGCGCCAGTTTGTGTAGCATCGTCGAGGTGCGGGCCGATAAGTGACGCTCCAATGACAGACAACGTTGGGTTCAAGGTTTTAAAATGGAGAGACGGGACGCCGCTGCTGGCAGGATGCGAGCGATGTCAGTTGAAATTCATAACGCCAGCGCTGATGCCGAGGGATGATCCACAGGATGTGGAGTATTACCTTTTAGGGAGAAATACGCGTACCACACGTGCCCGCTTCCCAAGTCGTCCAAAACTCGCTCAAAGGGCTTCGGCCCATAGTCCTGATCTCACGGGCTGAACATTGGAAGGGGATATGCCCTTCTCCTCGGGCACACGGACAAGACTCCCTCAATCCAGAAGCCACCTAAGGGCGTGGTATCCAATTGCGACGACACCGCCGCAGATCACCATACCGAGGAGCGCAAGAGCTGGGGTCTGGGCCCACCAAACACCGTGATCCGCTGCAAAGGAGATTGCGGGCAGCCAGTACCCGAGGAAGTCTGAGAACTGATCCCAGATGCAACTGATGAGGATGTACAGATGTACAGCCCCGCCCCGGTCCAGAGTGCATATTCGAACCGTCTCATGCTCTCAGGCTACACCCGAGGTTTCGGGCTCTCCGCATCGGGCAGGAGTGGTAATCCGAAGCGCGATTAGGGATGCGTCCATTCGTCACGGGCGACCCCGCTTTGCCCGCCGATTGACGAGAGCGGACAACTGATGCTGAAAGCTGACACCTTGAGGTTGGAGATCGAGAAGCATTTCTGCTTCGTCCTCGGACGAACTCCCATAACGAGGCCCGAAAAGCATATCGGCCTCCCGGTGTACTTCTTCAAAGATATCCTGCATTTTCTCAAAAACGTCGAACAAGGCGCTGCCTGTAGGGGTGTTTTCCTCTCGGGCAATGACTCGATGTCGCTTGGTCCGGGGTGACCGGGTCTTCTTCTTCACCTACATATTGCAGGGCAAATGATGCGGGCGGGGAAGACGACCAAAGTAACCGTTGAAGGGTTACTGAGAAGCAATCCGTCCAGTCCGGAAAACGTAGCGCCACAGCCTTCCGGGATTATCCGGGACGGGGCCGGGAACCACGGGCCGACTACTTCTTGGCGCTGGCTTCTCGGACCATCTTCAGCATAGCTTCGTAGTACGGCTTGACCTCGGAAGCGAGCCGCTCGGCAGGGCCTTGACCAGACTTGCCCGGAAAGGTTCCTTGGCTCTCAAGGCTCGAAGAGAACGCCTCACTCGTATAAAGAAGTTGTGTCAGGATCGCGGCTGCGGTTTCCATCGGATTCTCTTTTCGAGGCACGGTTTGTGCCCGCATCTAGAAATGGTCGTTAGTTCCGGGCTACCCTTGTACAGAAAGCGGACCGCGACTATGTTCACCTGCATATGCCCTTATTGCAAACAGGAAACAGGCGTCGGCACGGCAGCCCTGTTTGACACTGTTTTCAGTTCCCGGAAGACTTGTGAGAAGTGTGGGCGCGAGTTCCTGATTGTGAATTATCTTCCATTACGGTCGGAGGATTAGAGCGGGTAATGCTTAAAAAGGACACAAAATTTGGAATCGCGTGGGGTGGGGGCATCACTGTCGTGGCGGGTGGCTCAGGCCATTCAGTCTCTGTCAGGGGAGAAAACGCGGGCGACGGTGGAAAACACCTCATTGGTGGTAGCACCTAACAATCGAAGCACGCCAGTTACGATCAGAAGGATGGCCGCAAGCATGATCGTGTATTCGGCAATGCCTTGAGCCTCGTCGCACGACCAGATTTTGCGCAGCGAGCTGAAATACGATGTCCAAGACGCAGTTGACACTTTCTCAAGCTACAGCAGGTGTTCGCATCGTGTTTTGCTGTCACGCAAAGATCGACCTGTTTTTACAGATGGTTTACGTTGGCTTCAGACAAATAATCAGCCCTGCGGAGCGGATTCCATTACCAAGGCGCAGAGCACTCCGGGTCGTCGTTCTGCGCCTGATTAACTCGACTGCTGACCGGGTACCCAAGCACACCCCCTATCACTAAAAAGGGGTGGTCCCCAAGCCCGGCGAACCAGGATGGTGTCATCGACAGGTGAAGAAGACGCGGGCACCGGCCCATTGCCTGCTACCGAGAAGGCCGTTGCCCCACAGACCGGAGTTTTGTCAAGCTGCTCCACACACTTCGTCCTTAAAGACTGCCAAACTGCGGGTTCATCTGATATTCACAGCTTGCCTTCAATTCCAATCACCCGACAAACTTGTAACCCGTGCCGTGCACAGTAAGAAAAAAGCGCGGATCATCCGTGTGCTCCGCAGAAAGTCGATGCGACCTCACGCAGCAATTTCTTCGAGCCAATATTCATGGTGCAGCCCGCCGAGAACATCTCGCGCTCGTATCCGGCAATCGGCTGGCAACTCATGCCCGTCGATTCTCGGGCGCGGCCGCGGTCTATTGCCAGAATC
>Ga0210408_10000929_pt1 | contig 32589 bp, 26 predicted proteins | sample IncBWH4MmetaG_FD_155471 | JGI IMG/M metagenome (GOLD analysis project Ga0210408, IMG submission 155471) | Forest soil microbial communities from Barre Woods Harvard Forest LTER site, Petersham, Massachusetts, United States - Inc-BW-H-4-M | ecosystem: Environmental > Terrestrial > Soil >... | reverse complement strand
CGCCAGCGCTCGACCTTCGCGACGATCTCGTGCTCCTCGCGGATTGCCTGCAGCACGCGCGCGTCGGTCGAGAAGCCCGTCTTGCCGCGCCGCTTGCGGGAGAGGCCGAGCTTCTCGAACAGGATCTCCCCCAGCTGTTGCGGTGAGGCGATCACGAACTCGGTGCCGGCGAGCGAGTAGATCTCCCGCTCGAGGCTCGACGTCTCGGCGCGCACGCGCTCGGTGATCTCCGCAAGGCGCTCGAGGTTGAGGCGCACGCCGGCGAGCTCCATGTCGCGAAGTACGGACACGAGCGGAAGCTCGATCTCGCGCATCACCTCCGCGAGGCCGCGCTCGGCGATCTGCTCGCGCTGCCAGTCGGCCAGCGCGCCGAGCAGGACGGCGTCGGCCCCCAGCGGATCGGCGAGGTCGCTGGCCAGACCGCGCTCCTCGCAGAGCTCCGTGAACGGGTAGCCGCGCCTGGCCGGCTCGAGCAGGTAGGCGCCGAGCAGCGTGTCGTGAACGAGCCCCGGCGGCACGAGCCGCAGGGCCTTCGCGTCGTGCGCCAGGACCGGGCGCTCCGCGCACGCGGCAACGACCTCCTCGGGCCCGTCGCAGTCGCCAACGAGCACCTCGCCGCCCGAGGCGACGGCGAAGCGCCACGGCGCGCCGTCGGCGAACAGCTCGCCCTCGGCCGGCTCGACCGCCCGCGCGACCACGCCCAGCTCGGCGTCCGCGAGGCTTTCGATGGCGGCGGGAGCGCCGGCCCGCACGGATGCGGTGAGCAGGACCTCGGCCGCCGGAGCCGGAGCCGCGAGCTCGGGATCGCCGAGTGCCTCCTCGAGGCGGCGCAGCGGGTCACGCAGCTCGTACTCGCGGAAGACCTCGCGCACGCGCGCTCGATCGGGCTCCCTGGCCGCCTCCAGCGAGATGTCCATATCGACCTCCACGTCGCGCTGTGCGGTCGCAAGGCGCTTGGACACGAGCGCATCGTCGGCGTGGGCGAGCAGGTTCTGTTTGCGCTTGGCGCCGCTCACGTCATCGATGTGCGCCAGGACGTCCTCGAGCGAGCCGAAGCTGCGGATCAGCTCGCCGGCGGTCTTGTCGCCGATGCCGGGGATGCCCGGGATGTTGTCCGAGGTGTCGCCCTTCAGGCCGTAGAAGTCCGGGATCAGCTCGGGTGGGATGCCATAGCGGTCGATCACCGCCTGGCGGTCGTAGATCTTCGTGTCCGTGATCCCCCGCGAGGTCGCCATCACCTTCACGAGCCCCCGCTCGTCGATCAGCTGGAAGACGTCGCGGTCACCGGTCACGATCATCACCGGCACCGGCGGGTCGGCCTGCAGAGCGCGCTCGGCGAGCGACGCGATCACGTCGTCGGCCTCATAGCCCTCCACCTTCACGTTTCGATAGCCGAACGCCTCGACGAGCGGTTCCATCGCAGGCCACTGCTGCTTGAGCAGGTCGGGCCGCGACCGGCGTGCGGCCTTGTAGTCGGCAAACATCTCGGTGCGTCCGGAGGTGCCCGCATCCCACACGACGACCGTCGGACAGACGCCGTACTCGGTGACGATCTTCACGAGCATCGACGCGAACCCGAAGATCGCGTTCGTCGGCACGCCGGTCGACGTGGCGATCGACTCGGGTAGCGCGAAGAAGGCGCGGTAGACGAGGCTGGGGCCGTCGATCAGGAACAGCCGCCGGTCCGCTCGGCCCGGGTCCTGTTTGACTGCGCTCTCGACCGTAGTGGACTTCGATGCCATCGACCGATCACTCTACGAGGAGGACGCGAGCAGCGGCTCCGCGACGCGCCACGACAGGATCAGGCGGTCCGGACCGGAATAGGTCCTAACATCCCCAGCCGCCAACCACGGAGGAGCACAACCAGTGAGCGCAACGCCCAGCGCGCAGTACCGCCTGACGATCCGCGTCAAGCTCGACGACTCACACGGCATCCTCGGTCTCGTGACGGGCGCGATCGGCGAGGCTGGCGGCGTCGTCGCCGCGGTGGACCTGGTCGAGTCAGACGGCGGTCACAGCCTGCGCGACATCGTCGTCGACGCCTCCGGCTCCGATCACTGGGAGCGCATCATCCGCGCGATCGACGAGCTCGGTGGCGCGGAGGTGATCGACACGACCGACCGCACCTTCCTGCTGCACGTCGGCGGCAAGATCGAACAGCACAACCGCCACCCGCTGAAGACCCGCGACGACCTCTCGATGGCCTACACGCCGGGGGTGGCACGCGTCTCCCTCGCGATCGCCGACGACGCGGACAAGGCGTTCCAGTACACGATCAAGCGCAACACGGTCGCCGTCGTCTCGGACGGCACGGCGGTGCTCGGCCTCGGCGACATCGGCCCCCTCGCCGCGATGCCGGTGATGGAGGGCAAGTGCTGCCTGTTCAAGGAGTTCGCCGGCGTCGACGCCTTCCCCATCTGCCTCGACACCAGAGACCCGGAGGAGATCGTGCGCGCGGTCAAGCTGATCGCGCCCGCATTCGGTGGGATCAACCTCGAGGACATCTCTGCCCCACGCTGCTTCCAGATCGAGGAACAGCTCAAGGAGCAGCTGGAGATACCGGTGTTCCACGACGACCAGCACGGAACGGCCGTGGTGGTGATGGCGGCGCTGCTGAACGCGGTAAAGCTGACGGACCGCACGCTCGAGGACCTGAGCGTGCTGGTGATCGGCCTCGGAGCGGCCGGCATCGCGGTGACCAAGATCCTGCTGGCTGCGGGCGTGACGCAAATCATCGGCGCCGACTCGCGGGGGGCGCTGCATGTCAAGCGCGAGGACTACCTCGACGGGTCGATGAACCCCCTCAAGCGCTGGTTCGCCGAGGTCACCAACCCGGACTGCCGTGCCGGGGGAGCCGCGGACGTGATCGACGGCGCCGATCTGTTGATTGGCGTCTCCGGCGCGCGCGCCCTGCCGGCGCACGCCCTCGCACGGATGAACGACGACGCGATGGTCTTCGCGATGGCGAACCCGATTCCGGAGGTCAACCCCGAGGAAGCCGCCCCATACGTGCGGATCATGGCCACCGGGCGCTCGGACTATCCCAACCAGATCAACAACGTGCTCTGCTTTCCAGGGATATTTCGGGGAGCGCTCGATGTGCGCGCTCCCTCGATCACCGAGGAGATGAAGATGGCCGCCGCGCGGGCGATCGCCGCCACCGTCGAGGAGAAGGAGCTCAGCGAGGACTACATCATCCCCTCCGTGTTCAACCGTGAAGTCGCTCCCGCCGTCGCCGCAGCCGTGGCCGAGCAGGCACGGGCCGCGGGCACGGCGCTCGCCGGTCAGGAGGTGGGCTTCGCGCAGGGAGACACGATGGCGGTCGGCTCCTCGGGCGGGATCGGCGAGGGGCTCGTGTGAGCAGTGGCGGGGGCGTGCAAGGTGTGACAGTCACGGGCGCGAGCGGGCTCGTCGGCCATTCGCTCGTGGGCGCCCTGCAAGCTCACGGGGCGGAGGTGACGGTCCTCAGCCGCGATCCCGAACGCGCGCGGTCGGCGCTCGAAGGGGGTGCAGCTGGGCCGCCGCACGTGCTGGCGTGGGATCCGATGCGCGAGCCCGCGCCCGCCGAGGCCCTGACCGGGCGTGACTCGGTGCTGCATCTCGCCGGCGAGCCCATCGCGCAGCGCTGGAGCGCGAAGGCGAAGCGCGCGATCCGCGACAGTCGCGTGATCGGTACGCGGAATCTCGTGGAGGGACTGCGGCGCGCGGACCGCCTGGGGATCGGCCAGCGCCCACACACGCTGATCAGCTCTTCGGCGATCGGCTACTACGGAGCCCACGGCGAGGAGCCGCTCGACGAGGAGACGGCGCCGGGCTCCGATTTCCTCGCGCAGGTGTGCGTTGGCTGGGAGCAGGAGGCGAGCGCGGCATCTGAGCTGGGCATGCGCGTCGTGCTGGTGCGCACGGGCGTGGTGCTCGACTCACGCGGCGGCGCCCTGGGAAAGATGCTGCCGCCCTTCCGGCTCGGCGTCGGAGGCCCCGTCGCGGGCGGCCGTCAATTCATATCCTGGATACACGTCGAGGACCTCGTGGCGATGGTGCTCGCGGCGCGCGAGCACGAGAGCTGGACGGGCCCCATCAACGCGACGGCGCCGGAGCCTGTCGCCAACCGCGACTTCGCCAAGCTCCTCGGCCGGGTCCTGGGGCGGCCCGCGTTGCTGCCGGTGCCCGCCCTCGCCCTCGAGCTGCTCTACGGTCGAATGGCGGAGATCATCACGACCGGCGCGCGTGTCGTGCCAGCCAAGGCACTCGTGCTCGGCTACGAGTTCCGCCATCCCGAGCTCGAGCAGGCGCTGCGCTCCGCGATCGCGGCCGGCTAACGCTAAGCGCGCCGCCCGGTCAGACCGGCACGGCGACGCTCTGCGGCTGGCGTCGGCGGCTCTCGGTCTCGATGATCACGCGGCACGGGCGCTTGCTCAGCAGGTAGGTCGCGATCGGCCCGATCCCCTTCTCGCCGGCGGGGGCATGGATCGTCGACCAGTAAATGACATCCGAGCCCACGTGTTCGGCTTCTTCGACGATCGCGGCGCCAGGGTTGCGCGTGCGGATCAGCCCGGTGTGGATCGTGATCCCGAGGCGCCTCGCCTGGATGCGCGCGCTCTCGAGCACCGAGCGACCCTGGGCCTCCTCGTCCTCGAGACCAGCCTCGAGCGACAGCTGGGCCGGGACGGGGAGCACGAAAATCGCATACAGCACGCCTTCCGCGCCGATCAGCTTCGCCGCGCTCTTCAGCGCCGTCGCACTGATGTCCTCGCCGAAGATCGGGACGAGCGCCGTGCGGTAGCCGAGCGCCTCGAAGTCCGCGGGGCGCTCCGGACGTGCGATGCGGTAGTGCTTGCGGGGATCCAGGCCCTGCCGGCGGCGGTAGATCAGGTAGCCGCCGATCCCGAGGATCATCCACGGGATGCCCACCGTGCGGGCCTCCGCGTGGAGCGCGACGACCGCGATCCACGCGCCCGCCGTCCCGATCCCGCCGATCACGGCCGTCAAGGGGATTTCGGCTCCACGAATCCTCACGTTCCAGGGCATCCGGTAGGGGCGCTCGCGGTCGGGATCTTTGATGCGCAGCGCCACGACCGCCGCGTGGGCGATCGTGAACGACAGCATGGCCCCGAACGAGTAGAGGTTCCCGAGCACTTCGGTGTTGCCGTAGAGGATCAGCAGACTCGCCAGCCCGGAGAAGAAGATCAGCGTGAACCACGGGGTCCGGAAGGTCGGGTGCAGCTGCGAGAAGAGGCTGGGCAGCTGGCGGTGCTCGGCGAGCGACCACGACAGCCGCGATATCCCGATCATGCCGGCGTTCGTGGCTATGAACAGAATCGTCGCGGCAAGGATGCCGACGTAGTACTGCGAGAGGTGCAGCACGGGCCCGTGCAGGCCGAGCCGCGAGATGATCCCCAGCACCGGATCGTTCTGAAACTGGCCGCCGAGCGCGGTCGCGTAGCCGGGATGGCTGAAGGTCTGATGCAGCGCGGGGCTGTAGCCCACGCCGTGATGAATGACCGGCAGCGCCGAGAGGGCGATCACCGAGATGCCGGCGTAGACGCCGAGCACGGCCAGAACGACCAGGTTGACGGCCTTCGGGACCTGGCGCCCCGGGTCCTTCGCCTCCTCGGCCATGTTCGCCACGGTCTCGATGCCCGTGTAGGCGAGCATCGCCAGCGACAGCGCGAACACGAGTTCTCTCCAAGTCGGCGCGACGCCCAGGTGCACCTGGTGGATCAAAAGGGACGGGTTGAAGACGAGAACGAGCCCCACGACCACGAGCAGGATCTGCGTGCTCAGGTCCAGAATCGCGAGGATGAAGTTGAGCTTCGCCGACTCCCCGAGGCCGCGGATGTTCAGCGCCGCGAGCAGTACCACGACGATCAGCCCGCCGATGATGTCGCCGGGATTGTGGTTCAACGCGTGCAGGCCCGGGAAGGCGCTCAGGTAATGCGGCACGAAGAACGCCGAGATCGCGATCGTGAGGATGTAGTCGAGGCTGAGCGCCCAGCCGGCGAAGAACGAGACGAGATCGTTGAAGGCGTGGCGGGCAAATGATGAGGAGCCGCCGGCCTCGGGAAACATCGCGGCGCCCTCGGCGTATGTTTTCGCCGTCAGCGCGAAGAGCCCGCCGGCGAAGAGAAACACCAGCGGCGTGAGCCCGAGCGCGCGCGCGGCGACGAGACCCAGCGCGTAGTAGATCGACGAGCCGACGTTCCCGTAGGCGGTCGCAAACAGACCGGACACGCCGACCGTTCGACGCAGTCCTTGCTCTGAGAGGCGTGCCATTCGCCCGCAGCGTACCGGCGGAGCTCAGCGCACGGGCCATGCAAAATCCCATGCACGGCAGCCGCGAAAGCAGGAGACGGACGTATGATCCCGACGAACCGGGTCCCCAACGACTTCCGGCCTCGATATGGACCTTACGCGCCGCGGAAATTACGACTCGGGAGAGGACTTCGTCCTCGAATACGGCGAACTCCGGTTCACGTTCAACGAGGAGGACTTCGCCGAGCGCTGCGAGCAGGCGGCGCTCAAGCTCGGCTTCGTCGGCGGACGGCTCGGCAAGGAGGAGCTGGAAGACCTCGTCAACCTCGCGGTCAACGGAGAGATCTGCGACCCCGCCTCGGCGCTGGGCGAACACGTCAACGACTGCTGGCCCGAGCTGATCGGCCCGGCCGAGCGTTCGCTGGTCCACTGGCTGCGCCGCCTCGTCTTCCGCGGGGCGTGGCTGGACCAGCGCGTCAACGAGGGCGAGCTGGGCGTCGCCTTCGATGAAGAGACCGGCAGTTTCGCCTATGTGCAGCCTGCCGATCCAAGATCGGACAGCAGCGACCAGCCGATCGAGCTGGCGCCCGAGCCCTCGTGGGGCCGGGTCGCCTATCGGCGCTGAACGCTAGACGGCCGCCTCGAGCGCCGCCGCGCGCGCTCTGGTGATCGCAGCTGCGCCGTCCTCGCCGACGAGCAGCTCCGGCTTCAGCGTGCCGCTGGCCAAGAGATCGAGGATGGGCTGGCGTCCGGTCGAGGTGAGCGCGACGTCGAGCGCGATGACCGCCGTCTCGCCTCCCAGGGGGCGAGCAGCCGTGGCGATCACCGTCAGCGAGCCTCCGTCTCGCAGCTTGCGAGCCGCGGCGAGCGCCTTGCGAGCCGCCTGTGGCGACAGCCCCTCGAGCGTGTCGATCAGCACCAGCGCGTCGCCTCCCCGAGCCGCGACGCGCTTCGCGCCGTCGAGCGCCCGCTCGACCGCCTGCGCCTGGGCGTCCGCTGAGGCCGCGAAGCTCAGCGCCGCCACCGGCGCGTGCGGGCCCTCCCGCCACTGTGCGATCTCCTCCGGCCTGACGCCGGCGAGCACCACGGTCACGTCGAGCCCCTCGCGTCCCGAGAGCACGGCCAGCAACCTGCGCAGCGTCTCGGTCTTGCCGGCGCGCTGTGCGCCGACGATCACCGCGCGCGAGCCGCGCCCGAGCGGGGTGAGCCACTCGATCGCCTCGAGCGTCGGGTCTGCCCCGGCGAGCGCGAGCCGCTCACGCGGATATTCCACCGGCAGGTCCTCGTAGCGGGTGCCCTCCGAGACCTCGTCGGCGCTCGCTCCGTTGATGGTGTCGATGCGTATCAGCGACGGGTAGCGCTCAGAGCGGCGAGGCAGGCGCACCGGACCCGCCACCCGGTCGCCCGAGATCAGCTCGCAGCGACGGACCTGGGCCGCCGAGATGTATACGTCCTCGTCGGAGGGATCCGGCGGACTGACGCGCAGAAAGGCGGAGCCGTTGCCGAGCAGCTCGACGATGCCCTCGGCTGTGCGGGCAGCGCCACCGGCATCCTCCGCCTCACCGACCGCGCGCTCGCTGCGGCGCGCGGGACGCGCGCTCGTCGACCCGGCGCGTGTGCTGCGGGCGCGGCGCCTGCCCGGCCCTTCGGTCACGGTGAGCGTGTCCTCGTCTGCCTCCTCAACCTCGAGCGGCTCGTCGAGTTCATCCTTCGGGGCGGCTGGCGCGCGACGCGAACGCAGCGTGCGCCGCCTGCGCGGGCGCTCGGCGCTCCGGGGCTCCTCGCGGGCCTCGCCCGCATCTGACCCCGTCTCGCTGTCGCCGTCCGGCTCCTCGCGGGAGCGATCGCCGTCTCCCAGCGTCCCTGCTGGCTCGCCGAGGATTGCATTGATCAGGTCTGCCTTCCGCAGTCGGCGGAACCCGTCTAGTCCGAGCTGGTCGGCGATCGCGTGAAGGTCGGCCAGCGGACTCGCTTCGAGCTCGGAGCGGTCAAGTACAGCCATGTGAAGTTCCTTCTCTCTGTCGGGTGGGTGGTTGGCGTCCCTGCGCGTTGGGCAGCGCAGGGCATCCCTGATGACTGTCAGCCTAGCTGCTCGTCCGGCCGGCCTCCTCGCGCCGCTGAACGCCGTCCTGCTGAGGGGAACGCTCGTACGCGAGTCGGTCGTGGCGCAGCTCCTCGGGCAGGGCCAGGTCCCTGTCCGCCTGAAGCTCGCCGCTCAGCGCGCGGCGCACGACGAGGAAGTCGGCCGCGGCGGCGACGTCGTGGACGCGGAAGATGTGGGCGCCCGCCTGCACGCCATGCGCGAGTGCGGCGAGCGTCCCGGGGAGGCGCTCGCGAGGTGGGCGGCCGGTGAGCGCGCCGATGAAATCCTTGCGTGAGATCGCCATCAGCAACGGACGCCCGAGCTCGTGCAGGCGTGCGACTTCGGAGAGCAGGGTCACCGTCTGGGCGGGGGTCTTCGCAAAGTCCGGCCCGGGGTCGAGGATCAGCTGCTCGGGCGACACCCCCACCCCGACGGCGAGCGCGACGCGGTCGCGCAGGAAGCCGAGCACTTCCCCCGTGATGTCCCCGTAGAGGTCGGGGTCCTGCATCCGGTGACGGGGTGCGGCGCGGGTGTGCATCACGACCAGCCCCGCACCCGTCTGCGCGCAGACCTCGGCCAGCGCCGGGTCGCGCAGCCCGCTCACGTCGTTGACGATCCGTGCCCCGGCGGCGATCGCGGCGCGCGCGACCGCGGGCTTGTAGGTGTCGACGGAGACGATCGCGCCGAGCTCGCCGGCCACGTGTTCGACGAGCGGCACGACCCGCTCGATCTCCTCGTCGGGATCGACCGGCGGGCGGCCGGTGCCGGCGGACTCGCCGCCGATATCCAGGATGTCGGAGCCCGCCGCGAACAGCTCGCTGGCCAGCGCGAGCTGGGCCTCCCTGGTGGCGTGACGACCAGCGTCGCTGAATGAGTCGGGCGAGGCGTTCACGATCCCCATCAGCCACGGTCGCTCACCGAGCTCGAGCACGCGATCGACCGCACGAACGCGGAGCCGGGGAGCTTTCAACCCGTGCGCTCCACGGATGCGGCCGGCGCCGCCCCCGCGCCGGGCTGGCGCTGCGTGCTCGCTCGCCCGGCGATGTCGTCGGCGCCGGCGAGAATGCCCTCCAGGCGGGCCTCCTCGCTGTAGCGTTCCAGCTCGCGCGCAAGCCGCGCGGGGTCCCAGCCGAGCTCGCGTGCCATCGTCTCGCCCACGCGCCGCAGCGGAGCGGCTTCCCCCGCGCCGCGCTCGGGAGCCTCGAAGCCGAGCTCGCGTGCGGCGAGCAGCGCGAGGCGGGTGCGCCTGAAGAGCACGTCACCGATGCTGCGGGCCTGCTCGCGGCGGGCCGCGAGCGCGACCTCGGCGAGCAGGTCGGGGCTGCCCGTCACGATCGGCTGGGCGAGCTCGCCGCGCTCGGCCGCCAGCGCGAGCACATCGTGGGCGGCATGGCCGTAGCGTGACGCGAGCGCGGGATACGAGGCCTCAGGCACCCCCTCGACGCGCGCGAGCTCCTCCACCGCGATCGCCTGGCCGAGTGGGATCTCGTGCGTGTGGCACGGGGCGTCCCGCGCATCTCGCTCCACGAGCCGGTCGACGGTCAGCTTTGCCATCCGCCGCCACGTGGTGAGCTTCCCGCCCGTGATCGTGATCATGCCGGAGGAGGTCTCGTAAAGCTCGGCCTTGCGTGAGATGTCGACCGACTTCTTCGAATCGCCCGTTGAGATCAGTGGACGCACGCCCGCGAACGCGCCCGCCAGGTTCGCCGGCCCGAGCGAGCTGCCGAAGAACGCGTTGAGCGCCTCGAGCAGGTAGTCGACATCCTCGCTCGAGGGCCGCACATGGTCGAGCGGTCCCTCGTAGTCGTTGTCGGTCGTGCCAACGAGCGTGTGCCCCAACCAAGGAAGCGCGAAGATCGAGCGCCCCGCGCCGGCGGGCACGATCGCGCCGCCGACGAGCGGCAGATCGTCGTGCCGCAACGTGACGTGGGTGCCGCGGCTCGGGCGGATCGTGGGCAGCTCCGCCTCGCCGTGGAGCTCCTCCGGGCGCAGCTCATCGGCCCACACGCCCGTCGCATTGATCACGTTCGCGGCCCTCACCTCAAAGCGCTCTCCGCTCTCCACATCGCGAACGCGCACTCCCTGTGCCCGCCCCTCGGTCTCCAGCAGCGCGGTGACGTCGACGCGGTTGGCGCATACGGCGCCGAAGCGCTCGGCCTCGCCGAGGACCGTCAGCACCAGGCGGACATCATCGGTCTGGCAGTCGTAGAAGAGATAACCGCTCGTCGGCTCACGTGCGGCGAGCGCGGGCAGCAGCTCCGCGACCTCCTCGCCCGAGATGACGCGATGGCGCTCGGGGCTCCAGGACTCCCCCCCATCCGGCGCCAGCGCGGGACCGTTGCCCTGAGCCCGCTCCGAGCGGGCCTTGCGGCTCCTGCGCGGGCGCAGTTTGTCACCCGCCGAGCGGCGGTCGGTCACGGACATCACGTCATAGAGGTTCAAGCCGACGCCCATCAGACGGTCCGGGCGCACACCGTCGAAGGCCGCCACGACCAACGGCAGCGGCCGCACGAGATGCGGCGCGAGCTCAACCATCAGCTGACGCTCGAGGAGTGCCTCGCGCACGAGGCCGAGGTCGAAGTTCTGCAGGTAGCGAAGGCCTCCATGGACGAGCTTGCTCGAGCGGCTCGAGGTGCCGGAGGCGAAATCGGCCCGCTCCAGCAGCGCCACGCTGTAGCCGCGCGTCGCGGCGTCCAGCGCGACACCCGCCCCTGTGATGCCACCGCCCACGACGACCACGTCGAACTCCTCCTCCGACAGCGCCGCTATCGCCTGACCGCGGTCGATCACGGTCGCAGTCTCGCAGAGGACAGGCTCAGATCTGGGCGAGCTCGGCGGTGATTTCGCTCACGGCCGACTTCGCGTCGCCGAATAGCATCTCCGTCTTGGGGTCGTAGTAGAGCTCGTTTTCGATGCCCGCGAAGCCCGGATTCATCGAGCGCTTGATCACGATCACCGAGTGGCTGTCGGCCACCTCGAGGATCGGCATCCCATAGATCGGCGAGGACGGCGTGTTCTTCGCGGCCGGGTTGGTCACGTCGTTCGCGCCGATCACGAGCGAGACGTCCGTGCGCTGGAACTCGGGGTTGGCCTCGTCCATCTCCTTCAGCTGGTCGTAGGGCACGTCGGCCTCGGCCAGCAGCACGTTCATGTGGCCCGGCATGCGTCCAGCGACCGGATGGATCGCGTAGCTCACGTCAACCCCGCGTTTTTCCAGCTCCTTGGTCAGCTCGCGTACGGCGTGCTGCGCCTGGGCCACGGCCATGCCGTATCCCGGCACGATCACCACGCGGTTGGAGTAGGCGAGCTGGATCGCGGCGTCGGCGGCGGTGGTCGAACGCACCGTGCCGGCATGCTCGCCGGCTCCGCTCGCGCCCTCGATCGCCCCCCCACCGCCGAAGCCGCCCGCGATGATCGCCGGAATCGACCGGTTCATCGCGACGGCCATCAGGTTCGTGAGGATCGACCCCGACGCCCCGACGATCATGCCGGCGACGATCAGCGCCGGGTTGTTGAGCGCGATGCCCGTCGCCGCGGCGGACAGGCCCGTGAATGCGTTGAGCATCGAGATCACGACGGGCATGTCGGCGCCGCCGATCGGGAGCACGACGGCATTGCCGAGCAGCGCTGCGCACAGCAGCATGCCGATGAAGATCGCTTCGGAGTGGTCCCCGGCCGCTATGTCGGCACCGGCGGCGACCGCGAGGATGACCAGGACGAGGTTCACGATCTGCTGGGCTGCGCCGAGCGAGATCGGGCGGCCCGGAATGATTTCTTGAAGCTTGCCGAACGCGATGTTCGAACCCCAGAAGGAGACCGAGCCGACGATCGCGGCGAACAGCGAGAAGACCGTGATGTACGTCGCCGTATGGGCGAAGCCGCCCGTGAGTCGGAACTCGGCCCAGGAGATCAGGAAGACCGCGCCGCCGCCGACGCCGTTGAACAGCGCCACCATCTGCGGCATCGCCGTCATCTTCACCTGCCGCGCCGCGGGCACACCGACGGCGGTGCCGAGCGCGATCCCGAGCGCGATCAAGCCCCAGTTTCCCTCCTGGGGGTTCAGCAGCGTTGCGATCACGGCGATCGCCATGCCCACGGCGGCGATGCGATTGCCGCGCACCGCGGTCGTCGGACCGGCGAGTCCCCGCAGGCCCTGGATGAACAGCGAGAAGGCGATGATGTACAGGACGTCGCGGAAGCTCTGGGACTGCAGGAATGAGCTGGCGAGGGGCGGCGCGGTCACTGCTTGCCCTCCTCGTCGGGAGCATCGAGCTCCTTCTTGCCCCTGTCGGGCTTGGACTTGAACATCTCGAGCATGCGATCGGTGACGAGGAAGCCGCCGACGATGTTAATCGTGCCGAACGTGATCGCGATCACGAGGATGACCTTGTTGAACGTCCCGTTGCCGGCAAGCCCGATGATCAGCAGGCCGCCGAGCAGCACGATTCCGTGGATCGCGTTGGTCCCCGACATCAGCGGCGTGTGCAGCGTGTTCGGCACCTTCGAGATCACCACGAAGCCGATGAAGCCGGCGAGCACGAGGATCGACAGGTTGGTGGTGAGCGTGCTCGCGATGATCACGCCGCCACCTCCACCGCGGCCTTCGCGCCGGGATTAACGATCTCGCCGTCGCGTACGATGCACGCGCCGCTGATGATCTCGTCGTCGAAGTCCATGCTCAGCGCGCCGTCCTCGCCGATGAAGAGCTCGAGCAGCGCCAGCACGTTGCGCGCGAACAGCTGCGAGGAGTGCTCGGCCATCGTCGCCGGCAGGTTCAGCGGCGAGACGATCTTTACGTCGTGACGCACGACGGTCTCGCCCGGGACCGTGAGCTCGCAGTTGCCTCCAGCCTCGCCTGCGAGGTCGACGATCACCGATCCCGGCTTCATCCCTTCGACGGCCTCGGCCGTGACGAGCTTCGGCGCCGGTCGCCCCGGCACGAGCGCCGTCGTGATCACGACGTCGAAGCCCTTGATCGCGTCGGTCAGCGCCTGCTGCTGGAGGGCGCGCTCATCCTCGGTCAACTCGCGCGCGTAGCCGCCCTCGCCGCTAGCCTCGAGACCCAGGTCCAGCCATTGCGCTCCCAACGAATGCACCTGCTCGGCGACCTCGGGGCGAACGTCGTAGCCGGTCGTACGGGCTCCCAGCCGTTTGGCGGTGGCGATCGCCTGCAACCCGGCCACGCCCACGCCCAGGACGAGCACCTTGGCCGGCGGGATCGTGCCGGCCGCGGTCATCAACATCGGATAGAAGCGGCCGATCTCCTCGGCCGCGAGCAGAGCCGCCCGGTAGCCGGCGACGTTGCTCTGCGAGGAGAGGGCGTCCATCGACTGCGCGCGAGAGATCCGCGGGATCGCCTCCATCGCGAAGGCGGTGGCGTGCTTGTCGGCCAGGGCACGCGTGGTCACCGGGCTGGTCAGCGGCGCCAGGAAGCCGATCAGGATCGAGCCGGAGCCGAGCGAGCGAATCTGCTCGGGGTCGGGAGGCGCGATCGTGACGACCACGTCCGAGCCCCAAATCTCGCCCGCGTCGCTTGAGATCTTCGCGCCGGACTCGGCGAATGCGGCGTCGGTGAGAAGCGCATCGTCGCCGGCGCCGCTTTGCACCACCACGTCGAGACCTTTGGCCTTCAGCTTGCCCACGACCTCCGGCACGAGCGCCACCCGATGCTCACCCACGGCCGTTTCCTTCGGTACGCCGATCCGCATGAAGTGCGAGAACGTATCCCATCCCGGGGGCGGGCTGCGGCCCGGTGTGCGAGACTCGAAATGCGATGACGGTGAACCTGACCCGCATCTACACGAAGCTGGGCGACGGTGGGGAGACGCACCTCGGCGACATGAGCCGGGTGTCCAAGCTTCACCCGCGCGTGGAGGCCTACGGAACCGTCGACGAGTTGAACGCCACGATCGGGGTCGCCCGCCTGGAGGCGCTTCCCGAGCTCTTCGTGGGCTGGCTGAGCCGTGTGCAGAACGACCTGCTCGACGTCGGCGCCGACTTGTCCGTGCCGGCGCCGGCGGCCGGCTCGCAGTCTTCGGGAGGTGGCGAGCGTCCGCGACTTAGGGTCGAGCCCGGCTACACGGAGTGGCTCGAGCAGGCGTGCGACGAGGTCAACGCCAAGCTCCCGCCGCTGCGCTCATTCGTGATTCCCGGCGGCACGTCCGCGGGCGCCCACCTGCATGTCTGCCGCACCGTCTGCCGCCGTGCCGAGCGTCGGGCGGTCGCGGTCGGCGGGGACGTCAATCCAGAGGTGGTGCGCTACCTCAACCGCCTCTCGGACCTGCTGTTCATCCTCAGCCGCGCCGTGAACACGCTAGGTGCCACGGGGATCGGTGAGGAGCCGCTGTGGGACCCCGGCGCGCACGGTTCGGGCTCCTGAGCGCCGCCGCTCAGTCCTCGCGGGCAACAGCCAAGCGCCGGCCGCCTGACGGCCATCGTCGATCCGCGAACCGTAGGGCGGCGACGGCGATCGCCACCCACAGCGCCGCGACGAGGTATCCGGCGAGCACGTCGCTCGGCATATGCCAGGCGAGGATCAGCAGCGAGCATCCGACGGCCAACGCGTAGACGAGGCCGAGCGCCAGTACCGGTGCCCGCAGGCGCGTCGGGGCGACCAGCACGGCGCAGAGCACGAGCGTGAGGGCGGCGGTCGAGTGGCCGCTGGGCCAGGAGGCCGGGGCGATGTGGACTGTCCCGAAACGGGGGTGGGGATGGGCGAGCAGCGGCTTCAGGATCTCGGCCGTCAGCGGCGCGAGCGCCATCACGAGGACGACCGCGAGCGCCACCCGCGGACGTCCGCGGGCGAGGGCAACGGCGACGAGCAACGCGCCCCAGATGACGAACACGACCGGTTCGAGCAGCTCGATCAGGAGGTTCGCGACCGAGTCGACGTGGGGCCGGCTGAGGAGCGTGAAATCATGCAGCGTCAACGCGTCGCGCAGCTGGGCGCCGGGAACGAGATCGGCTAGCGCCCAGACCGCCGCCAGCCCGATCAGGCACAGCGCGGCGACGCCGACCGCGCGCCCCGCGCCGGGCCCCGCCGCGCGGGCGCCGAGTGGCGTCGGCGCAACGGCCCCGGCTGAGAACGCCTGTCCCGACATCTCCCCAAGGGTACGGCGGGCGCTAAAGCGCGCCTGAAGTCATCGCTACCGGAGCATCGGGGCAAGGACGCTGCCCAGCAGCGCGCCGACCGCGTGCGCGAGGCGGTTCAGGCGACGGCCGGCCCCGGACGGAATGCCAAGCGCGGCCGCCCTCTTTGCCGCCGGGACGTGAGCGGGCGGCGAGGCGCCGCGGACAGCGCCGCCGGCGGCGCCCCGCGCAGACGATCGCGGCCGGGGCGGGGCTGCGCTCGCCACAGCAGCGTGCAACCTCACGGGCGCGATCGGCAGGGGCTTGCCGGCGAGCGCGGTCAAGGCCTGCGCCGTGACCCAGACGGGCGTCTGCGAGCCGGTGCGGGAGTAGCGCACGGACCCGTCGGGGGCGAGCAGGGTGGCCAGGTAGCCGAGGGGCGAGCGGCTGCCTTCGCGCGTGAGCGTGCGGGGTTCGCGGCCGGCCGCGATCAGACCCTGGATCGCCCAAGCGGTTGACTGGGCGTTTGATGCGCCCCCCGTCTGCTGCGGGTAGCCTCCGTCGGGGTTCTGCGCCCTGACGAGGAACGCGCTCGCCCGAGCAATCGCGGGTCCGCGGATCCCCGCGTCGGTGAGCGCCTGCAGGACCGCGGCGGTGTCGTCGACATCGCTGCCGCCCCCGCGCGTGGCGAAGCCGAAGCCGCCGTCCCCGTTCTGCTGTCGCCGCAGCCAGGCGCCGGCGCCGCGCACAGCGGGATTGACGGTCGCGTAACCGGCGGCGCGCAGGGCGAAAATGGCGAATGCCGTCAGGTTGCTCAGATGGCCGAAGCTGCCGTCGCCCGCGCGAAAGCGCATCAGCCTTAATACGGGATCCCCACCCGCCCCGCCCGCCGCGTGGCCGGCGCCACCCGGCAGGCTATGCACCGCGACCCCACACGCGTGGAGCGCGAGGATCGTCCGCTCGAGATCGCCCGCGCCCTGGAGGCTCGAGGCTTCGCCACGCAGCGCGTCGAGCACGCTGTGGCCGCCGCGACGCAGGCTGAGCGGATCGCGGCCGGCCGCCGCGAGCCCCATCGCGGCCCAGCCGGAATAGAGCTCGCTGCTCGACTGTCCGCGCGCCCCGCCGAACCCACCGTCTGGATTCTGGGCGCTCGCAAGGAACGCGAGCTCACGTGACACCGGCTGGCGGGCGCCCGACGCGCCCGATCCGCCGAGGATCAGGGTGGCGGCGAGGATCAGCACAAGCAGCGAGGCGGCGCCACCCAGCGCGCGTCGCCCCCCTCCCCCATCCGGCTGGGCGCTCGGCGTCGTAACCGGCGCCTCGTGCCAGCTCACGGCCATTCGCACCCGCATCCTTGCGAGCACCCGCGCCAGCTCGGGCGCGAAGGCAAGACCGAAGAGGAAGCTCGCGACCATGTCCGTCACGTCGTAGGAGGCCGCCTGGCCTGCCACTGCCAGAAACGCGGCCGGGGTGTGGCTCGCGCCCAGCGTCCACGTGTAAACGTTCATCACCTCCTTGGCAGCGAACGCGAACAGCCCGCAGGCGAGAGCCAGGGGCACGCGCCCGAGGCGCCGGCCGCTCAGCCACCCGATCGCCGCGCCGCCGAGACCCACCATGCCCCAGGCCGCCATCTGCCACGGCGTGTACGGGCCCTGTCCGAGCATGAAGTTCGAGACGAGCATCCCGAGCGCGCCGACGGTGAAGCCCGGGAGCGGGCCGAGCGTGTAGCCAACGACGAGCGTCATCGCCGTGATCGGCTTCACGTCGGGCAGCGCCGCGAAGGCATCGCGACCGAGCGCGGCGAGGGCCGCCATGACCGCCACGACGGCAGCCATGCGGGCCGAGGGGCGCCTGCGCTCGTATGCGAGCCAGCCGATCGCAAGCACGAGGCCGACGATCGAAAACGAGGCGAGCGGCCAGCTCATCGCGCCGCCCCCGGGGCGACCGAGGCGGCCGGCTGCGGCGGCTGGTCGCCCTCGCCCGGCGCGTCCGGCGCAGCCGCCAGGCTCGAGCTCGTCGCTGCGTCGGCGGGCGAAGGGGCTCCTCGCGCGGGGGCTTGCAGGAGCTGGGCACCGTGCTCGGGGAGCAGCGCGCCGCCCGCGCCCCCGAGTATGCGTGCCGTCTCGGTCGCGAAATACCAACCTCCGGCGAGGAGCTCCGACGCGGTGCCGTCAGCGATGACCCGCCCGTCCGCGAGCAGTACTGCGCGGTCGGCGCAGGCGGCGGCGAACTCGGGGTCGTGCGTGGCGACGATCACTGCCTGCCCGTCGCTCGAGCGCCGCCGCAGCTCCCGGGCGAGGATGGCCTTCGCGTCGCGATCCATGCCGCGCGTGGGCTCATCGAGCGCGAGCAGGGCCGGCGGATCGCCCTCCCCCGCGACGATCGCGAGCGCCAGGCGCTGACGCTCGCCGCCGGACAGGTCGCGTGGGTTGCGCGCCGCCATTCCCAGCAGGCCGGCGGGCAGCAGCGCCTCTTGGGAGACCTCCTCGCAGACGCGTTCGTGGATGAAGTAGTCACCCGGGTTCTGCAGCAGCAGCGCCACTCGGCCGGCTCGCCGCACTCGACCCCGCGTCGGCTCGAGCAGGCCGGCAGCGTGGCGCAGCAGGGTGGACTTGCCGGCCCCGTTGCGGCCCATCAGCGCGACACTCTCGCCCGGCCCGATGCGCAGCGTCACGCCACGTAGGATCGCCGGCCCATCCTTCAGCTCGTGCCAGACCGAGCTCATCTCCAGCGCCGCCGCGGAGTTGGGCACTCGCCGGGCCTTCGCCCTCAGCTTGGGTTGAGCGGGCTGCTCGGCGTGCCCGGCCTCCGATCGCTCCTCATCGCTCAGCAGGCCGTGGGCTCGCAGGGCCGCGCGAGCCTGCCTCACACTGGTCGGTGGCGGGCGCATTCCCATCAGTGCGAACAGCTTCGCGGCCGGCGTCTGCAGCGCCGGGGCGTCGCTCAAAGCCCAGGCGAGGAACGCCTCGGGATCGCCATCGCAGCCGATGCGTCCGCGCTCGAGCGCGATCACCCGGTCGGCAACGGCAAGGCAGCGCTCGAGACGATGCTCCGCCAGCAAGATCGTCGTCTCCCACTCCTGGTTCAGCCTGCGCAGCAGCCCGATCAGCTCGTCGCCGGCGACGGGGTCGAGCTGCGATGTCGGCTCGTCGAGCAGCACTACTCGCGGCCGCCCGGCGAGCGCCGCGCCGAGCGCCACACGCTGCTTCTCGCCGCCGGAGAGACCGTGCGTCGAGCGATCGAGCAGCGAGTCGATCCCGAGCGCGAGCGCAACCTCCTCGACGCCGCGAGCGACCGCTGCGGCGCCGTGCCCGCGGCTCTCGAGGGCGAGCGCCAGCTCGGCGCGGACTGTGCTCATCACGAGTTGCGTCTCGGGATCCTGGAACAGGACCCCCGCGACGGCGCCCAGATGGGCCGGGCCGTGCTCTCGCGTGTCGAGGCCGGCGAGCCTGACGCGGCCGGCGAAGTCGCCGCCATGGAAGTGGGGCACAAGACCGCAGGCGGCGCGCAGCAGCGTCGACTTGCCATGGCCGGACAGGCCTGCGAGCAGGCAGAACTCCCCCGGACCGATCTCCAGGTTGACGTCGCTGAGCGCGGGCTCATCCACGCCCGGGTAGCGGTAGCTGACGCTTTCGAATGCCAGCAGCGCGCCACTCATCGCTCGATGCCCTTCCGATCCGCGAACGGCGCCAGCACCGCTGCGAGCAGGCCGGCGGCCAGCGCGACGGTCGCGACGCCCGTGACCGCGTGCACCTCGGGGTACGCGTCGAAGCGCGCGACCGTGGTCAGCCTGCCGAGCAGCGCTAGTACCACGACGGCGATGGCGGATGCGAGAAACGCCGCGTCGTGGCGCGAGAAGGGACGCGGCATCCGCGGCGCGCGGCGCGCGGTCGCGAAACCTCGGACCTCGAGCGTGGCGGCGACATCCATAGCGCGATCGAGCGATCCGCCGATCACCGCGCGCAGCAGCGCGACGCGGCCGCGTGCGCCACGCGGTGGCCCAGCCGGCCGCGTCCTCTGCGCCTCGGCCAGGCGCTGGGAGTCGGCGGCGAGGACGGGAATCATGCGGGTCGCGAGCGAGGCGGTGAGCGCCGAGCGGAACGACAGCCGGCGCAGGATGCGGAGCGTCTCGTCAGGGTCGACCGCAAGGCTCGCGAGCGTAGTCACGAGGATCAGGAGCATTACCTTCAGCGCGACGACGCTGCCGAACACGACCGCCTCGAGCGTGAGGTTGCCCTGACCGAACGGTCCCAGGTCGCCGAGCCGGGCGAACACGGTGAGCCCGTCGCGCGAGACGAGCACGTTGACGAGCACGATCGGCAACCACACGATCGAGCCGGTTCGCATCGAGCGCAGGAGGCTACGGCCAACGCCCGCTCCGGCTCCGGCGGCGAGGACGGCAATGAGCAGCACGAGCAGCACGAGCGGGTGGTAGAGCAGCAACGTCGCAGTTGACAGCGAAGCGACCCACAGCGCCGCCACGCCGGCCCGCGTGGCGTGCAGGGGGCTGGCAAGACGGCGATAGTAGAGAAGCATCGATCTCATCGCATCATCTGCCCTGGCGAGCGCCGACGAGAGGCAGGGGCAGTACGCCGGACGGTATGACTGCGACGGCGAAGCGGGACTCGAGCGTGCCCGCTTCGAATGCGCGCGCCGCGAGATCGACGCCGGCGGGATCTGTTCCGGTGACGACCCAAACGGGCGCGTCTTCGCCACGGCGGGTCGCGGCCACGACGCCCGCGCCACCGATGAGCGTGCGCACGACGCGCCCGTCCCGGTCAAGCAGGTTGAGCGAGGTGCCGTTGCGCGAGAAGCGGGCGTAGACGCCGCTCGCACGCGGGCCTTCAAGGATGCTCGCAGAGGCCGGGTCCCCCTCGGCTCTGATCCACGGTCCGACCATCACGCGCAACGTTTCCGGCTCACCGGCGCTCCCGAGAGCGGCTATCGCAGCCGGCACGCCGAACGCTCGCAGCCGCTCGGTCACGGTCTGGCACGCGTACTCGGCGACGCTCGCACATTCGACGCGCACCGGCAGCCGCTTGCCCCCGAGACCATTCAGGAAGGGCTCCGGGAACGACCCGACGACCGCCGGGATGTGCTCCGTCTGGCTCCAGTCGTGACGGTCCCACCAGATGTGGTCGCCCGGATGCACGTTCGTGGCCGCCGCTCCCTTTCCCGCCTCGACGCCGTTGACGTAGTAGAACCAGTCGACCTGCTGCCCCGCTTCCTGGCCGCCAGAGAGGCCGTCGATGCTCTCCACGAATCCCCCACCGAAGCGCGTACCGACCGAGTAGTTGCGCACCAGCAGGCTCATCACGGTCTCCTGCCCCTGCACCCTCAACCCGACCGCTCGGTGCAGCTGGCGCTCGCCGAAGTCCCGTGTGACGAGCACCTGGACTCCGCTCGGCGCCTGACCGGCGCCGAGACCACAGCCGACAAGCGCGAGCGCGGCGGCGACGGCCGCCATGGCGGCTGCGATCGGGCGTAGCTCACAGCTCACCTCACCACGATCGTCTCCGGAAAGGACGGCACGAGTCCCGTGCGCGTGGCCCTCAACGCGTAGCGGCCAGGTGTCCGCGGGGCGATCAGCGCCGCACTCCCGCGTGCACCCGTGGACGCGAAATCCGACCCGAGCGTGACGATCGCTCCGACGATCGGCGCTCCCTGGCCTTCGTTGTCATAGCCACTTACGGTGACGTTCACGAGGGCGCCCGGGGAGATCGTCCTCGCCGAGGGCGTAATGTCGAGCGTCCGCTGACAAGCGCCCGCGAAGGCGTTACACCAGAACCACAGCACGTGCGCACCCGAGCGCAGCCGCCGGCCATCTCCGCTCGTCCCGCTCGGGTCGGCGGCGCCGGTCGAGCCCGAGACATGGTCGACCTTGTACTCCCACCCGCTTTGACCGCTGTTGCTCTCTCCCCCGAGCGAGTAGATGAACAGCTGACCCGAGTTCAACGGCGAGGCGCCACAGCGGCCGTAGTCACGAAGCGCAAACGCGGGTCCGCCGTTGCGCCGCACGGCGGCGAGCACCGCGAGCGGTGTGCCGGCCGCCACCGCGCACCGCTTCCCGCCGACATGGACGCTCGTCGCGCTCGCGGTGACCGGCTGCGCGCGCGAGAGTATCGAGCCGTGCTTGCCTACGATCATGCTGTCGACGGTTGCGCCGGCGGCCGCGGAGCTCGCTGCCGGGGCGAAGCGAATCGGAGCTGCCAGCGTCAGGGCGGTCGTCGCCGCGATCCCGACGAACAACCGCCTGTAGCTGCTAGCGGACATAGAAGCGAATCCTCGATGTACCACGTGCAAGTGCCGTGCGGTTGCCGGCAACATCGGTGGCGTCGATGTCCAGCACGTATTCGCCGCTTCCCAACGAGAACGGCAGCAGGTAGGAGAAGCGGCTCGTGCTCGAAACCTTGAAGAAGCTGCTCCGGCCCGGGATCTTGAAGAAGCTGCCGTGAGCGCAACGTGCGCGCATGAAGCGCTCGCGGGTCCCGTCGTAGGCGTAGCAGTGGCCCCTGTACTCGCGCCAGAGCTCAATGCTCAGCGAGCTGACCCCCGTGTGCGCCGTGGCAAGCCCTGCGAGCACCCGCGGCGCGTTCCGTCGCAGATACACGTGCCCGTCGAGCAGGCCCACCGGTCTTGCGACGATCGCGTAGGGACCCTTGTACGGAGGCGCCGGTGCGGTCTGGGTCGTGGTCTTCGAGGCGGTGCTCACGCTGGGAGTTGGCCCGTGGGTACCGCAATTGCCGTCGTTTCCGTTATGCACGCAGATGACAGCCTCCGTACGGATCGACTGGAGGGCAGTCACTCTCAATGTCGCCGTTCCAGGTTGCGTGAACGTGACCACGGCGTGTCCGTGCGCGTCCGTCACGGCGGGAGAGGCCGCGCCGCCGATCGTGGCACCGGCCATTTCCGTTCCCGCACCGGCTGTGCTGAAGCGCTTGACGGTAACTTCCACAGGTTCGCTGACGTTTGCGCTGCTCGGTGCCTCGATGCCAAGTGGCAGCGGTTCCGGCTGCGGACATGCTTCACCGAAGCAGCCAGCGACGAACAGGACCCGATCGCCGGGGTTAAGTACTGCTTCGCAGGCGCCAGCCAGTGATTCCTTTTCGTTGAGCCAGAACCACCAGAAGTAGTTGGCCTTCGATTCCGGTTCAAATAGGTGAGTCTCGCCGTCGACTGTAAAGAGTTCGTATTGTTTGAACTTGGCGTTCCACGGCCCGCCCCAGTTCCCGCCGGTGGCGAGATCAAGAGCAGCGAGAGCACTGTGGGCGGGACAGGAGTGTTCGGGATTCCCGTCCTTGACGAGTGGTGTTTCCCCGAGCGTCACGGGGGTCGGCAAGACCCTCGTTTCCGTGAGGCCCTCGACTCTCACCGTCACCGGAGCCGATTCGGCTGCCGGAGCAGGAGTGCTGATCGTCGCCAATGCGAGAACGCACGTGCAGCACCCGAGCACGCTCCGTCGAGTCGGAGCGATGAGACGACTGGTGAACATGAGCCAACCCCTTTCCACGAGGGTTTGTGGGCTTGGGTCGGAGGCAGGTCTCCTGGCTCCCGGGCCTACCCCTTCGCGCCTTCCCAGTCCGCCGGAGGCGGATCGGTGGCTTCGCGCCGGATGGCGCGCCGCGATGGGCATCCCCGGTCACAGTGGCGGGTCCGCGCCGGATTCGCACCGGCTTCCCTTGACCACCGACCTTGAACACGCGGATCCTACTTCACGTCGCGTGTGTCAGTCGGGCCGCTCGACAGCCTCCTTGAGGCGGGCGAGCCGGCCGTCCCACGCCGACTCGGCCTCGCGCATCCAGGCGGTCGCTTCGGCCAACGCTCCAGCGCGCAGGCGATAGCGAACCTCCCTGCCACTCGCGGGGACGCGCTCGACGAGCCCGGCGTCCCTGAGTGCGGAGAGATGCTTCGCCACCGCCTGGCGCGTGATCGGCAGCGACGCGGTCAGTGCGGGCACGGTCGTGATCCCGTCGCGCAGCAGCACGTCGAGCATCCGTCGCCTCGTGGGATCAGCCAGCGCCGCGAATACGCGTCCGATTTCCGCGCTCAAGCAGCCACCAGCGCGAAGCTCGCGCTTAGCGAGACGAGTGGGAACGAGGGGATGCTCTCAGTCACGATCACACGGCTGCCGCGCGGCACCGCGACGACGCGGAACTCGACCCGAGTGGGCGGCTCATCCGCGCTCTCCCACCACCACACGAGCCGATGCGGCTCATCGACCACCTCGATGCGGATTTCGCGCCCGGGCTCGGCCAGCCAGCGTTCGCGACCCTCGTCGGTTGCAAGCGCCTCCCAAACTTCCTCGGGGCTCGCGTCCACGTCGACTTCTCTGGAGACCGGCATTGCTACCTCCTTGACAACCCAATGGTTGCTATTGTCGTGACAACCGTCCAGTTGTCGAAAGGATAGCTCCCGTGCAACTCATCCCCATGGTCATCGAGCAGAGCCCGCGGGGCGAGCGCTCGTTCGACATCTATTCGCGCCTGCTGAACGAGCGCATCGTCTTCATTGGCACGCCGGTCGACGACCTCCTCGCCAACCTCGTCGTCGCCCAACTTCTGCACCTCGAGAGCGAGGATGCCGACAAGGACATCTCGCTGTACATCAACTCTCCCGGCGGCAGCGTCTACGCCGGCCTGGCGATCTACGACACGATGCAGTTCATCAAGCCGGACGTCCAGACGATCTGCTTCGGCGTCGCGATGAGCATGGGCTCACTGCTGCTCACCGGCGGCGCTCCCGGCAAGCGGATGGCGCTGCCCAACAGCCGCATCCTGATCCATCAGCCATCCGGCGGCTTCGAGGGTCAGTCGACTGACGTGGAGATCCACGCGCGGGAGATCCTCGAGCTGCGCCGGCACATCGATGCGATCTACGCGCGCCATACCGGCCAAAAGCTCGAGCGCGTCCACGACGACATGGATCGCGACCGTTACTTCACCGCCGAGCAGGCGCGTGAGTACGGCCTGATCGACCGCGTGATCAGCTCACATGACCTGACGCGGCTGCCGACCGGCTTCGCCGCCCGGCCGCAGGAGGTCGCCGTGTGAGGGCGGCGGGCGCAGTCCTCAGCGAATATCGGTCTCGAGGTTGCTGCTCGTATCCGCCAGCGCCGCACGCTGGCGCGCGTCGAGCGGCATGCCGTCGACGATCAGACGGCGCGCGGCCTCGAGATCACCGGAGCGGCCCCACGTGAGCGCCGCCTTGACGGTGTCGTCCTTCAGGTACCAGTTGGTGAAGCTGGCCTGCTCGAATGACCCTCGCACGATCTCCTCATCCCATTCATAGGCGGGCCCGACATACTCGAGTTCGCCCAGCCCTGCGAGGACCGAGTAGAAGTAGGGAACCTCCTCGTGGGGAACATCCCGGCCGAGCATGTTCAACCCCGCGGTCTTCCCATGGTTGAAGGCGACGTCCCAATGCTCGATACGCACGTGGGCGCCGCCGTGGATGACCGACTCGTATTCGCAGATGTCGCCGGCGGCGAACACGCCGGGGGCCGATGTCTCCAAGCGTGAGGAGCAGCGTACGCCGCCGCGCTCGCCGATCTGAAGCCCCGCCTTCTGGGCGAGGAGCACGTCGGGGATGACCCCCACGCCGACGACTGCCATGTCGGCCGCGAGCTCCAGCCCGCTCTGCATGACCACCTTGCGCACGCTGGAGTCGCCCTCGAAGTGCTCGAGCGCCTCGCCTCCGCGGATCTTCACGCCGACGCTTTCCAGCTGCTCCTGGAAGAACTGCCCGGCGCGGGCTCCGAAGGTCATTTCGAGCGGCGCCTGCTCGACCGTGGCGATCGTGCATGACTTGCCCAGCGCCGTGAGCGACGCAGCGACCTCGCAGCCGATGAACGAGCCGCCGATCAGCACGACCTCATCCGCATCCTCCGCGCCGGCGCGGATCGTGTCGGAGTTCCCCAGCGTCCGCAGGTAGTGGATCTGCTCGAGCTCGCATCCGTCGACGCTCAGCCGCCTGACGTTCGCGCCCGTCGCGATCAGCGCCTTCTCGAACTCGATCTCCTCCTTGCTCGAAAGCGTTGCGGTGCGCGCCTGCATGTCGAGCATCGTCACGCTGGTGCGTGTCTGCAACTCGATCCTCTGCTCCTCCCAGAAGTCGTTCGGGCGAAAGTAGGCGTCCTCGCGGGACTCCTCGCCGCGCAGGTAGCCCTTCGAGCACTCCGGCCGGTTGTATGGCGGATCGGGCTCGCGTCCGATGACCAGGACCTCGCCGTCGGCGGCCTCCTGGCGCAGCCAGCGCGCGCAGTTGGCCGAGGCCAGGCCGCCGCCGATGAGCAGGTACTCGACCTTGCGAGGGCTCATTCCCGCCACCCTACAGCCCCGGCGGATGGCGGACCGCCCAGTGGGCCCACGTGGGGATGCGGCCGAGCCGCCACCGCGGGCCGTCCTCGTAACGGTTGGGACCGACGTCGGTTCCGTTGTGGCTCGTGTCCAGCCTGAGGCCGGCCAAGAGGACAAAAACATGCTCGCTCGTGGCGTAGATCGTGACCCAGCGCCCGGGCCCCGGCGCGCCCCATCGCGTGTAGTCCTGCGCGAGCGGATTGCTGCCCACGATTTCGGCAATGGGCCGCACCCCGGCGCGGTAGAGCACGTAGTTGATGGTGCTCGAGCAATCCTCCTCCGTCGCTCCGCGCGGATCGGGATGGCCGGCCGGTCCGTATGGCAGACCTTGTAGCTCATTGCCTGCGATGACCATCGCCTGGACCCTCGGCGGCGCATCGAGCGGGATCAATGCAAGGTGGCCATCTTCGGCCGCGAGCGCGGCGCGTTCGCCGGCTACGAACCTGATCGGGGTCGAACTCGTCCATTCCCCGACGCCTTCGGACCCTTCAGCGACCGGCGGCGCGGTGCCCGCGGGCGGCGTGGCGCCGCGATATCTCGCCGCCCAGCCCATCACCGCCGCCACGTAGGACTCGACGTGGTTGTACGCGAACAGGGCGCGGTGATAGTCGGCGGGAGCGCCGGACGCGCGTAGATAGTTGGCCGCGGCGTAGATCGCGTCCGCCGGATCCCAGCGACTCAGGTTTCCGTCACCGTCGCCGTCCAGCCCGTACGCCTGCCACGTCGCGGCGATGAACTGCATCGGGCCGCCGGCCCCCGCCGAGTTGACGGCTCCTTCCTTCGTGCACGACGGGTCGCTGTCACGGCCGTGGTCACACTCGACCCTGCCGATGCCGGCGAGGACTGCCCAGTCCAGGCCGAACCGCCGCGCGGCCAGCCGGTACAGACGCAGATACGCCGGCGGGATATCCGTCCGTGCGAACTCCGATGCGCCGGCGAGCGGTGCTTCACGGGCAAACAGGTTCCCGGCGCTCAGCGAAGCGCCCTCGAGCCCCGCAATGACCGCGGCGAGCATGCAGCCGATTAACATCAACGTGACGGCTCCGAACGCGATCGAGCCGACGCGAACCGGCTCGTGTGCAACTCGTGCGGGTGTCCCCCCGGTCCTCAAGGCCGATTCGTGCCGAGCTGCCGTTTACGCCGCGCCGCGACCTCGCGCGCATCGCGCATCACGCTCGATTCGCCTTCGCTCCCCTCGTCGGATCCCCGCATGCCGCGCCCGCCGCCAGGCGCCCCGCCAATCGACCCACCGACCGTGCCCCTGGCGTCGGGCCTCGGGTCCGGTCTCGGCGGCGCGGGTCGAGCTTTGACGAGCGGCGTCTCGGCCGGCCTTCCGCCACCCCGCAGCGCCAGCTCGCGATCGATCTCGAGCCGGGTCTCCCGCCGCTCGCGTGGACCCATCCGCAGGTAGTGCCCGCGTCCGATGCCGACCAGATACGCGAGCTGCGGGTAGTCGCGCCGAGTGCTCGCCGCAGCGGGTAGCCCCCGCGGCAGGCTCGCCTGCTGATCGAGGAAGGCGACGCGCTCGCCTTCCGGCCCTGGTGTGACGGCGTCGCCCTTGCCCATCGCCGCCCCGTCGGGGGCTCGTAAGCGCCGAGCCCCGTCGAGCTCATGCTGGTCCTTTTCGATCTCCGCCTCGACGCGCTGCGTGCGATGCGCCAGTTCGGCTGCCCTGCGGCTGTCGCCATCGGCGAGCGCCTTCTCGCGCTCTTCCCGCAGTCTTGGCACGCGGGCGCGCGTGGCGGCCAGGCGAGCCTCGATCTCGGCGGCCGCCTTCGGCCGTCGACGAGCTTCCCGGCGCTCGGCTTCCAGCATCCGCGACGCCTGGTCGTCCTTGGGCGGGGACGCTGTGCTGACGTCCGCAGGCGGATGGCCCTGGCGGAGCTCGGTCTCCGCGCGAGACCGCGAGAAGCGCGCCCTGGCGCGGCCGGCAAGCCGGCGCATCGAGTGCGGGGGCTCGAGCCTCCGCATCCCGCCACGCCTCAGCACCCGCCGCTCGCGTGTCACCTGGCGCCCGAGCGCGCCTTCGGCCACTGCGAGCGCTTGGTGGCGGCGCGCGTAGGCTCCCCACCAGAAGGCGGACATGAGCAGCCACTGGGTCCACCAGCCCAGCCCTTCGAGGCTGGCGAGGATCGCGAGGACGGCGAGCACAACGCCCAGCAGGAACGAGAAGAGCAGCTTCGAGACGACCGCCCCGAGCAGGTGAGCCGCCCAGTTGCGAAAGACCGCTCGGCCGGCCTCCCCGAAAGCCGGAGCCAGAATCACCGCCGGGGCCAGTAGCAGGTACAAGAGGCTGAAGATCGCTGCGCCCAGCAGCCGCAGTCCGATGAATCCGAACAGCAGCAGCATGCCGAGCACCCCTGCGACGATCAGCAACAGCCCTCCGACCCGAGACCAGGTGCCGCCATTCGTGCGGAACTGCGCCTGAGCTGCCGTTGGGCCCCGGCAGTGGGTCGCTTCGCTGCTCTGGCAGATCGTCCTCAGCAGCGAACCCTGTTCATTTATCGAGTTTCGTGCCGCACCGTTGGCGGGAAGCGCGAGGAAGATCGTGCCGTTGGTCTGGGCGCGCCTGAGAAGCGTCGCGCTGCGTTCGAGCGCCACGGCCTCGCCGCTCCCGGCCCGCACGCACGACGCAAACGGTCCGCTGGACGAGCCGCAGCCGACCGCCGCCAGCTCCCCTGTCGCGAGTTTCTGCGCCGATTCGCGCAGGCGCGAATCCAGGCGCGCGGGGTTCCGGCACCAGCCGACGTCGCCGAACTCGAGGTAGCACCAGGGAGCTTCGATCGCGGAGGCGAACAGCGCGGCCATGCTGTCCGAAAGCGCGCCGCTCGGGCGCGTCGGCGTGCCGCGAGCGCTGACTGCGAGCGTCCCGAGGCTCGCCTGGTTGGCCCATGCGCCGAGGGCGCCGACGGTTCCAGCCGGATCGGCGATCAGCCACATCCCCCCGGCCATCATCGCTCCCATCACGAGCGCCTCGCCGAGCGTGTCCACGACACGTCGACGAATCAGGCCGTTGTAGAGCGCGAGCACCGCCGCAACGGCGAGCACCGCCGCGAGCCATGGCTCGGTGAATGCCGACTGCATCTCGCGCAAGCCCCTGCCGACGCTGCCGCTTGCCGGGCTGTCGAGCAGGTCGATAGCGAAGCACCACTCGACCATCACGACGAGCGCGTGAACCGCCCACACCAGCGCCATCCACACGGGCGTCACGAACAGGTCCTGTACGACGCTCAGCAGACCGCCCGAGCTGAGGCGTAAGAACCCGGTGTCGATGTGCACGTCGATCCCCCAGTTCGCTGTCGGCGAGCCGGCCGCGCTGAAGCCGGAGGTTTCGCAGTTGCGCCTTCGCGCCGGCGGCAGAGCGCCTTCACCGAGCGCGCCTCTGCAGAACGGGCTGTCGAGACCGTTAGTGACCAACGGGTCCGCTTCTGGCATCGACCCACGTGCTTCGGGGGCTTCGGGGGTCGCTCCCCCGGCGGCGCTCAACGGCGGGTAGCTCGGGGCGCGGGGTACGTTTGGGTTCTGCGGCGATTTCGCTCGAGGCGAGTCGGCCGCGCCCGGCGATCGGACCCCGTGCGGCGGAGCGGCCGCCGCCGTCACGGCCGTCCCGCCCGCGGCGAGCGTCACGACGAACGCCGCGAGGGTCGCCTGAGCTAGTGGGCTGGCACCCCTCACGCCGCTGTCGGCGTGGTCGAAAGCGCCCGCAGCAGGCGCGGGGCCGCGATATCGACCTGGATCGCCTCGACACGGCCGTGGTGGTCGCGGAACAGACACCGCCCGGCCTCCATCTCGAGGAGGGTCCGGCGCATCCTGCGGTCGTCGGGGTCCAGCCCGAGAAGTCTCAGCGCGCGCGCCGCCTCAGCTTCCGAGCGCAGGCCGAAAACGAACGTCGCTCCAATCAGGTTCTCGAGCGACTCCCGTTCGCCGATCAGCGCGTCGGTGACCAGCTGCGTGCTGATGATCGGCACCGCAAGCTCGGAGCGCCCCATCCGCTGAAGCGACGCGAGCAGGGCCCGGCCCGCCGGGTCTCCCAACAGCCTCCAGCCCTCATCGAAGGAGAACAGCTTGAGTCGGTCGCGCTCGCGGCCCAACAGGCTCAGCGCGAACATCGCGATCAGACGCACGATCTGCTCGCCCACCCGCTCCGCGTGCGAGTACTCCGAACGACGCAGCCCGGGCTCGGGTCCGGGCAGATCGCGGATCGGCAAGTAGGTCACCTGGCGGTGGCCAACCGCCGGTAGGGTCACCTCGGGATCGGCGAACCCGAGCTGCGTGAGTCCCGAGCGTGCGTAGACCTCGAGCGCTCGCCCGACCTGCGTATCGGTGGCGTCGCCCGCGAGCAGGGCGCGCACGACCTCGAGGCTGGTGGGATTCGCTGACCGCCGGATGACGCGGTCCACGGCCGCGACCACCGCGACCTCCCATTGCGGCTCGGCCTTTCCTGGCAGCAGGTCGCGCAGGAATGACACGGCGATGTCCTGCCGAAGGTGTTCGGGCGCGACCCGCAACGGGTCAAGGACGCCTCGCAGCGAGCGGTCGGGTTGCAGCGTGACGCACTCCACGTGGGGAGCGACCTCCTCCAGGAGGTGAAACCGGTGGTCGCCCTTGGGATCGCAGTCGATCACCCGGGCACCGAGCAGGAAGCCCTCGTACTCGAGCTTCTGCGCGAGCGTGGTCTTGCCTGAGCCGAGCGCGCCGACGCTTAGGATCGCCGTGTTCCGATCGCTGTCGGAGCCCTCTCTGAGGTTGAACCTGACCGGCCGGCGGGAGCCCGACAGTGTGTGACCGAGATAGAAGCCTCGGTGCGAGCCGACCACGTGGGTGGCCGTCGGCATCATCGCCGCGACCTGGTCGGTCGTGAACGTGTCGTCGTAGCCGGCGACCTGCGTGCGCTGCGCCGGGAGCATTTGAACGAACAGCGCCAGCTGCTCACCGAGCGGGCGGTGCACGCGGATCTCCCCGTACGCGCGCCTGCACATCTCCACCCGCTCCTCGAGCTCGACCTCCTCGTCTGCCCCAACCGCGATCGCCACCGTCGCGCGCAGCAGCGACGGCCGGCTCGAGCTCTGGAGATGAGCCAGCAGGTCTCTCGCCTCCTGTGTCCGCTCGTAGCCGAGATCGGAGATGCCCTGCTCCCCGTCGGACTCGGCGCGCATGATCTGGTCGGCGTCCTGGATCTTGCGTCTGGCGATCCGCAGCGCAAGTTCGTTGGGCAGGAAGCGAGCGTTCAGCGACAGGTCGACCGCGAAGGGAAGACTTTCCGGCGGCGCGAACATGAGCTCTGCGCGCGCGCCGGGAAACGTGACTCGCTCCGGGAGGGCGCCCAGCACCAGGAGCGCCTGCCAGCTCGTCCCGAGCTCCGAGGCGATCCTCAACGATCTGCCCCTTTGCTCGACCTGGCCGTCCATCCAGCGCATCACGTCGCCCTCGAGCGGCGCGAGCGTCGCCTCGCCGTTGCGTTCGAAGACCAACGCTCGAGGCTCGTGCAACCCATCGACGACCGGCTCTCCGACACCCCGGCAGAACGCCCGTCGCACCAGCCATTGCAACTCCACCCCGCGGGCCTCTCGCGCCGGGAGGAACTCGGCCAAGCGCGCGTGGGCTTGGTCGGCCAGCACTCGCACCCGCTCGAGGTCGGTGACCTTCAGCAGACTCCGGTCGCGCGGCGACAGCGAACGCCTGAGCCCCTCCCACCATTGCCTCGGATGCTGCGCGGCGACCTTCGAGATGTAACTCGCAACGTCCCGCGCGGGCTCCCGTAGGCTGACCAGGAGGAACAGCCGCGGTTCAACCGCGTCGATCTCCTCGAGGCGCCGAACGTGCTCCTGCACATAGCGTCCGCGCAGATGCGGGTGTCCGCGAGGCTCGGGATCGGAGCGCTCAGCACCCAGCTCACGCGAGTAGCGCTCGAGTCCGAGCCGGCTGCCGACGCGAATGATCTGGATGTCCGCTTCGAGCGCCTCGAGCGCACCGACGAGCGCGAACAGCCGCGTGCGCTTCTCATCGTCGCTGAGCCAGGCGTATGAGGAGACGCTCAGCGCGAAGGCAGCCCAGCAGTCGTCGAGTCCCTCCGCAAAGACGCAGTTTCCGTACACGAACGCGATCGGCGTTCCCATCGGCTCACTTCCCCTCGGCGGACGCCGTGCGCACGAGCAGCCGCGCGCGGGGAGCAAGCGCGATCACCTGACCCTGCGCGAGCGCGCACGCCCCGGGCAGCTCGCGCACCGTCACGGCGGGAGGGCGTCGCGGCCAGCTCGCGCGGACCGTTCCACGAGCTGCCACCGCGCGTTCGTGCTGCAGTGCGACCAAGACGGCGCCAGGTCCCGTGTAGCGAAGGTGGCGCATCCTGCTGTCCGAGCCGTCGGGCAGGAAAGTGATGTCCCCCGGGCGCCAGCGTCCTCCCCGCACCCCGCGCGAAGCCGTCGCGGACGCGGAAGTTCCCAGGCGGTAGCGCACGAGCGCAAGCGCAGCCAGGTGGAAGGGCCGGCCCTCGATCCGGATCACCGTGAGCAGTGCGGCGCTCGCTCCCGGCAGGACCAGGTCGCGGAGATACCAGGGCATCGCCTCCGCGGCGACTCCAAGCAGCGGCAACTTGACCACGGCGAGCCCCGCCAACACGGTCACGATGAAGTAGAGGACTCCTCGCAGCGGGATGCCTCCCGGGTTTAACCGCAGACGGTCCACGCGGTAGATGCGGCGCTCCAGGTCGAATACGCGCCGATATGAGTGAATCTCCATCAGTGCGACCCGAACAGGGAGGTGACCGTGTCACGCAGCAGGCTCACCCCCGCCTGCGTCGCAAGCAACACCGCGATGATCCCGACGGCGAAC
>Ga0210408_10000928_pt1 | contig 32605 bp, 31 predicted proteins | sample IncBWH4MmetaG_FD_155471 | JGI IMG/M metagenome (GOLD analysis project Ga0210408, IMG submission 155471) | Forest soil microbial communities from Barre Woods Harvard Forest LTER site, Petersham, Massachusetts, United States - Inc-BW-H-4-M | ecosystem: Environmental > Terrestrial > Soil >... | reverse complement strand
GATGCGCTCGGTCGTCGCGACGCAGATGCCGCTCACGGCTCCGGGTTCGTTGAGCCCGGGGGACTATGCCTCCATCATGGCGTATGTGCTCTCGTACGACTGTGTCAAGCCTGCGGGCGGCGGAAAGACGCCATTTCCGACGAAGGACGAGCCCGAATTGGCCAAGGTCACGGTCGGCGGGAAGTCGTGCCCCCCTGCCGCGGAAGAAGTAGGCGCGCGTTGATGTTCGAAACCGGATCGCACTTGGAGGGTTCAGTCAGATGATGAAGCGCATTTTCCTGCTGACGCTCTGCCTTGCGGCTGCCTGCTCCACGCCGATCACTCCACCGCCTCCTGCGCCTGTGCCGGCGCCGCAGGCGGCAGTGCCCGCCCCGGCCCCCATCATCGTGGAGGCCGCGGTGGTCGAGACGACCACCAATCCGATGGACGCGTTCGAACAGATGCGCGCGGCGTTGGACGGCAAGAGCGTCTACTTCGCCTTCGACCGCGACGCGATAGAGCCCGACCAGACATGGGCGGTCATGGACCACGCGAAGCTCGCCAATGACTTTTCGAGCGACTATGTCAGGTTGGAGGGAAATTGCGACGAGCGCGGCGGCCGCGAGTACAACCTGGCCCTGGGTCAGCGGCGCGCCGATGCGGTCAAGAAGGCCATGGTTCTGCTGGGCGTTGCCGAAACGCGAATTGACGCGGTCAGCTACGGCAAGGAGAAGCCGCGTGAGCTGTGCCACGAAGAGAACTGCTGGTCCCAGAACCGGCGGACGGATTTCGTGGATCATTGGAAGTGACGCGTTCTTCCATGCGGCCGCGGTGCGCGCACCGGTTCTGACCAACGGGAATGACCACCCACGTTGAGTGGAGGAGGCTGGCGCAACTCGGCCCTTCCACTGGAAGGACGAATTTGTATGGAGCCTCACCTTAACCCGTTTTCGGTGCTGTCCTGGATCATTGCTCCGGCGCTACTGACGAACGCGTCTACTTTGCTCGTCCTGAGTACCGGCAACCGTTTGGCGCGTGCAGTGGATCGCGGGAGAGATCTCTTCAAGCAACTTGACGATGCGGCGGATCTCACATCGCCTCAAGCAATCCGCCGCCTCGGGGAATTCACCGCAGCGGAGCAGCGTTCCTTGATGCTCGTAGCCGCCTTGCGGAGTGTCTACATTGCATCGGGTAGTTTTGCTTCAGCCACGCTGGTCTCACTCTTCGGCGCCCTCATAGCGCCGATAGGCGCAGAAGCCCTCGTTCGAGTGCTGGAGGTGTGTGCCGTTGCCGCTGGCTTGCTTGCGATCGGCGCACTCATCTATAGCTCTGCGGTGTTGATGCGTGAAACCCGAATTGTCGTGCAAGTGTTGCAGGAACAAGCGGCGAGCGTTCGTGCGAAGGCCGTGCCACAAAGCGGCCATGCTGCTTAATACGACATCTCGCGATCGCTGAGCTGCCGGTACGGTCGGCTGCACTGATTGGACTCTGGAAAAGTCCGATTTGTCTTGCAAGTTCAAGTGGTCAGCGCACTCGGCAGTGCCAGGCTCGCATGTACCCCGACTGTCAGCGAGGGCATTGCTAAATGATGGTGTCAACGATGGCTTGGTTCAGCGGGATTCTCGGATGTGGCTTGTGCCGGATGAAAAGGTCAAGGTCCGCGATCGGGGAACCCGGGCAAAATTTGACAGAGCGCGCAATTGCCGCCAAGACGCGATAGGACGTTAGCGGCGTGGAGTCCTCGGTAGGTGCTGGCTTAGCCTTAAGCTCCGCTCATCTGGAAAACTGCATTGCTGAGCACCTAGTCGGGAGGGCATACGTGACAAGAGATAGGTCTGATCCGAGCTCCCCGGACGTTGCGCAAGAGCGACGCGTCATGATCCAGTGGGACCGCCTCCTGTCGATGGGGGAGCTGGATGGCAATGCTGTCCGTCCTGTGGTGGGCGACTCCTGGGTACGGTGTGCGTCCTCCGGCGTGGATCCCGGACGAACCAGCGCGTCGACGCCGCTGCCGGAAGATGGGCTGAAGGCCGTGCTGGAGCGTGAGGATGAGCTGATCGGCGCCAGCGGCCCGATCATGGAGCAGGCCCGAGACAACTTGTCCGATTCAGGGACGATCATGCTGCTGACCGATCCCTGCGGGCTGATTCTGGAGACCGAGGGCGACCTTTCGACCCTGGACGCAGCCGAGAGGATTCGGTTGATCAAGGGAGCCAATTGGAACGAGCTCGCGACTGGAACCAACGCCATCGGAACTGCCCTGTCCGCACGCGGGCCGGTGCAGATCCACGGCTGCGAGCACTTCTGCGCTGGTATCAAAGGCTGGACTTGCTCCGCGGCACCGGTACGCGACCTCATCGACGGCACAATTCTCGGCGCACTCGACATTTCGGGTCCGAAATCGGCATTCAATAGCCATCTACTTCCGTTCGCAATGGCGGCCGCAGACAGGATTGCTGCGGCACTCGCGTTCGGGGAGATGCAACGACGTGCGCGTCTGTTGGAGTATGCGTTGGGACGCCAATCCAAGATTGCGTGCGGCGGCTTGATTTTGCTCGACCGCAAGGGACGTCTGGTGAAGGCCGACGCTCGTGCGGGACTTGCGCTGGCTGCGATCGGCATAGAGCTCGAGTCGAAATCTACGTTCCTTATGGAACCTGCGAACCCCGGGGTTCCCGGCCATGTCGGGAGCAAGCTGCCTGATTGGCTTCAGCCGGATTGGATCGAACCCGTCGTTGAGGGTGGTGAGCGACTGGGTAGCGTCGTGATCCTGCCGGAGTGGTTTCATCAGAGAGCTGCCTTTGTTCACGGAGCATTACCCCGATACAAGCTCCGCCGCGTCGTCGAGTTCATCGATGCCCATATCGATCAGCCCATCTCCCTGGAAAATCTGGCGGCCGCCGCTGCCGTGAGCCCCTTCCATTTTCACCGACAGTTCAAGAAGGCGACGGAGATGACCCCTCATCAATATGTCATCCAGATGCGAGTAAAGCACGCGCGGAGCCTTCTGGCGCAATCAGACCTTCCGCTGGTGGAGATTGCGGCGCGTGTGGGTTTCTCCGATCAAAGCCAATTCTCGAACAACTTTCGCAAATGTACGTCGGTCACTCCGAAGGCGTACCGGACTGCAGCCATGAACGGTATCGTCACTTCCGACACGCAACTTGGGGAAGGGGGTTTGCAGGCGTAACGGCCCGAACCGCCGGCGGCGGGCCTTGATCGATTCTTATTTCGGAGCGAAGAGCAAGTAATTCGGAGTTTGCGCAAGCGCTCGCAATAGCGGCAGTCACCACCCTCAATAGACTGGCAATCGAAGGGACGCTTTCAGCGGTTGCATCCTTCGACTGCGACTACGTCTCTGGGAGTGGATCGGCGCCATGAAGGATGGCATTCTCGAGTCTTCCAGTTCAAAGAAACTCATCTTCGCTCTCTGCGTCGCCCTGACCGACCTTCAGCGGACGTTGGCGGAGATAGCCTGCAGGCAGTGTGAGACCGACGACTCGTTCGGAGTCAGTCCGCAGGTGTCACGTGCCTTGAACACGGATGGTGCGTGCGAGTGGCTGCGCAGTTCCAGCCGCATCATGACCTACGTCTATGATCTTCTCGCAACTCAGGACGTCGTCCGTACGGATGCTGCGAACGTCCGAGCCGCAGTAGAGCGATTGCTTGCCAGCGCCCCAGGCCGGTTTCCTGGGTATTTCGATGCAGTCGAGCGAGAACCCGCCGTAGCTGCCGCTTACGCCAGGCTTCTGGATGTTCTCGAGGCGATGGCGATATCCGCAAGTCGATGACGTGATCCCTTCGCTGGTGCGCGCTAGTTCAGATGCGCGACCGCAGCGATTGCCCAATCTCCTGTACTGACCCGTCGCGGCGCATGCGAACCCGGCGCTGCCGCCGAGGATCGCGACCACTCCTCCAGCCAAACATTGCGCAAGACCGCAAGAGCAGCGGAACTTACGCAAGAAGGACCAGGACGCTGAGCATCTCGCAGCTGCATTCTGGCGACCACCGGCTGAGACCGAGACGCATTTCAGTGCGCAGCTCCAGCCCAAGGCCGAGGACCTTCTCAGGGAGTGAATCATGAAGCGCGACAGAGGTGCTTTGGTTTGGGATGCCGCCAGAACGAGCTCGATACGGTTTCTCGAGTTCCGGCTCGATCCCGCCAACCAGTGCATTTGGCGTCGGACAGATTCCGAGGAGGAGGCGCGCGTAGCGCTGACCCCGAAGGCGTTCGACGTGCTGCGATACCTGGTGGAGCGTGCCGGGCAGCTGGTGACGCAGGATGAGCTGCTCGATGCACTGTGGTCCGGGGACTACGTTCAGCCGGAGGTGCTGAAACACCAGGTGCTGAAGCTGCGCAAGGCCCTCGACGATGACCCCAGGTATCCGCGATGCATCGAGACGGTGTCGCGCCGCGGCTATCGGTTCATCACATCGACCAACTGCGAGGTCCCGCAGACCCCGACTGTCGAGGTGGGGTCGACAGAGGTCTACCTTGTGGGAAGGGACGACACGTTTACCGAACTGCATGACGGTCTGACGAGAGCGTCTCAAGGTCAACGCCAGATCGTCTTCGTAACTGGAGAGCCCGGCATCGGCAAGACGGCGCTGCTGGACGAATTCCACCGCCGGGCCATTGCCGAAGTGCCCGGCCTTCGATTCGCCCGTGGACAGTGCGGGGAGGGATACGGGGGCCAGGAAGCCTACTACCCGCTACTGGAAGCGCTCGGTCAGCTGTGCCATGGTCCGGCGGGCGACGAAGTCGTCAAGATCCTTGCGGCCCAGGCGCCCACCTGGCTCGTCCAGTTTCCGGCGCTGCTGAAAAGCGAGTACCACCAGAGCCTGCAGCGGGAGATCCAGGGAGGCACGCGCGAGCGCATGCTGCGCGAAATAGCCGAGGCCCTTGAATCGATCACAGCGCAGCGCGCGCTTCTGATCGTCCTCGAAGACCTGCAGTGGGTCGACCACGCGACGCTCGATGTGCTGTCGGTGCTGGCACGGCGCCGTTCGGCCGCGCGTCTGATGCTGGTCGGCAGCTCCTCCACTTGCGATTCGGCGCGGGTCGACCATTCGTTGACGGCGCTCAAGAGCGACCTGCTGGTCCACCGCCTGTGCCGGGAGGTTGTGCTGGGCCCGATCTCCGAGACGGACGTCGCCCGGTTTATCGGGCTCGGCTCGACTGGGCGCAATCCCTCATCAGAGCTTGCCAAGCTGATTCACCGGCATTGCGGGGGCAACCCCCTGTTCATGGTGGCCACGCTCGAACACATGAGAAGCCGCGGACTGGTCTCGCGGGAAGCCGGAGGATGGCGGCTGACCGCGCCGCCCGATCGTATCGAGTTGGGAGTGCCCGACAGCCTGCGAAGGCTGATCGAGGCGCGCATCGAGCGGTTGAGCGCGGACGAACGCAAGGTGCTCGAGGCGGCGAGCGTGATCACCGGCGCCGCGTTCGTCGCCACGGTCAGCGCCGCCGCGGCGAACCTGGATCCGGAATATTTCGAGGACCTGTGCGATGGTCTGGCGCGCCGGAAGCTAATCGTCCGCGCCGCGAGCGGACATCGATTCCCGGACGGCAGCGTCTCGGCACGCTACGAATTCCTGCATGCCATTTACCGTGACGTTCTCTACGATTGCCAGCCGTCCGGCCGCCGGGCCAGGCTGCACGCGCGCATCGGCCACCTTCTGGAGGATCTGTATGGTGCGAACTCTGGCGAAATCGCGGCCGAGCTCGCGCACCATTTCGAGCTTGGCCTGGATTGGGCCCGCGCGGCGACTTATCTGCAACGGGTTGCGGACACGGCCAGCAGCCAGGACTTGCATCGCGAAGCGGCTGCCCTTTTGCGGCACGCCCTGGAACTGACGCGTCGACTGCCTGAGGCGCAACGCGCCGCGATCGAGACCGGGATTCTGGAGAAGCTCGCCGCGATCGATATCACGTTTCTTGAAATGAGTGCGCTGGGAATCCAGGATGTGCGCGGCTCCCGGCGCGAGCCGGATCGCCCCGAGAGATCCAGAGTTGCGCCAACACTGAGCAGCGCCGGGAACCCTCGACCAGTAGCTAACCTCATTTTGACCAATAAAGGACCTGACGCTCACGACTCCAAAGGCGAAGCGGCCTAGCGTTGCTTCATCGCTGTTCAAGACGCTGCCCGGATCCGCCGATGTTCGAAAAGCAGCAGAGAACCACAAGCTTCGGGCCGGTCTCGAGGTTGCGGCTGGCCCGGCGCCTTGCTCGGATGACCGCAGTCCTGACGCTGACATAGCGCATCGAGGTTGGGAGGTCAGAAATGAACGCTGTAGCCAATTATCGCTTCGGACGCATTTGTCTGCACGTCGCAGCTTTGGTCGTCGATCGCCAATTCAAATGGCATCTCGCGGGAATCAGGCGCGAATTGCAATGAAGGCGAGAAGCTTCCCGTTGCACCATGTCCTTGCACGCACTAGGTCTCAACCACACCACCGCGCCGCTGCAGATGCGGGAGAAGGAGCTGGCGGCGACGTATTTCGCCGCGCGGAAGCCGAAGCAGATCGCGGTGGCCAACCGCACGCTCGAGGTGGGACACCGGAGCACGGATACATAACCTCGGCACGAATGCTAAAGAGACGATGCGGTGACCTGTGCGAGCATCCCGCAGGGGCCTTCCACCGAGGTACAACATGAGATTGCAGAACGTGGTTGACACAAGTCGTGTGCGGGTTGGCCGCCCGGTGGGCGAATTTCGACGTGCTGCGAGCTGGCTCGCGGCGGGTGCCTTGACCCTATGCGGCGGGATCGCGAACGCTCAGGGGGACGCCACTGCGGGCAAAACTGCGTTCGCAAACCAGTGCTCCTCCTGCCATACGACGGAGCCCGGCAAGAACGCATTTGGGCCTTCATTGGCGGGCGTCGTCGGCCGGCGAGCGGGAACTGCGCCCGGTTACAAGTACACCGACGCCATGGCCAACTCCGGGCTCACGTGGGATCAGAAGACGCTCGATTCGTTCCTGACTTCCACGACCGCCAAGGTGCCTGGCACCGCGATGGCGGTTGCGCTTCCCAATGCGAGCGACCGCTCGGCCATCATCGCTTATCTCGAAACGCTGGGCGTCACCACCAGCGCCCAGGCGCAGGCACCCGCCGCCGTCGAGTTGCCGCCACCGGGCGCCGGGCCCACGCAGGACGAGCTGAATCACGCAGCCTCCGACACCCGGAACTGGATGTACGCGAGCAAGGACTATTCAGGCCAGCGCTTCGTGAATCTGGCCCAGATCAACACGAAGAATGCGCACCAGCTGCGGGCGGTCTGCATAATTCGTTCCGAGACGGCGGCGCCGACGCAGACCAATCCGATCGTTTACAAGGGCGTCATGTATGCGACCGTGGACACGACGGTGGTGGCATTCGACGCGACCACCTGTCGCAAGCGGTGGACCTATAAGTGGAACGCAACGGGGCACGCGATTTCGCCGACCAATCGAGGCGTCGCGATCAAGGACGGAATCCTGGTGCGCGGCATGCCAGACGGCCACCTGATCGCGCTCGACATGGACAAGGGGCGGCTGCTGTGGTCACGTCAGATCGCCGACTCGCAGGCCGGGCAGTATTTGAGCATGCCGCCGCTGATTTTCGAGGATCTCGTGCTCTACGGTCCGGCCGGCGCTGACTTCGGACCGAAAAACTGGGTCGGTGCGTTCAAGCTGACGACGGGCGAGCAGGTGTGGCGCTTCAATCTGATTCCGGATGACAACGAGCCTGGGGCCGATTCGTGGGGTAACCCTCAATCGCGACAGCACGGTGGTGGCAGCCTCTGGACCCCTCTTGCTCTGGACGTGGCCAAGGCAATCCTTTACCTGCCGGTTGGAAATCCAGCTCCCGATTTCAACGGAGCTGTTCGGACGGGCGACGACCTGTATACCAATTCGGTGGTCGCTCTCGACGTGCACACGGGCAAGCTGCTGTGGTACCGCCAGTTCGTTCCGAACGACACGCACGACTCGGATCTGAGCCAGGTCAGCCCGCTGTTTACGGCGAAGGTCGGCGGCAAATCACGCGACTTGATGGCGGTCAGCGGAAAAGACGGTCTGCTGCGCGTGATGGACCGTGACACGCGTGATGTCCTGTTCGAGCTCCCGATCACGACCCGGGAGAACGTCGATGCCGCGCCGAGCCTCGAGGGCGTCCATCGCTGCCCGGGACTTCTGGGGGGTATGGAATGGAACGGCCCGGCTTACAGTCCGGTGACCAAGACCATTTACGTTGCCGCCGTTGACTGGTGCGGTACCTTCAAGCTGTTCGCTGAAAAGCCGGAGTTCGTACCCGCAGCGCACTACTATGGGGGCGCCGTGATCCCGGACGCGAGAGAAACCTCGCGGGGATGGCTGACCGCCGTCGACAGCACGACCGGCAAGGTGCGCTGGCACCAGCAATGGCCCACGCCGCTGGTGGCAGCGGTGACGGCGACCTCGGGCGGGGTGCTGTTCACCGGCGACCTGAACAACGATTTCCTGGTGCTGGACGCGGCCAACGGGAAGAAGCTCTACAGCTTCAACACCGGCGGCAGCATCGGCGGCGGGGTCATCTCCTATGAAGTCGGCGGCAAGCAGTACGTCGCCACGACTTCCGGCGTGGTCTCCGGCTTCTTCGGCGGTTCCGGCACCTCGGCCGTGATGGTGTTCGCGTTGCCTTGATGGCGGGCATGCTCCAGCAAGCGGACGCCGGTGGCGCCCGCTTTCGTTCGTCGATTCGCTAGACCTCTTCGATTTCATTCCGCCGCGGTCGTTTCGCATCGCTGCGGTCGTGCACACCGGTGACGGCTCGGCAACGCCGTTTTCACCAAGAAAGGACCTGACGCTCACGACGGCGAGCGCGGCTTTGTCTAACGTGGCTTCATCGCTGATCAGGTGTCGACCGGAACCGCCGGCCCACACACCGCAAGGACGAGGCCATGTGCAACCGCCCAGCTCGACGCTCCCAATCGAATATTTGGCCGTCGGCCGCATGGCTGGCGCTGAACGCCTCGGCGGTGTGTCTGGAACTGGTAGCGCCCGCGGCGATGGCCGGAACCCACGAGGCGACCCAGTTTTCCGTGCCGGCCGGCTCTCCCGACGAGTACATGCAAGCGGGCGCCGCCTTCGCACGCGAGCTGGATCCGAACGTCGAAATCTCCTTCTGGGATTCGCAAAGCGGCTCGCTGTCGGTGTCGCGCGTCGAAGGCGACCGCGTCAAGTGCATCCTGCGTGCATCGCCCGATATCGGCGGCGCCTTGAAGCCCCTGGGGCGCTTCCTGAACGGGAGGCTCGCGCCGCAGGCGCAAGCGATGTTTGCGCTGGCCCACGAGGTCGGACACTGCAAGCTGCGTGACGCGTTCCTGCACCAATCCGACGGCCGTGCCGCCGATGCGAGCGTATTCCCGTGGCTGGCCCAGGAAGCGGCCGCCGACGCCTACGGAATACTTTCGGTCGAACGCCGGCTGGGCGCGGAAGTGCCGGTGCGCGAGGCGGTCGTCCTGTCGCGGATGCTCAGTTCCTCCGTGTACCGCGACCCGAACCATGCCACTGGCCACTACGTGTCCGACGCGCTGGCGCTGTGCCGCCAGAACCGGACCGATGCGGACGCCGTGCAATGCGCGGTGACGACCGCCTTTTACACGGTCGGGAGCCTGGCCAACGACGAGCAAGGATCGCCGTACTCGGTCGATTCGAAACCGGAACTGATCGCCGAGATGGGTTATCAGAAGGTGGCCCAGACCATGCGCGTGTACCAGAGCATCGCCCAGTACAAGGCGCAGTTCTTCGGGGGCGATCTGAGCCGGTTCGCCTTCAACGAGGTCTTCCGGCGCGGCAACTCGCGCTACATCACCGCGGTCACCAGCCAGCACACTGACACCACGCACGGCCTGGCCGACTACTACGGGTTCAAGACCGGGGAACTGGTCACCGACGACCAGCGCAATGTCACCGCGCTGCGCATCGACGGCGCCGATGAACTGGATTGGCTGCTGACGCTCGGGGCCGTGGTGCGTACTGAGGACGGCAACTCGTTGCGCAAGGGCAACACCGGGCGCTAACCGCACAACAGAACCGGAGTCAGACGATGCAACTGCTTGAGCAACCGGTCCTGGAGGATTTACGCCGCGAGCCGGGAACCCGCCCGGTGAACCGCAGGATCGTCTTGAATTCCCGTCCGGTCGGCGTCCCCAGCGCGGCGAACTTCCGCCTCGAAGAAGCGGCCGTTCCGGTCCCTTCGACCGGCCAGGTGCTGCTGCGCACGCTGTTCCTTTCTCTGGACCCGTACATGCGCGGCGGCATCAGCGATACGTCATCCGATGCGGCACCGGTGGCGGTCGGACAAGTGTTGGTCGGTGGCACCGTCTCCCGCGTGGAATCCTCCCGGCACCCCGATTACCGGCCCGGCGACCTGGTGCTCGGCTACAACGGCTGGCAGCAATATGCACTCTCTTACGGCACCGATCTGGCGAAGCTCGATGCCCAAATGGCGCGACCCTCGCTCACGCTGGGTGCCCTCGGCGTGCCGGGCTTCACGGCCTACATCGGCCTGCTCGACATCGGCAGGCCAAAGGCGGGAGAAACGGTGGTCGTCGCGGCCGCGAGCGGGATGGTTGGCTCGCTGGTGGGCCAGATCGCCCAGCTCAAGGGGTGCCGCGTGGTGGTGATCGCCGGCAGCGCGGACAGGAGCCGCTTTCTGACCGAAGAGCTGGGTTTCGATGCCTGCATCGATCGCCGCGGCCCGGGTCTGACGCGCCAATTGGCGGCGGCCTGCCCGAAGGGCGTCGACGTCTACTTCGAGAACTCCGGCGGCAGCGTCTTCGACGGCGTGCTGCCGCTGCTGAACGACGGGGCGCGCGTGCCGCTGCGCGGTTTGATGGCCGAATACGACGACAACGGCATGTCACGCGGACAGAACCGTCTGAGGCTCCTGACTCACACGCTGCTCACCCGGCGCATCCGGATGCAGGGCTTTTTCATCTCCGACTATCGCCATCGCTACGGCGAATTCTTTCTGCAGATGAATGCCTGGCTCAAGGAGGGCAGGATCAAGGCGCGCGAGGACATCGTCGACGGCCTTGAAAACGCCCCCCAAGCCTTCATCGGACTGCTGGAAGGCAAGAGATCCGGCCGACTGATCATTCGCGTCAGCAACGACAAACCCAGCCCCACTGTTGGAGACGGTCGTGAAACCCATTCCCCAAGCTCACACTAGCGCCGGCCCGAATTCCCAGAACCTGTTCGCGCTGGGAAACGCCGCGATCGGCTATGCGGCCTGCTTCGACAGTGCGCTGGCCATGACCGCGCAGCGGATGAAGAAGGCCATCACCAGCAGCACGACGTCCGCCCGGCTCGCGATGGGCCGCATCGGCGCGGGCGGCTACGCACTGGGCATCGACCTGTATGTCAACGTGCGCGGCCTGCCACGGGCCGACGCGCGCAGACTGGTGGAGACCACTCATCGCGTTTGCCCGTACTCAATCGCCATCCTGAACAAGGTCGACGTCCGGCTGCACGTGTCAGTGCCCCGAGCCCGCCCGTAAGCGGAGAATTCCATTGCCGCCACGTTGTTATTGCCTCTGCCGTGACACCCCTCTTTTGCACAGAACTCCCGACCCGATGACAACGCCATTTTCACCAAGAAAGGACCGGGCGCTCACGACTTCGACCCCGGATCTGCTTAACGTCGCTTCATCGCTGATCGAACAGCTTTGTCGTCAGCCAACGATCGACAACGCAAGGATGAACCCAATGAGCGACCAGACCGCCTGCGAAGCGACCCGGGACGAGGAACCGGCGTTCTCCGACCTGGTGCAGGCTCGCAGCTCCGACATTCATGTGATCAACGGCAGACTGGAACCATGCGTATGGCGCGAGCGCACGCGCGCGGAGATCCTGATTGCCATCCCGGGCGAACGCGCCGTCGCGGAGCTCGCTTTTAGAGACGCTAATGGCGGCATCCAGCGCCAGGCGGTGAGCGAACGGCAGATCTGCATCATCCCGCCCGGTCAGCCGCATCAGCTGATCTGGCAGCAGGGTACCGACCTGACGATGATCCTGCTGGCGCCCGAATTCCTGAAGCGGATGGCGCACGAAGGCGGCATGAAGGGTGTCGAACTGGCGGGCCAGCAGGGGGCGTTCGATCCGGTCATATGGCATCTGGGCCGCGCGTTGCGCGCAGAACTGCGTCGCAACGATCGATTGGATGCGGCCTACATCAACTCCGTCGCGACGGTACTGGCGCGACACCTGCTGTCGACGTACGCAACGGCGGTGCGGCTGCCGGTCGAAAACGGCGGACTGCCCCGCTTCAAATTGAAGCGCGCCATCGAGTTCGTCCAAGAGAACATGGTGGACGATATCAGCTTTCGGGACGTGGCGGCCCATCTGAGGATGAGCGCCTATCACTTCGCCCGGATGTTCAAGCAATCGACGGGAGAGTCGCCGCACCGCTACATCGTGCGGTGCCGGATCGAGCGGGCGAAAGCGCTGCTGTCCGAGGCGAGGTTGCCGATCTCGGATGTCGCATTCGAGGTCGGATACAAGAGTCAAAGTCATTTCACGACCTGCTTCGGCCGGTTGACGGGGGTGACTCCGGCGGCATTCCGCGCCGGCAAGTAGATCGTCGCAGTCAACGCCGACCAGAAAGGATCCGGTATGGACGAGTTCGTTTCCGATGTTCGCAATGGAGCATCCTGGACCAGGGATTGCCTGGTAGACGCCCCTCGGATGGCCGAGGCCTGCGACCGGCTGCAGACGCAATGCCCAGGGGGCATCCGCCACTTCAGTGCGCTGGGGCGGGCGGTTCCGCTGGACCAGGCCAGGAAGGTGGAGATCGAGATCTCCCGCCTGGAGAACGAGGCCGATGTGGATTTGAGTTTCCGCTCGCCCAGGCGGAGAACATGAACTGCCCAGCGCAGGAGTTCTAAATTGCCGCAATAAACCTCATTCGAGGACCCGTCTGCTGCCGCACGATCGCTGTTGCGCGGAGACGGATCAAGCCATCGGGCGGTTCGCCGGGCTTTGCACGGAGATGCCTGTGTTGAGTTTCCCCACGTTGCTTCGCCGCTGGAACCAGCGGGGCAGCCAGCCGCACTCGATCATCAAGCTCTTTGCGACCCTGTCGCGCCGGGAGTTGAAAAACATCGCCCCCTTGCTGCACGACCGCAGCTATCTCGACGGTGAGGTCGTGTTCGACGAGGGCGAGGTCGGCCAGGCGATCTACTTCGTGCTGGACGGCACCGTGTCTCTGCGGCGCACTCTTGCGGACGGTCAACGCGTCCTTGCGCGCATGGAGAAAGGCGACTCCTTCGGCGCTCTGGCGCTGCTCTCCGACGAGCCGCGTGTAGTCCAGGCAGTGGCGCAAACGAATTGTCGACTCGCCGCCTTCTTCCGATCCGATCTGCACCGGCTGATGGACACACAGGCGCCGACGGCGTTCAAGATCAGCCTGGAGATGGCACGGCACCTGGCACAGATCCTTCGAAGGGTGGCCTTGAATCCCGGGTCGGTGGAAATTTGACGCTCGAATCGAATCCGGCTCCCGCCGGTGCGCCATCGGATGGCGAGGTCCCGGACGCGGACTCGACCGGGCCGCTGGGCGCCCTCGCGATCATGGGCGCCACCTGCCTCGTGCTGGCAATCTTCCAGACCGCCTTCTGGCTGGTCGTGCCGCTGATCCTGGCGCTGGTCCTCTACTACCTGCTGCGGCCCGGCTATCTTTCGCTGCTGCGGGTCGGAATGGCTCCTGGCGCGGCCGCGGGCGCGGCGGTCGCGTGTTTCAGCGCCATCGGCATTGCGGCCCTCGTTGCATCGCTGCCCCGGGTGCGCAGCATGGTGCTGGAGAACCACACCGCGGTCGAGCGATACCGCGAGGGCGGCGCTCAGCTGCTCAATCAAGTGATGGTCGCGATGGACGCTTTCGTGACGAAGTTCGCTTCGGACGGCCTCAGAGCCGAAGTGAGGCGGGCGATCCCGGATCTGGTCGCCAGCCTGGGACAAATCGTCGAGCCGTCGGTGGCATCGATGTCGAGGTGGTTGCCGGCGATCGTGCTCGTTCCATTCCTGACGTTCTTCCTGTTGAAGGACGGCCGGGAGCTGAAGGCCCTGCTGGCCAGGCCGGTCCCCAACGCGTTCTTCGAGTCGTCGCTGGTTCTTCTGCACCAGGTCGACGACGCGGCCAGAGCGTACTTCCGGGGTCTGCTGCAGCTAACGATACTCGACGCGACGGCGCTGTCGGCCGGACTGGCCGTGATCGGACTGCCGCACCCTGTGTTGCTCGGCGTGGCTTCCGCGATCCTGATGTGGATCCCGTACGTGGGGGGGATCTTCGCTGCGGTCGGTGCCTCGATCGTCGCCGTCACCGAATTTCCGGACCAGCCGGCGATCCTGTACGCCACGTTGGCCTGGTACCTGGTGGTCCGATGGCTCGATGGTTTCGTATTCATGCCACTGACGATCGGCCGAAACCTTCACATCCACCCGGTCGTCGCCGTCCTGACGATCCTGCTGGCGGGGGCGATCGCTGGGATCCCGGGGATGATGCTGGCGCTGCCCATCTTCGGCATCCTGAAAGTCGTGTTCGACAGTTCGAGCCTGATCGTGCTGGACGAAAGACTCAGAGCGCGGCACCGTCAGGAGCGGATACTGCGGCGCCGCCAGGCGACCGCCGGCCTGATCGGAGTTGCCGAGGATTAGGGCTCCACGTCGATCATGTCGCCCGTGGCGAAGGTAAGTACGGCGCGGGCTGTCAGAACGTCGGCACCGGCCTCGCTGACGGCCATCCGGGCGCGGGCCAGCGCGGCGACCGCCGATTCGACCTCCGGCATCGTCGACAGGCCGTGGCGATAGGAAGTGAGCGTCGAATCGAACGAATCCTGCGCCGCGGACATCAGCACAGCCGTGGACTCGCGGCGCCGCAGCGCGACGCGAAGATCGTCGTAGGCCTTGACGACCTCGTGCACGACCTGATTCCTGGTGCCGTCGAGCTGTGCCCGGGCCGCTTCCTCCTTGGACATCGCTTCCCGCACGCCGCTGCTGCGGATCGTGCCATCGTAGATCGGGACCTGAAACAGCAGGCCCACGCCATAGAGCGGCTGATTGACGGACGTCCAGCTGCCACCCGCCGAGCGCAGCCGGCCGTCGTTCTGGGCGAGATTGCCCGTGAGCGTGATCTTTGGAAAGTATTCGGACTTGGCCTGGCGAATGGCCGCCTCGCCGGCCTTGACCTTCGACACCGCTGCGTTGACTTCCGGTCTTGTCGCGATCGCCCGATCGATCAAGCGGTCCAGATTCCGGTCCAGCGCCGATTCGGAGGGACCGGGGACCGGGATCGAAACGCAGATCGAAGTGTCGGGGCGCAGCCCCGCGGCTTCCAGCAGCGCCAGGCGGGCATCATCGACCGATGCCTCGACCTCTTCCAGGCGAAGTCGCGCTTCAGCGGCGGCCGCGCGGGCCTGGAGCGTCTCCGGCGCGGTTCCGGTGCCCTGATCCTGGCGCGCCTGCGCTGCCTGCTGAACCAATTCCGCGCTGTCCAGCGATGCTTGCGCGGCCGCCTTGCGGGCGACCACGGTGGCCAGGTGGAAGAACTGCCGCGTGACGAGGATCGACACTCTGCGGTGGGTTGCCGAAAAGCCGAAATTTGCGCCCGCCAACGCCTGGTCCGCCTCGTCCAGCACCGCGTCGCGCCCGCCGAAGTCATAAACGAGCCATTTGAGCGTGATCGCCGGTATCGCTGCCTCGTTATCGGACTTGAAATAGCCGCTGGGACTGAGCGTCTTCGGCAGCGGGAAGGCGGAACGCTGGTAGATCGCGGCGGCCTCGGCCGCCAGCATCGGGCCATATTTGCTGCGCGCGATCCCCAGGTTCAATGCGGCTTCCTCGGCCTGGGTCCAGGCCACGCGGGTCTCCGGATTGTTCTTCATCGCGATCGCCACGAGGTCGGCGAGCGACTTGGGCGCCTCGGAGGCTTGAGGGTCGCCCCGGCTTGGAGCCGACGGCAGCCCGCCGCAATACAAGGTCGGGGCGGCCGGATCCGGCGCGACCGGCTCGGGAACCTGGCGCGGATCGCCCGGCGCGCTTCGCCCCGGCAAACTGGCAAGGCAAAGCAGGGCGCCGGCGAGCACCCGAGCGGCCGCCCATTTCCGGCCACAGCGATAAAGGAAGTTGAGCATCACGACGCAAACCAGTCTACAGTCTAACCAAGCCCGGGGTCCGCTTCCGGACCGCGCGATTCGCAACGCCGTCGAAAAAGCGCACGAAGTCAAAACGCGCCACCCGCTCCGGATGCGAGCATCCATGTTGCTCCAATGTTCAAGGCCATGTTCCCAGTGACTTGCAAGAGAGCCCTGGCTTCGTCCGCCTTGCTCTGCAGCGGGTGCAGTCTCGCGCCTAACATTCCGCTGTTCGGGGCCTATTTCCCGGCCTGGATGCTGTGCGCGCTGCTCGGCATCGCGCTGGCGATCGCCGTTCGCGTCGTCAGCGTTGCCACCGGACTGGGCCGCGCGAGCCCACCTCTGCTGTACCCGCTGCTTGCGATGCTGTTCACGGCAGCCGGGTGGATCCTCTTTTTCCGCGGGTAATCTCCTATGGCCCAGCAACCGGCTCAACCCCCCGGGCATGCACCGGCGAAGCACAGAAAGGCCTGGCTCGCCGTCGTCGCTGTGCTGGCGATCGGTGCGATGGTCTATGCCATCGGCCTGGATCAGCACCACCCGCGCACCAACGACGCCTTCGCCCAGGCCGATGCGATCGGGGTCGCGTCCCAGGTGGCAGGCCGGATCGTCGCCCTCGAGGCGAAGAACAATGCGGCGGTCAGAAAGGGCGACATACTCTTCACGATCGATCCGCGCCCGTACCAGTACGAGTCCGACCGCCTGCATGCGCAGCTGGCGACCCTGGAGCACCAGATCGAGCTGACCCAACGCCAGGTGAACGCCCAGAAGTACGCGGCCCTGGCGTCGGCCGCGACGGTGACGCGCGCCGAGCAGAACGCATCGCAACGCGCATCGACCTTGAACCGCCTCGAACCGCTGCTGAACGGCGAGTTCGTCACGCGCGAGCAGGTCGATCAGGCGCGCACCGCGCGTGACACGGCCGACTCGGAATTGAAGGCCGCGATGCTCGAGCAAAAGAGAGCCGTCAGCGCGGTGAGCGGCGTGGACGCCCTGGTCGCGCAGAAGAAGGAACTGCAGGCGGCCATCGCGCACGCGGATTACCAGCTGGAGCAGACCGTGGTCCGGGCCCCCTTCGACGGCCTGGTGGTGGACCTGGACATCGCCGAAGGGCAGTTCGCGTCCGTCGGCAGGTCGCTTTTCACGCTGATCGACACACGCACGTGGTATGTCGTGGCGAACTTCCGGGAGACCGAGTTGCCGCGAATCCGGCCGGGAACCACCGTGCGCGTGTACCTGATGATCGACCCCGAGCGCAAATTCGAGGGAGTGGTCGACTCGGTCGGCTGGGGGGTACTTCCGGACGAGGGCGGCAGTTCCGAAGGATTGCCGAAAGTTCCGAAGTCGATCAACTGGGTGCACGTTGCACAGCGATTCCCGGTAAGGATCCGCGTCAAGGCGCCGGCGCCGGACCTGTTCCGGATTGGAGCCTCCGCCGTAGCCGTAGTCACGCCCTCCCCCGGCGATGGTCGCTAATCCACCGGCTGTCCGTCAGCCCCAGTCGGCGGACAGTGCGGTCAAGCCGTTCCTGACGTGGCTGTCTGCGGAACTCGCGCCATTTCCCGGACGTGGCGCCGCCACGATCCGGTTGATGACCGCTTGTCTCGTGGTCGTGACAATCTCGATTACGCTGCAGGTTCCACTGGCGTATCTGTCTGGCTTCTTCGTGTTCTGGATCGCCAGGGAGGACATGGTTACGACGGCGATCACCTGCATCGTACTCGCCGTGGCCGTCACGCTCGGAATCGCCTTTACCCTTCTGGTGTACCAGGTCACGATCGATCACCCGCCGCTTCGTGTTGCGCTGATGTCGGTGCTGTTTTGCGCCGCAATGTACGGTTCGCGCTCGCTCACCGTCGGACCCATCGCTTGGGGAGTGGGGCTTGTCGTGATCGTTACTCACGCCTTTGTCGATATGTATCCGCAGCCCGAGGTGCTCGTTCGCGCCACGCTATGGGCCTGGGTCGCGATGACGTTTCCGATCGTCGTCTTACTGATCACCAATCGCTTCATTCTTCCGGCGCGGCCCAACGTTCTGTTAAGACGAGAAGCGAAACGCAGACTCGCGTTCGTCAGCGAGGCGCTGGACCGGCAGCTGGCGGGGCCGGGTGTCGAACCGAGCCTTCGATTCGACGCAAAGGTGGTTGACGCGACCCGGCTTGTGGGCCTCTTGAAGCTTTCGGCGAGCGTCGCTCCGGCGCTGAAGGAGAGGCTTCCATCCTACGAGTTGATCATCACCGCCTTGAATCGGATGGTCGAAGCGGCCTGCATGCTCAATGCGCTGCGGCCGGCCGTCGACTCGCCGGAGCGCCGTGCCCGGATCGGGGAACTGCGTGCGGCGTGCGATGACCTCGGCCGCGCCCTCGACGGGGACTTAGGCACCTTCCGGGGCGTTTCGAAGCCAGGCCCCTCGGACTCGGGTCCGATCGCGTCGATCCTGGCGGAGATGGAACGCCACATGACGGAAATTGCCGATGGACTGCGTGGGTTGTCGACGCCGGCTTCCGCACCGGTCCCGGCCGCCGCGCCGTCCGGATCCCGACACCTCTTCGTGTCGGATGCATTCAGCAATCCTGTCTACCTGCAGTTCGCAGTGAAGGTGACGCTCGCGGCGATGTTCTGCTACGTCGCGTACACGCTCGTTGACTGGCCGGGCATCCACACGTGCCTTATTACCTGCGGAGTCGTCGGGCTGACCAGCACCGGCGCGACGATTCACAAAGCTTCGCTCCGGCTGACCGGCGCCCTGATCGGCGGAGGGCTCGCGATACTGGCCACCGTCTTTGTCGTTCCCCACCTCGAATCGATCGGGGGTCTGTTGCTTCTGATTGCCCCCGTCGCCGCCCTGGCTGGATGGATCACGAGCGGCTCCGAGCGCAGCTCCTACGCCGGGGTGCAGATCGCGATGGCATTCTTTTTTTGCGTATTGCAGGGATTCGAGCCAAATTCCGACGTCACCTACGCTCGCGACCGGTTGGTCGGCATCGTATTCGGAATCAGCGTCTTGGCGTTGATCTTCACCTACGTCTGGCCGGAACGCGTAGAGCCGCAGATGCGGGCGGCGCTGGCGAAGGCTCTGCGGACAGGTGCCGCGTTGCTGAAGCGGCATGGCGGCTCGGCGACGAGCGCGACCGAGCCTCCCATTGCAGCGGAGCGAACGGTCCTGTTCGAAAAGCTCGTCCTGGCCCAGCGCCTGGCCGACGTGGCCCAGTTCGAGCCGGAACTATCGAGCAACGCCGGACATCCGGGGTCCGAAGCCGAAGCCGACCTTGTGGCCGCAACGCAGGCGACAGCGATGAGCGCCCTGAAGCTTGCTCATCTGCGCGAGGCAAACGCGGCGCAGCCAGGTGGTCGTGCCGCGCACGTGCTCAAGGCATTCGACAATGCGATTGCCGCCGTACTGCGGCCGATCGCCGATCGGCTGGAAGCAGGCGCGCCGGGGGACGACCTTCTGGCGCACGCCGCCTGGAGGCGGTTTTCAAGGTTCGAGCAGGCGCACGTGAGCCGATTGACCGCATCCGGTTCCGGGCCGGACGTGGTCGATGCGTTCGATGATCTGCTCGCAAGGGTCAATTGGCTTGCCGGCGCGCAAGGCCGGTCGACCGGGACCGAAGTGACCGGATGACTTCGCTGTGACCGGATTGCAAGCTCGCACGATTGTTGAAGCGCGCCGGGCTTGATGAATACGCGGTTCGTTGCGGCCCTTAGCATCGCGAACGAGTACCACGGTTCGTCCGCAACACCCGCCTGTTCAAAGGATCCCTGCCTATGAAGACGATCAAACTGACCTCCGCGGCGATCGCCGGAATCGTGCTGTCCGGAACCGCCAGCGCCGCCATCAGCAACTCCGAGGCGACGCAGCTGATGCAGCAGCACAACTGCCAGGCCTGTCATGCCGTCGACAAGAAGCTGGTCGGGCCGGCATTCAAGGACGTCGCCAAGAAGTACGCGACGGATTCGTCGGCCCCGGAGAAGCTCGCGCTCAAGATCAAGACCGGCGGCGCTGGTGTGTGGGGCCCGATCCCGATGCCCCCCAACAACGTTTCCGATGCCGACCTGAACAAGCTGGTCGCCTGGATCCTTGCGCAGAAGTGATGGCCTGGCCGGGCTCGAGCTTCCCAATCGCACGAGCCCCAATCATCGTTTCTCCGATCGCTTGCGGCGCCGCCGGAGGGCGGCCTGCAATCTATTTGCCCGCGCGGCGGTCGCTTGTCATGACGGCAGGTAATGGTCGACCAGCAGGGCGGCGAACAGGCAGGACAGATAGATGATGGAGTAGCGGAAAGTGCGCGCCGCCAGGCCCGTGCTGAAGTCTGTGTAAAGCCTGATGGCGAAGTACAAGAACACCCCATCGAGGGCAATTGTCGATACCAAGTAGAAGTAACCGCTCATCCCGCTCACAAACGGCATCAGGCTGACCGCCGCCAGGACGATCGTGTAGAGCAGGACATGAAGGCGCGTGAAACGGTCGCCGTGGGTGACCGGCAGCATCGGAATGCCTGCTTTCGCATACTCGTGCTTGCGATACAGAGCCAGCGCCCAGAAGTGCGGCGGCGTCCAGGCGAAGATGATCAGCAGCAGCAGCAGCGCGTTGGAGGATACCGAACCCGTGACGGCGGACCAGCCCAGGACGGGAGGCATGGCGCCCGACAGCCCTCCGATCACGATGTTCTGCGGCGTGAGGGGTTTGAGCACCACGGTGTAGATCACGGCGTAGCCCAGGAAGGTAGCGAGCGTCAGCCACATCGTGAGCGGATTTGCGCCGAAATACAGGCACACCAAGCCCAAGCCGCCGAGGACGGCAGCCAGGATCAGCGTCTGCCGCGGCGTGGTCGACCCGGCCGGCAGCGGGCGGGCGCGAGTGCGGGCCATTTTCGCGTCGATCTCGCGTTCGATCAGGCAGTTCACCGCGGCCGCCGCCGCTGCGACCAGCGCGATTCCGAGGCTACCGAAGAGGAGCGACCCCGCGAGCGGCAGGCCGGGGACGGCGAGAAACATCCCGATCACGGCAGTGAAGACGATCAGCGATACCACGCGCGGCTTGCACAGGCGAAGCAACTGCGACCACCGGAATTGCAGCTGCCCGCGCGTGCCCGCCGTCAGCGGCGTGGCGATCAGGTCTTGAGCAGCTGCGGAGCCCGCGAGGGCGCTAGCGTTCTTTGTCATGGCTGCGCCGGTTCTGATCGAGCTTAGTACTTGATGACCAGGCCCTGCTGCGTCGAGTAGTACAAGGCCAGTTCGCGAATCTCTTGTTCCGTCAGCGGCTGCGCCATCGCGGACATGATCGGGTTCTGGCGCGATCCCTTGCGGTACGCCGCCAGCGCCTGCATAAGATAGTCGTAATGCTGCCCCGCAAGCCGCGGCGTATCGGCCATCACCGGCTTGTTCCCGGCGGGACCATGGCAGCCGGCGCAGACTTGCTCGGCCTTCTTCTTTCCCGCCCCTTCATCGAGGGCCAGGGCAGAGGCGCTGGCGGCGAGCACCGAACACAGCATTCCGGTCCGAACGAGGGTTTGTGTGAAGCGGATCGCGCCGCGTAGGGTGGTCATGCCGTGCTCACTTTCCGCTGTTGCCAGCATAGTAGGCGGCCAGGTCTGCGATGTCCTGATCGCTCAACGTGGCCGCGATGCCGCGCATCGAGGGATGGGCGCGCGCCCCGGACTTGTAGTCGTGCAGGGCATGGATCATGTAGTCCGCCTGCTGGCCGCCCAGCTTCGGTACCGAGTAGACCTCTGGATAGGCGGTGCGGTAGCCCGGGATCCCGTGGCAACCCTCGCACATCGCAGACTTGTACTTGCCCTTGGCCGCATCGCCGTCCGCCCTCGCTGGGGCGCAGAAAACGACGGCCGCGGCAACACTCAAAGCGAGGAGGTAGCCCGGTTTCAGTGTGGATTGTTGATTCATCGTCAGTGCCCTCGATGGGATCCCAGGGTCAAAGGCAATACACCAGCACGAACAGGATCAGCCAGAGCACGCCCACGAAATGCCAGTACCAGGACGCGGCGGTAAACGCGAAGTGGTGCTCCGGCGTGAACTGCCCGAGCAAGGCGCGGGCGAGGATGAAGATCAGGACCGTGGTGCCGATCATCACGTGAATGCCGTGCAGACCGGTCAGCGAAAAAAATGTCGCACCGTAAGCTCCGGATGAAAGGCTCAGGTTCTGCTGGGTGAAAGCGTGGTGGTACTCCGAGGCCTGCAGGCACAGGAACAGCATGCCCAATACGATGGTCAGCAGTAACGCCAGCTTGAAGCGGCCGCGCTCGCCATGCGCTATTGCAAAATTGGCCCAGGTCACCATCGCGCCGGAGGTCAAAAGGATCACGGTGTTCAGGGTCGGCACGCCCCACGCGGTCATAGGCTTGAAGGTCCCGTTGGGAAGCGGTCCTGCGGTCGGCCAGCCCGCATGGAAATTCGGCCACAGGCTTTGCGTTTCGCCCGATGCCAGGTCGTGCACCGACAGCACGCGCAGATAGAACAGCGCACCGAACAGGGCTGCGAAGACCATCACCTCGGAAAAAATGAACCAGGCCATGGCCCAGCGGAACGAAGCGTCCACCTGTCCGTTCAGCAGCCCGGCGTTGCTTTCCCGGATCACGGTGCCGAACCAGCCGATCAGCATGATCAGCAGCAACCCGGCGCCGGCCGAAAGCAGATAAGGTCCTGCGGCCGCGCGGTTGACCCAGCCGGCTGCGCCGACCGCCATCATCAGCAGCGCGCTCGAACCGAATATCGGCCAGGGCGTCGGCTCGGGCAAATAGTACTTTTGAACGTTGTTCATCACGCACTCTTTCTCGGTCGAATCTCGAAGAACGTGTACGAGAGCGTTATCGTGGGCAGATCCCCGGGTATCGCCGGATCGATCAGAAACACGAGCGGCATGCTCCGCGTCTCATGGGGCCGCAACGCCTGGCTCTGGAAGCAAAAGCATTCGATCTTGTGAAAGTAGGCCGCGGCGGCAGGCGGCGCGTAGCTAGGGACCGCCTGTCCGACCACCGGTTCGTTCGACTCATTGGTCATCTCGTAACGGACGTGGACCAACTCACCAGGATGGACCTGCGAGCTCTTCTGCAAGGATCGAAACGACCAGTGCACAGAACCATGCACGTTCGCGTCGTATTGAACCGCGACGGTTCGCGCCAGATCGACCCGAGTAATCTGGCGCGCCGCATCCTTCGCCGCGGTCTGCGTGGCACGCTCCGTGCCGCACAACCTGTCGTAAAGCGGAGCGAGCAGGTATCCGAAGCCGAACATGCCCACCGCGGCCAGGCTGAGCTTGGCCAGCAGCAGGCGGTTGCGGGCAGCGCCGGTCATCGCTCTGGCGATCATTCGACCACCGGTGGCGTCGAGAACGTGTGGTGCGGCGCTGGCGAAGGCACGGTCCACTCCAGGCCTTTGGCCCCCTCCCACACCTGCGCGGTGGCGCGCTCGCCGCCGCGAATGCACTTGATCACGATGTAGGCGAACAGCAGCTGGGTCAACCCGAAGCCGAAGGCCCCGATGCTGGCGAGCGCATTCAAGTCCGTGAACTGCAGTGCGTAATCGGGGATGCGCCTGGGCATTCCGGCCAGGCCGAGGAAGAACATCGGTATGAACGTCAGGTTGAAAAAGCTCAGGGTCAGCCAGAAGTGCCACTGGCCCAGCTTCTCGTCGTACATGTGGCCGGTCCATTTCGGCAGCCAGTAGTAGGTTCCCGCGAACAGGCCGAACAGTGAACTTGCGACCATCGTGTAGTGGAAATGCGCCACGATGTAGTACGTCTGGTGCAACTGGATGTCGACGGGCGCTATCGCGAGGATCACGCCCGTCAACCCGCCGATGGTGAACACGAACAGGAACCCGATGGCAAACAGCATCGGCGTCTCGAACGTCAGAGAGCCTTGCCACATCGTGGCCAGCCAGTTGAACACCTTGACGCCCGTCGGCACTGCGACGAGCAGGGTCGTATACATGAAGAACAGCTGCGCCGTGACCGGCATCCCGACGGTGAACATGTGATGCGCCCATACGGCGGTCGCAACAACACCGATGCCGACTGTCGCGGCCACCATCGACCGCAGGCCAAACAGGGGCTTGCGGGAGAACGTCGGAATGACCGCCGAAACGATCCCGAACGCCGGCAGGATCAGGACGTAGACCTCCGGATGGCCGAAGAACCAGAACAGGTGCTGGAACAGCACTGGGTCGCCGCCGCCGGCAGCGTCGAAAAAGTGCGTGCCGAAGTGACGGTCGAACAGCAGCATCGTCACCGTACCCGCCAGCACCGGCATGATGGTGATCAGCAGGGCGGCAGTGACCAGCCAGGTCCACGCGAACATCGGCATCTTGAACAGGGTCATCCCGGGGGCACGCATGTTCAGGATCGTGACGATGATGTTCAGGCCGCCGATGATCGAAGAGATGCCGAGTATGTGAATGGCGAAGATCGCCATGTCCATGCCCGGGCCCATCTGGACCGAGAGCGGGGCATACAAGGTCCAGCCTGCCGCCGTGGCTCCACCCGGAGCGAAGAAAGACGCGACCAGCAGCACGGCCGCGAACGGCAACAGCCAGAAACTCAGGTTGTTCAGGCGTGGAAAGGCCATGTCGGGCGCGCCGAGCATCAGGGGCAGCTGCCAGTTCGCGAACCCGACAAAGGCCGGCATGATGGCCAGGAATATCATGACCAGGCCATGCATCGACGTGAGCTGGTTGAAGAACTCGGGACGGACGATCTGCAGTCCGGGCTTGAACAGCTCCGCCCGAATGGTCAGCGCCATCAGCCCGCCGACCAGGAACATGCTGATGCTGAACCAAAGGTACAAGGTGCCGATGTCCTTGTGGTTCGTCGTCCGGATCCACCGCAGGATGCCCCCTTGGTGAGGCAACTGCGCGACGGCCGGGACGTTGTCGAGTGCTACTTGCATGCTGTTCTCCTGGCTTGTTGGCCTGGCGAGGATTTGTGGTCGGGGACGCGTGGCCGTTTCACTGGGGCGCCGTCGCCGCTGCGGCGCTCTTCGAGTGCTGATCGGCGACCCAGTCCTGGTAGTCCTTCTCGGGCATCGCCTCGACGACGACCGGCATGAAGCCGTGTTCCTTGCCGCACAGCTCGGTGCAAGCGCCGCGATAGATGCCGGGGGCATCGACCTTGAACCACGAGTCGCGCACGAATCCCGGTATGGCGTCCTGTTTGACCGCCAGCGCGGGTACGAACCAGGAGTGGATCACGTCATCGGCGGTCGTCAGGATCCGGATCTTCTTGCCGACCGGAACTACCAGCGGGTGGTCCACTTCCAGCAGGTAGTGTTCGCCCTTGGGCGCCTCGTTTTCGATCTGGTCACGCGGGGTGGATAGGCTGCTGTAGAAGTCGATGCCGTCGTCGACATAGGTGTAGCGCCATTTCCACTGGTACCCCGTGATCTTGATCGTCATGTCGGGGTTCGTGGTGTCTTTCATCTCGATGACGGTCTTCGTGGCCGGGTAGGCCAGGCCTGCGACGATCAAACACGGAATCACCGTCCACGCGATCTCCAATGCCGTGTTGCTATGGAACTGCTTGGCTTCGCGTCCTGCCGTTTTGCGGAACCGCACGATGGAGTAGAACATCAGTCCGAATACGACCGCCGCGATCACGATGCATATGCTCAGCACGACCGCGTGCAGGTCGTATATCTGACGGGCAATGAACGTTTGCGGCGGCTGAAGGCCGAAGCTCGGCTCGCCGGCCGCGAACGCCAGGGCTGGCTGAAGTAACGCAGACACGGCGATTTTTCTTGCCAGTTCGGTCATGTCGGTCTCGCGGCACATTGCTTCGATGCGACCGGAGTCTAGGAAGCGCAGCGAGGCCCGGTTTGATCTCCTTGCTTGAAAGCCCCGATGTTGCGGCCGAATACCCGGCCGGCCGGCGCGGCCGGTGAAATCGCCGTGGCCACTTGGAAGACCGCAAGATGCAGCGACAAACGCAAGAAAGCCAAAAACGCGTCTTCGCCGCACATGCACCATCGCACCGGCTGCAGCCCCGGGGTTGCACCGTTTGAGGGCGTATCGAGGCTGTTGGATCGAAGGGATGCCGTGTCGACAGGGAGAATGTTGAAGATGACCTACCCTATCAAGAAGCCTGGCCTGCGCAAGGCGGCTTGCGCCGCGTTGCTGATATCGCTCTTTTGCGCCGGGACCGGGTCCGCGACGGCGGGCGCCCCGGCGTCGCCGGTCGACGCCGCTCGCCTGGAGAACTCCGAGCGCGACGGCGGCAACTGGCTGAGCTACGGCCGCACCTACACCGAGCAGCGCTACAGTCCGCTCGCCGGGATCTCCGCCGACAATGCGAAGCGGCTCGGCCTTGCCTGGTACGCGGACCTCGATACGGATCGCGGACAGGAAGCAACGCCGCTGGTGATCGACGGCGTGCTGTATGTGTCGACCGCATGGAGCATGGTCAAGGCGTACGACGCCAGGACGGGTTCGCCGCTCTGGTCCTACGATCCCCAGGTTCCGCGCCAGCTCGGCGTCAACGCGTGCTGCGACGTGGTCAACCGTGGCGTGGCGGCCTGGAACGGGAAGATCTACGTCGGCTCGCTCGATGGAAGGCTGGTGGCTATCGATGCGAAGACCGGCAAGCCCGTCTGGAGCGTGGTCACGGTCGACCAGAGCAAGCCGTATACGATCACCGGCGCGCCGCGCGCCTTCAAAGGCAAGGTGGTAATAGGAAACAGCGGGGGCGAATACGGGGTGCGCGGCTACATCTCGGCCTATGACGCCGAGACCGGCAAGCTGGCCTGGCGCTTCTATACCGTGCCGGGAGATCCCTCGAAACCGTTCGAGAACAAGGCGATGGAAATGGCCGCGCACACCTGGCACGGCGACTGGTGGAAGGAGGGCGGCGGCGGCACCGTGTGGGATGCGATCTCATACGATCCCCGACTCAACCTGGTCTATTTCGGTGTCGGCAATGGACTTGAATGGCCGCGCGGCAGGCGAAGCGAAGACAAGGGCGACAACCTGTTCCTGTCGTCGATCGTGGCGCTCAATGCCGACACTGGCGCGTACGTGTGGCACTACCAGGCGACTCCCGGCGAGGAGTGGGATTACGACGCGGTTGCGCAATTGACGCTGGCCGATCTCGACATCGCCGGAACGCGTCGCCAGGTCTTGATGCAAGCCAACAAGAACGGCTTTTTCTACGTCATCGATCGCCGCACCGGGAAGCTCATTTCGGCCAAGGCGTTCGCTGAAATCAATTGGGCGAGGGGAATCGACGAGAAGACCGGTCGACCCATCGAAAACCCCGGAATCCGCTACGACACGACCGGGCAGACGGTTCTGATGATGCCCGGTCCGGACGGTGCGCACAGCTGGCACCCCATGGCCTACAGCCCGAAAACGGGACTGGTGTACATCCCGGTGCAATTGATCGGGAAGACGTTCACCCCGGTCAAGGACTTCCAGGTGTCGCCGCAGGGCTGGAACCTGGGCGTCGACGTGGCCGGTACGCCCGGAGCCAAGCAAGGTTACCTGCTGGCCTGGGATCCGGTGAACCAGAAGGAAGCCTGGCGCGTCGGCTACCGGGGGCCGTGGAATGGTGGCGTCGTGACCACCGGTGGGAACCTCGTGGCGCAAGGTGACGCCGCCGGCAATTTCAGCGTCTACCGGGCCGATACCGGTGAGAAGCTGTGGTCGATGTTCGGCCAGTCCGCGATCATGGCCGGGCCGATCACGTACGAGGTCGACGGCGAGCAGTACTTCGCCGTGCTGTCGGGCTGGGGATCCGCGTTTTCGCTGCAGGCCGGCAGGGTCGCGGCTTCGTCCGGAAACCTGCGCAACGTCAGCCGCGTGCTGGTGTTCAAGGTGGGAGGCACCGCGAACCTGCCGGCGCTCGAGCCACGGCAGCTCGTCATCAATCCGCCGGCCGATACCGCCAATGCAGCCACGGTCGCCGCCGGGGGAGCGCTCTTCAACCGCTTCTGCGGCGTCTGCCACGGCGAGAACGCAGTCGGTGGAGGCGTCGTGCCCGATCTTCGCGCCTCGACCTTCCTCGGCAACGACTTCTGGTACGAGATCGTGCTCAATGGTGCAATGAAAGACGCCGGCATGGCGCCGTTCAAGAGCATCCTGGACCACCCGAAGGCAGAGGCGATCCGGGCCTACGTGATTCACCGCGCCAACGAGGACCGGCAAAAGGTGACGGCACAACGCTGAACGAGACCACGCGACCGCAAACCGGTTGGCCACTGCCACGAGTCCGAAAACATGGGATATGAACCCTCCACCGCGAGGATTCTCTGCCCGGACTGCGATCTGCTGACCCTGACCGCGAAGCTTCGTGCGAACGAGCTGTCCCGATGTCCCCGCTGCGCGGCCGAGCTGGATCGCGGCAGCTACGCCTCCCGCGAGGCGGCGCTTGCCGTTGCGGCAGCGGCCGCGCAGCTGTGGGTCCTGATGAACGTCTTTCCACTGGTCTCGCTGACGCTGGCCGGCACGCGACGCCAGACCACCTTGAGCGGGGCGGTCGTCGCCCTGGCCACGCACGGCATGCCGGCGCTCGCACCGCTGGTCCTGCTGACCGCGGTCATCGTACCCGGGGTCGAAATCGCCCTTGCGTTGTATGTTCTCGGTCGCCTCGAGACTCTGGCGCGGTCGGGTGCGCTTGGCCGCATGGTCCGGTGGTTTCGAACGCTGGGGCGCTGGAGCATGGTCGATGTCTTCATGCTGGGGAGCCTGGTTTCGATCGTCAAGCTGGGCCACCTCGCCGATCTGGTCGTGGGCCCCGCACTGTGGGCCTGTGCCGCGCTGCTCCCGATGCTCGCGTTCCTGGGCTTTTATGTTCGGCCGCAGAAACTATTCGCCGGATCCCACGGTGCCTGAAATACTCCAACCGGTACTGGGTCGCCAGGCCGGACTTGCGGTCTGCCGCGGATGCCTGCTGATCTGCCGGATCGGAAATCGTTCCGAGATGTCGTGTCCGCGCTGCGCAGGCCTCGTCCATATGCGGGCTCTGCGAAGCCTGGAGAGAACTTCGGCCTATCTGGTTGCGGCCGCGATCCTGTACATCCCGGCCAATGTCCTTCCGGTGATGCATTCCAGCAGCCTGCGGGTGAGCGAGGACGATACGATCCTGAGCGGCGTCGTGTACCTGGTCCGCTCGGGCTCCTGGCCACTGGGGCTGCTGGTGTTCTTCGCCAGCGTGATGGTGCCGCTGCTCAAGATCCTGGCGCTCGGCTTTCTGATCTGGATGAGCGCCCGCCGTTCGCGCGCCCATATGCTGCCTCGGGCGCGCCTGTATCGGGTGGTCGAGTTCGTCGGGCGCTGGTCGATGCTCGATATCTTCGCGGTTACCTTGCTGGTGGCGCTGGTGCGGATGGGCAAGTTCGCGTCGGTTCTGCCCGGTCCGGGAGCATTGGCTTTTGCCGCGGTCGTGGTGTTGACGCTGCTCGCCGCGCACAGCTTCGACCCGCGCTTGATCTGGGATCCGGCAGATGCCAATGACTGATCCCGCGCCCACACGCAAGTTGCCCACCGCCACCGTCGGGCGGCGGCGTTTACCATCGCTGATCTGGTTGATCCCGGTCGTCGCGGCCGGTGTGGGGCTGCGGCTGGTCGCCCATACCTGGCTCGAACAGGGGCCGATGGTCACGATCCGGTTCTCGAGTGCCGATGGCATCGAGGTCGGCAAGACCAAGATCCGCTACAAGGCGGTCGATGTCGGAGATGTAAAGGCAATCGAGATCTCGGACGACCGCAAGGCTGCCGTCGTTTCCGCGCAGGTGGCCAAGAGCGCCTGGGATCTGCTGTCGCGCGATTCGAAGTTTTTCGTCGTAAGACCGCGGATCTCGGGCGGAACCGTGTCGGGGCTCAGCACGCTGCTTTCCGGTGCCTACATCGCGATCGATCCCGGCTCCGCCGCGGAGTTATCGGTAAATTTCATCGGCCTGGAAGATCCGCCCGAAGTGACCAGCGACATGCAGGGACGCGAATTCACTTTGCACGGCGAGCAATTGGGCTCGGTCGCTTACGGCACGCCCGTCTTCTATCGCCGTGTCAACGTCGGCCATGTCACAAAGTTTTCGCTCGACTCGGACGGACGCGGCGTCAAGGTGGGCGTGTTCGTCAACGCCCCCTATGATCGATTCGTCACGTCGGACACGCACTTCTGGCATGCGAGCGGCGTGGACGTGTCGCTCGATGCGAACGGGCTGAAAGTCTCGACGGAATCGCTGGCGGCGATCATCGAAGGAGGTATTGCGTTTCAGGAGCTGGCAGACCTGGCGCCACCGCAGGGGCCGGCGCCGTCAGGCGCTTCTTTCACGCTATATGACGATCGCGCGCAGGCCCTGCAGCCCCCCGATCTGCATCGGGAGCAGTTCGCGCTGTATTTTCCCGAATCGCTGCGCGGCCTGAGCGTGGGAGCGCCCGTGGATTTTCGCGGGATCGTGGTCGGCGAGGTCAAATCCCTCGGGGTTGAATACGAGAAAGCCGACAGCCCGATCCGCTTTCCCGTAATGATCGACGTGTATCCCGACCGGCTGCGCTCGCGTTCACTCAACGGAACCTCACCCGGTGCCTACAGCCAGGCAAAAAGCCGGGCGATCATTGACCGATTGGTTGCGCATGGCATGCGTGGACAGCTCAGAACCGGCAATCTGCTCACCGGCCAGCTTTACATCGCGCTGGATTTCTTCCCCGACGCGAGCAAAGCAGCGATCGACTGGTCGGGCACTCCGCCCATGCTGGCGACACTTCCCAGCGGTCTGACCGAAATTCAGGATGCGGTCGGCCGTATTGCGAGAAAGCTCGACCGCATCCCGATCGAGCAGCTGTCCGGAGAACTATCTCAAGCCCTGGTGTCGCTGGACGCGACGTTGAGGAGCAGCCAGAAGCTGATCGGGCAGCTGGATTCCCAGGTCGCGCCGCAGGCAACGCGGACGCTCGGCGAGGCCGAGCAGGCGCTGCGGGCCGCGAACGCGGTCCTGGCCGAGGACGCGCCGGTGCAGAAGGACGTCAAGGATGCGCTAAAGCAGGTGGCCCAGTCGGCCCGCGCGCTGGCCGTGCTCGCGGACTATCTCGAAAGACATCCGGAGTCGCTGATTCGCGGCAAGGCGGAGGACGCGCGATGAGGAGCCCCAAGCACTTCCCGCAGGTCATCGTTGCGCTGGCCGTTGGGGCCGCGCTTGCAGGCTGCGCCTCGCGCCCCCAGGAGCACTTTTACACGGTGTCGAGCGCGGACCACCGATCGGGCGAGGGCGCCGAGTTGCAGCGGATCGCGCTGTCGCCGATCGTCATCCCGGCCTTGATCGACCGGCCGCAGCTGGTGGTGCGAACAGACGGGCACGAAGTGGTGGTGCTGGAGAATCACCGGTGGGCCGAGCCGCTGTCGGTGGATCTGACGCGAGCGCTTGGCAATGACTTGCGCCGAACGCTGCCAGGCCTCCAGATCGCGGGCGCGGGTACTCCGCGCAGCAAAACGACGCCCCCGATTCTTGAAGTCGTGATCACGGACCTGATAAGCGGTCCGGGCCCGAGCACTTCACTGCAGGCATCCTGGGTCCTTCATGACCGCTCCGGGACTTGCACGAGGTCAGGAGCCCTGGCGGCAGAAGTCCCGATGCCGGCGGGTGATGCCGCGATCCCGGGTGCCTATGCCGATGCGATGTCGCGACTCGCGAAAGCGATTGCCGAGACGATTCCGAGCGGCAGCCTTTGCGCCAGCGGCTGACCGCAGCTTGGCTTGCTTGAAAGCTGCAGTTTCGTCCCGCTTCGCCGCCTCTGTCCGCTCCCGCGCTCGATGCACTGGTTCAACGTCCTGAGCGATCTGCGCCACTTCGCGGAAGTCGTACTGCTGGCGGTGGGCGCGCTGCTGCCCATCGTCGATCCACTGGGCTCGGCGCCGATCTACCTGACCATGACGAGCAGCCTGACGCCGGAGGAGCGGCGCCGCATGGCGAAAGCGGTTGCGCTGAACAGCTTTCTGCTGCTGCTCGCTTCGGCCCTGGTCGGCGCCTATGTGCTCGACTTTTTCGGACTGTCGATTCCCTCGGTGCAGGTCGCCGGCGGAATGATGGTTTGCGGGATCGCCTGGTCGCAGTTGAACAGTCCGAATTCGCCGCCTCCACTTTCCCGGGATGGCCCATCCACGCTGGCGCTGGACGACTTCAGCCAGCGCGCGTTCTACCCGCTGACGATGCCGCTCACCGTTGGGCCCGGCTCGATCACGGTGGCTCTCACCCTCGGGGCCAACCCGAGCGAGGGGCTCCGACCGCTGATTGTGATCGCTCTGGCGCATGCGCTTGGCATCCTGCTCGTCGCGGCGTCCGTCTACCTTTGTTACCGCTACGCAGTACGCATTCTCAGGAAATTGGGCCCGACCGGAACCGGCGTCGTGGTCCGCCTGTCCGCATTCATCCTGTTGTGCATCGGCGTACAGATCTGCTGGAACGGCGTTCGGGCGCTTCTGATCACTGCGTTTCCGGGCCCAACGCCGTAGGCAGTGCCTGCTGTGC
>Ga0210408_10000927_pt1 | contig 32609 bp, 28 predicted proteins | sample IncBWH4MmetaG_FD_155471 | JGI IMG/M metagenome (GOLD analysis project Ga0210408, IMG submission 155471) | Forest soil microbial communities from Barre Woods Harvard Forest LTER site, Petersham, Massachusetts, United States - Inc-BW-H-4-M | ecosystem: Environmental > Terrestrial > Soil >... | reverse complement strand
CATGCGCACCAGGGGGCCGACCAGATTGAGATCGGTGGTCTGCGCCTGGCCTCGCTCGATCCGGAACGACGCCGATAGCTGGCTGAGATCGGTGTTCTGATCCTTGCTCTCCTGCCACCCGGACAAGGTGTTCGATGTCAGCGATCGGATCATCTGGGCGATGTTGAGGTCCTTGATCGCGCCGTCCTGGAAATTGACGAACGAGGTGCCGCTCATGTTCGACATGATCGCGCGCTGGCTCGGACCGTTCGAGCGCACCGCGATCTTCGCCTGCATCTTCCCGTCAATCTTGTCGAAATCGGCGAGGCTGCTTAACAGCGGCAGCGCGCGCACCCCGATAAGATCGGCGTGCATCGCGTAGGTCTGGTCGCTCTTCGACGCATCGATGATGGCTTCGCCGCTGAGCTGGCCGCCATAGGCGCCGAGATTGGAGATCGCGGCCTTCAGCACGCCGCCCGCAAGCGCAAGATCGACCGCGGCCGGCGCGAAATGCGCTTCGCCGACATTGAGTTCGGCCGCGGAAATCCTGACCTGGGCATCGACATAGTTCAGCCCGTTCAGATTGATCGGCATGTTGCTCCAGGCCTGTGAGGCCGGCGAGGCCTGCGCCTTCGGCACCGACGCATCGAGCCGCTGGAAATCGAGGTCGAGTTTCACCAGCGGCTTGGAGGCGATATCGATCGACGCCCATCCGTTGAACGCGCCGTCGCCGACCGTGCCGGTGAGCCCGTTGATCATCACGACCGAACCGTTGAGCCGGACCTCGGCCTTGCCGGACAGCGGCGCTTGCAGCATGCCAGGGGCGTCAAGCGCAAAATCGACCGGAATGTTCTGCCGTTCGACCGGCGCGGCGGGCACCGCCGCCTTGATATCGAATTTGAGCGCCTGCTCGCCGGCGTGCGCATTGCCGCGCAGGCCGATCTTGCGATCGGCGCCGATCGCGGCGGTGGCGTTGATGCCGTCGATGCGATTTTCGACGCGGTCGCGAAGATTGGAGAGAACCACCGCGCCGTCGGTGATGGTGACGCGGTCGATCGCAAGTCCTTCCATATCGCCCGAGAACACCGCCGGTTTGGAGGTAGCCGCATTGTCACGGATGCGATCGCGCAACAGCGGCACGAACAGCACGGGCCGGGTGATGGTGAGTTCCGAGATTTGCGGATGGCCCGACCACGCGCTCGACAACGTCATCTCGGCCTGCACGCTTTCGATGGTCAGCCGGTTGGAAGTGTCGCGGTCCTTCGGGTCCTTCAGCGTGATCTCGCTCAAGGTCACTTTGAGCTGTGGCCACAGGCTGATCTTGGTGTTGCCCGCGATCGCAAGCCGGTATCCGGTCGCGCGCTCGACCTGCTCCTGGATCGCCGAGGTCAGGAATCCCGACGGAATCCCGACGACCAAAAGCAGCAGGACAACGATGACGAGGACGGCGGCGACAGTCGCGCCGGTGATTTTCAATGCTCTCATGTCGACGTTCCAACCCGGGCAAACGGCATATAGAGTCCGGCTGGGCGCGATGATGAGGCCGAGCCGGCACTTTGAGCTTATCCCGGAATGAGGGGATCGCTCAAAACCGCTCAAAAATAATCAGGGGGAGCTGTAAAGATATGTGACTTATGACACACTTCCCCCCTAGCGATTTCCTGTAAATGCGCATTTGGACGTTTGGGAAGGCATTGCCATGAGCAAACAGGCCGAATTTGCGGTCATCTTGAAGATGAATCCGATGTTTGCGGACTTAGGGTCCGACGAACTGCAACGGATCTCCAATCTTTGCCACACCCAGCATTTGGGGCTCGGCGAAGTCTTGTTCCAGAAGGGCGATCCGGGCGACGCCCTGTTCGGGGTCCGCCGCGGCCAGATCCGGATCGAGACCGGCGCGCCCGACGGCAGCCGCCTGACCCTGAACTTCATGGGTCCCGGCGATCTGTTCGGCGAGGTCGCGGTGCTCGACGGCCAGAGCCGCACGGCGGATGCGACCGCCGGCGAGCCGACCGAATTGTTCGTGCTGCGCCGCGAGGATTTTTTGGGTCATCTCGAGCGCGAGCCGAAGGTCGCGATCAAGATCATCATGCTGCTGTGCCAGCGCATCCGCTGGCAGAGCGAGCGGATGGAGGAATCGGTGTTGCAGCCGCTGCCGATCCGCCTGGCGCGCCGGCTCTGCGCGCTCGCCGCCGATTTCGGCTCCGAGGTGCACATCTCGCAGGAACAGCTTGGGGTGTTCGTCGGCGCCGCGCGCGAAAGCGTCAACCGTCAGCTCCAGACCTGGCGCAAGGACGGCATCCTGGACCTCCAGCGCGGCCGCATCCTGCTGCAGAATTTGAACCGGCTGACGTCGATCGCGAGGAACGAGTAGGGGGTTACTCCCCGATCGGCAACCTTCGTCGACGCACGCGATCCCGATCCACGACGATGATGCTGCGAGTGATGTCCGCCTCATTTAGGGTAGCAAGAATCTCACCCAATCGAGCGCGCACCTCTGTTTCGGACCAGTTGCCATTGCGGAACAGGATCAAGCTTGGCTCACTGGCGCGTGCGATTGCGAGCAGGCGCGGATAGTCGAGGTCCGCGGTTACGACGGTCCGCGCCTCGTGCTTCGCCCGAGCCATGATTTCACTGTCGGTTGCGGAGTGAAGCCCCAAACCGGCAGCATGCACAGCGTCGTGCCCTCGATCGGCGAGCCACGTCCCAGAGCCGGCGATAGTGGCATGTCAATCAGAAATCTCACTTGGCGGAAACGGAGGGCGGCAATTCGACCGTCTCGTCTTCGGCGAGGAAAGCCGCGTAGCGCAGTGCTTCGTCGATGTCGTCGGATTCGAGGTAGGGATAGGTCTTCAAGATGGTGTCGCGTGTTTCGCCGGCGGCCATCAGGCCAAGCAGGCGCGCTACCGGAAACCGAAGCCCGCGAATACAGGGCTTGCCAGTGCAGACCGCAGGATCAATCGTGATGCGTGTGAAAACCATGACAGCAGAATAGCTCGCTGCGACAAATCTTGCCAGCGCATCGTGCGGTGGGACACCCCTCCCAGCGTAACGAATCAGTGGGACATGGTCGGCCGCCGCTATTCCGCAGCCGGCGCGATGGCGGGGGGCACGGGCGGCGACTGGGCGGGGGGTGCCGGTAGCGCCTTGGGATGCTCGTCGTCGTGGCCGGCATCGCCGGTGGAGACGATCATCCGTCTGCCGAAACGCCAGATCAGCGAGCCGACATCGTCCATCACCATGAACATCGCCGGCACGAACACCAGCGACAGGATGGTCGAGAACACCAGGCCGCCGATCACCGCGAGCGCCATCGGCGAGCGGAATTCGCCGCCGTCGCCGACCGCGAACGCCGACGGCATCATGCCGGCCGCCATCGCGATCGTGGTCATGACGATCGGGCGGGCCCGCTTCATGCCGGCGTCGATCATCGCTTCGTCTCGCGGCTTGCCGGCGTGAATCGACTCGATCGCGAACTCCACCAGCATGATCGCGTTCTTGGTGACGATGCCCATCAGCATCAGGATGCCGATCCACACCGGGATGGTGAGCTGCTTGCCGGTCAGGAGCAGCGCGCCAATGGCGCCGCCGATCGAGAGCGGCAGCGAGAACAGGATCGTGATCGGCTGCAGGAAGGTGCCGAACAACAGCACCAGCACGGCGTAGACCATCATCAAGCCCGTGATCATCGCGGTGGCAAAGCCATTCGACAATTCCTTCTGGCTTTCGGCGTCGCCTCCCTCGCTGACGGTTACGCCCTTGGGCAGGCCCTTCATGACCGGCAGTTCGTTGATTTTTTTCATCGCCTGGCCGGACGCGGCGAGGCCAGCCAGGTCGGCAGCGACGGTGGCCTGCCGCTGGCGGTCGAAGCGATTGATGCTGGTCGGACCCTGGTCGAGCCTGATGTCGGCGATCACCGAGAGTGGCACGCCGCCTTTTTCGCCGTGCTCGCCGAGCGGCACGCGCAATTGTTGCAGCGTCTTGAGGTCGCCGCGCGCGGTGTCTTCGAGCTGGACCCGGATCGGCACCAGCCGGCCGCCGGCATCGAACTTGGCAAGCGCTGGGCCGACGTCGCCGATGGTGGCGACGCGGATGGTCTGCGACAGGCTTTCGGTCGAGACGCCCAGCCGCGCCGCGAGATCGGCGCGCGGCCGGATCCGCAGCTCGGGCCGGTCGAGCGTGGTTTCCGGGGTGACGTTGGCGACCAGCGGAATCCGCTTCATCTGCGTCGCGAGTTCGCTGGCAACGTTGTTGACGATGTTGCTGTCGTCGCCGGTGACGATCAGCGAGATCGCGCGATGGCCGTTTTCGTCGAGGAACCAGAAGCGGATGTCGGGGAGGTCATCGAGTTCGTTGCTGATCGAAAGCTCGAGCTCGCGCTGGGTGATATTGCGCTCGGTCTTCGGCGTGTAGTTGATGATCAGCGAGGCGCGCCGGACTTCCTCCGGGCCCTGCGGCACCCGGCCGCCGTCGACAAACACGCTTCGCACCTCCGGCCGCTTGCGCAGGCGTGCGACGATATCCTCGGTCACCTTTTCGGTGTAGGCGAGCTGGGTGCCGGGCGGCAGCTCCAGCGCGAGCAGCGAGTGCGCGGAGTCCTCCGCCGGCAGGAAGCCCTGCGGCAGCAACGTGATGCTCCAGATCGACGCGGCGAAGATGCCGAGCCCGATCAGCACCGTGATGAAGTAATGCTTCACCGACCAGGTGACGACGCGGTTGTAGGCCATCAGCACGCGCCCCGGCGGCGGCTCGTCGTGGGTGTGAGGTTTGAGGAAATAGGCCGCCAGCATCGGCGTGACCATGCGCGCGGCGAGCAGCGAGAAGAATACCTGCACCGACACCGTGATGCCGAACTGCTTGAAGAACTGCCCGGCGATGCCGGACATGAAGCTCGCGGGCGTGAAGATCGCGATGATCGTGAGCGAGATGGCGATGACGGCAAGGCCGATTTCGTCGGCGGCCTCCAGCGCCGCGCGGTAGGGCGATTTGCCCATCCGCATATGGCGCACGATGTTCTCGATTTCGACGATGGCGTCGTCGACCAGGATGCCGGTCGACAGCGTGATGGCGAGGAAGCTGACTAGGTTCAGCGAGAAGCCGAGGATATCCATCGCCCAGAAGGCCGGGAAGATCGACAGCGGCAGCGAGATCGCGGCGATGATGGTGGCGCGGATGTCGCGCAGGAACAACAGCACGATGACGACGGCGAGAAATGCGCCTTCGAACAAGGTCGAAATCGCGGCCTCGTAGTTACCCTTGGTGAAATCCACCGACGTGTCGATCTTCTTGAGGTCGACGTCGGGGTGGGCGATCTTGAGCTCATCGATGCGCTTCTGCACCGCGGCGGCAACAACCACGTCGCTGGCGCCGCTGGCGCGCTTGATGCCGAGCGCGACCACCGGCTCACCGTTGTAGCGGGCAAAGGTGCGGCGGTCGGCAATGGAGTCGGTGACGGCGGAGAGATCATCGAGCCTGACTTCACCGCCGCCGAACAGCGGGATCATGGTTCCGGCGAGGTCAGTCAGCGTCTTGGCGCCGGCGAGCGTGCGGATCGCCTGATCGTTCTTGCCGATCTCGGCCCGCCCGCCGGCAAGATCGACATTGGTGCCGCGCAGGCTTTGGCTGACATTGACCGCGGTCAGCCCCGCGGCCTGCAGCCGGTCGTGATCGAGCGAGACTTGGATCTCGCGCTCGACACCGCCGATGCGCTCGACCTGAGCGACGCCGCGCACGCCCTGCAGCGCGCGTTTGACGACGTCGTCGACGAAGTATGACAACTGTTCCGGCGTCTTGCCGGGCGAGATCGCCGCATAGGTGACGATCGGCAGGCCGATCACGTCGACGCGCTGGATCAGCGGCTCGTTGACGTTTTGCGGCAGGTTGGCGCGCACCCTGGTGACGGCGTCCTTGATGTCGTTCAGCGCGCGATCGGTGTTGGTCTCGAGCGCGAACTGGATCGTCGTCACCGACAACCCGTCGGTGATCGAGGACGTGATGTGCCGCACGCCCTCGACGCCGGAGACGCCGTCTTCGATGATCTTGGTGACCTGGGATTCAAGCTCTGCGGGAGCAGCGCCGAATTGTGCCACCGCAACCGAGATCACCGGGATGTCGGCGTTGGGCAAATGGGTCACCGCGAGCTTGGTGAAGCTCAGCCAGCCGAGCACCAGCAGAATGATCGAGAAAAGGACGGGAGGAAGCGGATTGCGGATCGCCCATGCCGAGATATTGATTGCCATCAGCGTGCCCGTCGATCGAGTTCATCGGGGAACATGGTCTGGACCTGGTCACCATCATGCAGCGAAGAGCCGGCATCGGCCACAACGGTCTCGCCGACGTCGAGGCCCTCGAGGATTTCCGTGTTGGTGTCGGACACCAGGCCAACCCGCACCTTCCGCGTCTCGACGGTGTTTCCTTTGACCACTTGAACGGTGAGATGGTCAATGGCGGTGCGCGGAACGGCGACGTTGCAGCTGCGCTTGGCGTCGATTGAGGCGCGGGCAAACATCCCGACCCTGAGCGACGGGTTGTTGATCAGCGAGATGCGGACATGGCCGAGTTGGGTGGTGCGATCAATCTGCGGCGAAACCAGTCGCACGCGGCCGGCTACGTCCGGTGCATCATCCCGGCTGATGCGTGCAGTGGCGCCCGGATTGAGCTTGAGCATGTGGACCGCCGGTACTTCGGCATCGAGCTCGATCTCGTTGTTGACGGAAATGCGGAACATCGGCCCTGCTTGGGGCGAAGCCGGCGCGCCGACAATGGTCTTGACCTCGGTGACGAGGCCCGCTGCGGGCGCGCGTAGCGATACCGGTGCCTGGTTCGACCTTTGCTGGCCTCCCGGTTGCTGCGGCGGCGCGCTCAGGCGCGCCAGTTCCTGGTTGTCGGTGACCATGTCGCCCTCGCGGACGAACAGGTCGGTGACCTTGGAGCCTTCCTGATCGGCGCCGACCACGGCTTCGCGGCGCGGCACCACGAATCCGGTGACCCGCACCAGGTCCGAGAAACACGCATTGGTCGCCTTGGTCACGACCACCAGGGCCTGACCGGGTGTCTCCTTTTCCTCGGGACGCGAGCGATGCTCGAACCAATAATAGGCGACGCCTGCGGCAGCGAAGAAAACCACGCCCAGCGCAGGCTTGAGGTACTCGGAGAGGTTCATCGCCGGATCAATCCAGGCCTTGTGTCTTTAAGATCGTCATTGCGAGCGAAGCGAAGCAATCCAGTTATCCGAAGGGCAAGCCTGGATTGCTTCGTCGCTTCGCTCCTCGCAATGACGTGAAAAGCGTCCCGCAGGATTGCGGGACGCGTGATAGCGGCAAGACTTTACGCGGCGTCACGACCGGGTACGAGAAGGTCTATTTGGACGCCGTGGTCTTGTTTTCCATGTTCACGACCTGCACGCGGCGATTGACTTCCGCCATCGGCTGGTTCGGATCCTTGAGCTTGCTCTTGCCGTATCCGACGGTCACGAGGTCGGCAGCGCCGATGCCGTACTTGTCAATCAGATAGCGCTTGATCGAATCGGCGCGCCGTTCCGAGAGATCCTGATTGTAGCTGTCGCCGCCGGCGGCGTCGGTGTGCCCGGCAACCACGAAGGTCGAGCCCTTCAGGTCGGGATTGGTCAAAGCCCGTCCCAGCGCCTGTACTGCCGGGAGCGATTTCTGGCTGATATCGGCCGAGTTGTAATCGAAGGTGATTTCCAGATCGATATTCGGCTTGTCCTTGGCAATGGTGGCGATTTCCTCGCGCTCGGTGCTCGAGAGCGAGCGCGTGGTGCGGCCGCGGATGGTGGAGACGAACTTGGTCTCCGCGGCGGTCGCCGCCGGATCTTCCTGCGGACCAACCGACAGGCCCCGGGTCAGCGGCTTCTTGGCCGGCGCCAGGGCCTTGATGATCTGATCCTCGGTGACGTCGTCGGCGGCGAGTGCCTTGCCGATGCCAAAGGAAAATACGGCACCGACCATTGCGATCGAGAGGATCGCGGTAAGAGTTCTTCCAGCCATTCTTGACATTGCAAGTCCCTCCTGCGCTGCCCGCGCGTTCAAAATCAATATCGAAATGGCCGCGAGGCTAGCCCGGTCGCGGCGTCTTCCCGTTTGTCTTTGGCCGCCGCCCTGGGGTTCGAGGGCCAGGCCGTCCTACAACTCAAATAAACGTCAACGCACCCCGTAACTTGCGAACTCCTGGACGATATTCGGATCCATCGCCTTGGCGTTGGATATATCCAAATTGCCCTCGGAAATCGAGCCATTCCGCTGCTTGGCGAGGCCGCGCCCGTAGAGCGAGGAGGTCAGCCTCGGATTGATCTTCAGGGCGGCGTCAAAATCGATGATCGCGTTTCTGGTCGCCCCAGCCTTCAGGTTAACCAGGCCGCGGCTGTCCAGCGCATCAACGAAGTTCGGGCGCAGCCGAAGAGCCTCGTTGCAATCCTTGAGCGCCGCCTGGAGGTCGCCGACCACGGTCCGGGCCCAGCAGCGGTTGTTGAGGGCTTCCACATCGCGCGGGTTGAGCCGGATGGTGTCGTCAAAATCCCTGATCGCGAGGCTGTAGGCGCCCTTGCTGGCATAGACCTGGCCGCGCCGATAAAGCGCGCCGCCATCGTCGGGATTGTCGGCGATCTTGGCGGTCAGGCTCTTGATGGTCGGGTCGTCGGCTAGCGCAAGCTGGGTCGAATTGCTGTTATTCGCAGGCTGTTCGATCGGCGGCGGGGACACCGTCTCGACCGGCGGCTTGGGCGGAGGAATATCGGCCAAGGGCGGCGGTGTCGGCGGGTTGTAGCGCGGCGCCGGCGGGGGCTGGAGCGGCGGCGGCTGCGCCGGCTCCGGGAGCGGCGGCGGAAGCGTCGCAACCGTCGAATTGGGTGGGCGCGGCCCACCACCGCCCGAGCCCGGGATAAAGGAAAAATCCTCGGCCAAAGAGGACGAAATCCAGGGGACCTGCTCGCTGCGCGAGGCGCGGGTGACGCCGACCCGGGTCCGGTTCAGCGTCTCTTCCGCCATCAGGTCGGGAACACGGATTTCCTTGAGCAATTCCTGCACGAACAGGCTGTGGTCGCCGCCATTGTCGGAGATTACCGAAGACAGCGCGGCCGAATACATCACGAGCGTTCCGTTCGGCGCGATCACGGGCGCAAGGCCGGCCGAAAAGCTGCGGAACCGGCGCTCGAAGGGGTTGCGGCGGGAGGCATCGATCAGGGCGATCTTGACGCCGGCGCCGCGGTTGTTGATCTCGCCCAGGATGGTTTCCAGGCTGAACCCGTCACGCCGGACGTCGGCCTCGGTCCAGATCTGGGCGTCGACCGGGATCATGTAGCTCTGCCGGCTGGACTGGACGCCAAAGCCCGAGAAGAACAGCAGCGCGACCGAACCCGGCTTGATCTTTCCGTACAGCTTGTCGAAGGCGCGGTGCATCTGGTCGCCGGTGAGGTTTTCGCCGACGTCGACACTGAATCCGTCACGCTTGAGCTCGTCGGCAACATCGCGGGCGTCGTTGATCGGCTCCTTGAGCGGCGCGTCGGCGTCCGGGTATTTCGAGTTACCGATCACAAGGGCGTAGCGATCCCCCACTGCAAATGAGGGGGCAGTCGACGTGACCGAAAAAATCAACGTCAGCAGCAGTGCAAGGCGGGTTTTCATTCTACGGCGGTCCAGCAGCCCAATAGGCGCCGATTCCAGCTTGCGCCTCGGCGACCTTACTCTACGGAGACCGCATTATCAAACCGGCCTTGCGCAGCGTCAACCGCTTGCGGCATAGCGATTATCGCGACAATTGACCGCGATGCGGCCTGCTCGTTTGCAGGGAATAAATTGCGCAAGATAGTCGGGCCGCGTTGGTCCCGTGGCCGGCCGGCCGGTTCCCCTCAGCGCGCCTGCAATAGGTAATGTGATAAGCCTCACATTACAGGAACGATGGCGTCATACGGCTGATATGCGGCGCGCGCGTTTGACCTTTACAGATGACAATGGCTTGGTGCCGGCGTCAGCCGATCGCGCAACTAACAAGAAAGAAAACCGATGGGAAACGCCTACGAAATCTACGCCATCCGCTATGCGACGATGGCGCGCACACCGCACATGAATTTTCTGGCGCCCGATCCGCACGAGACCAGCGCGCAGGACCTTGACTACTTCGTCTGGCTGATCCGGGGGCACGGTCGCGAAATCCTGGTCGATACCGGCTTCAACGCCGAAGAGGCCAAGGCGCGCGCCCGCAAGCTGACGCTCAATCCGGTCGACGCGCTCGAGCGCTTCGGTGTTGCGGCCGACAGCATCCGAGATATCGTGGTCACGCATCTGCATTACGACCATGCCGGCAATCTCGATCGCTTTCCGAACGCGCGCTTCCATCTCCAGGATCGGGAGATGAGCTTTGCGACCGGCCGCTGCATGTGCAACGGCCTGATACGGCATCCGTTCTCGGTCGAGCACGTCACGCTGATGGTGCGCCATGTCTATGGCGAGCGCGTCACCTTTCATTCCGGCGACGGCGAGGTCGCGCCCGGCGTGACGCTGCATCGGGTCGGCGGCCATTCCGATGGCTTGCAGGTGGTGCGGGTCGATACCGCGCGCGGCCCCGTCGTGCTGGCCTCGGACGCTGCGCATTACTACGCCAACCTGCACAAGCGCAGTCCGTTTCCGATCGTCTATAATGTCGGCGACATGGCGCAGGGTTGGGAGATCGTCGAGCGGCTCGCCGGCCACCCCGACCGTTTCATCCCCGGCCACGATCCGATCGTGCGCGAACTCTACCCGCGCGCCAGCGACAAGGTCGACGCCTATGCGCTACATCTGGCGCCGTCGCGTTCGTTTGTGAAGTAGCCATGATCGACCGCTTTCCCGGCCTCACGCCAACCCGTAGCCGCGCCGTCGTCCACGACGGTCTGGTGTTCACCGTGGCGGTCGCGCCCGATCCGGTCACCTCCTCGATGTACGAGCAGACCGTGAAGGCGCTCGCGCGCATCGACGAGAGCCTCGCATTGTGCGGCTCGGACAAGAGCAAGATCCTTTCGGCCATCGTCTACATCACCGACATGAAGCGCAAAGGCGAGATGAACCGCGCCTGGGACGAGTGGGTCGATACCAAGAACCCGCCGATGCGTGCGTGTATCGGCGTCGAGCTCGAGCCGCCGCACATTGTAGAGATCGTGGTGACGGCGGCGAAGTGACCGGACGCGGGCCCCGGCGTATCCGCCGTCATTGCGAGCGAAGCGAAGCAATCCATCGCTCGGCCAGGGAGGGCTGGATTGCTTCGTCGCTTCGCTCCTGGCAATGACGGGCGAAGTCAGCGCTCAATATGCCTGTTTCGCGTCCGCTTCCTGGCTGGTCTGCACCAGGTCGAGGCTTTTCTCGATCTTGCCGAGCAGCGTCGCGAGCTCCTTGCGCTCCTGCGCGGAGAGGCAAGCCAAAATCTCCTGCTCCTTGCGCAGCAGGCGTGGGATCAGTTCCTCGTAGAGCGTTTTGCCCTTGCGCGTCAGCCGCAGCCGGAACTCGCGGCGGTCGTCTTCGTTCTCGACGCGCTCGACGATCTGCCGCTGCATCAGCGCGGTCACCGCGCGGCTGATGGTCGACTTGTGGGTGCGGGTGCAATCGGAGATGTATTGCGCGCTGCAAGCGTCGTTGCGAAAGCCGAGTGTCGCCAGCACCCGCCATTCCGGAATATCGAGCCCATAGCGCTCCTGATACTCGCTCGACAGCGCCATGCTGACCTCGGCCGCCAGGCGGTTGAGGCGGAACGGCACGAAGCGGAACAAATCGAGCCGCGAGCTGCGCTTCGCAGCGCTGTCGGCGCGCAAACCGCTCGTCATGGGTCGCGCCCGCTCCGCGTTCTCGCCTGCAAGGGCTTTTGCCAAAAAATCGCTCCAATGTGGGTTGCACGGACCCCGGCAACGGGTCTAAGATAGTTGCAGTTGCGACTAATTTAGCAAATACGTCGCCCCCTGGCTAGAGCTAAGGTTTGAGCAGATGGCGCAGGCCGAGAACCAGGCAAGAACCCAGTTCGGCTATCGCCGTCATTCCGATCAGGATAAGGCCGGCGCTGATGTGGCCGAATATCCGGTCGTCGTGGTCGGCGCCGGGCCGGTGGGACTGTCGCTCGCGATTGATCTCGCGCAGCGCGGCCAGTCGGTGGTGCTGCTCGACGATGCCGACCGGATCGGCGAGGGGTCGCGCGCGATCTGTTTCTCAAAACGCTCGCTGGAATTCTGGGACCGGCTCGGCATCGGCCAACGCATGGTCGACAAGGGCGTGGTGTGGAGCGTCGGCAAGATTTTTCACGGTCATTCGCAGCTCTATCAGTTCAATCTGTTGCCGGAACAGGGCCACAAGCGGCCGGCCTTCATCAACCTGCAGCAATTTTATGCCGAGGCCTATCTGGTCGATCGGGTCGGGGAGCTTTCATCCATCGACTTGCGCTGGCGCAACAAGGTGACCGGGCTCGAGCAGCGCAACGACTATGTCGCGTTGACGGTCCTAACGCCGGACGGGCCGTATCGAATGCACGCCCAGTTTGTCGTCGCCTGCGACGGCGCCCGCTCCTCGCTGCGGCAGATGGTCGGCGCCGAATTTGCCGGCCAAGTTTTCGAGGATCAATTTCTGATCGCCGACGTCAAGATGACGGCCGAATTCCCGACCGAGCGCTGGTTCTGGTTCGATCCGCCGTTTCACGCCGGGCGATCGGCACTGTTGCACAAGCAGCCCGACGACATTTGGCGGATCGACCTTCAGCTCAACCGGTACGCGGACCCTGCGGCCGAAAAACTGCCGGAGAATGTGCGGCCCCGGATCGCGCGCATGCTCGGACACGACAAGTTCGAATTCGAATGGATCTCGCTCTACAAATTCCAGTGTCGCCGTATGGACCGATTCATCCACGGCCGCGTCATCTTTGCCGGCGATGCCGCGCATCAGGTTTCGCCATTCGGCGCCCGCGGCGCCAATTCGGGTCTCGAGGACGCCGAGAATCTTTCGTGGAAACTCGATCGCGTCCTGCGCAGGCAGTCGCCGGAAAGCCTGCTTGAGAGTTACCATGTCGAACGCAGCGCGGCGGCCGACGAGAACATTCGCGAATCGACCCGCTCGACCGATTTCATGGCGCCCAACTCCCACCAGGAGGCGCGGCTGCGCAAGGCCGTGCTGTCGCTCGCCAAGGAAACCGAATTCGGCAAGCGCATGGTCAATGCTGGAAGGCTTTCAGTTCCCTCGATGTACGAGACGCCGCTCTCGACCGACGATGGCGTTGCGTGGGCCGGCGGCCCGCCCCCCGGCGCGTCGATGCCGGACGCACCGATTTCGGCGCGATCGGGCGATGCGATGTTTTTAACCGAAGCCTTCATCCAGAAGGGAACGGGTTTCACCTGGCTTGAGTTTGGCAATGGCGCCGCGACCGACGCGCCCGACGGCCTAGGGGTGATCCGCATCGGCGGCGCCGATGGGTTTGTCGATACCGAAGGGCTCGCCGGCGCTCGCTACGACGCCGAGCCGGGAACCGCCTATCTGTTGCGGCCGGACGGCTATGTCGCCGCGCGTTTCCGCCACCCGACTCGAACGGCCGTGGATGTGGCGCTTTCGCGCGCGTGCGGTCTGAACTGAGGTCATCGCCATGGCGCTATCCACAAGCTCGAACTTTTCAAAACCGGACGACGCGTTCCGCGCCATCGTCGAGGCGCATCGCGGCTTAAGCGACGAGCAGAGCGCCGATTTCGACGCTGCGCTGGTCTTGATCCTTGCCAATCATATCGGCGACATCGAGGTGTTGCGCGAGGCGATTACGCTTGCCAAACGGCGCATGATCGACGCCGGCCAGCAGCAAGCACAGCAACAGCAATGACAAAGTCGAGGAAATGATTTGATGGCCGAGAGTGCTGCAAAGGGTTTTGCGTCCACTACCGACATGGCGGAGAAGAAGGTCACCTTCTCCGAGATCGGCGCCGATCTTTATGCGTTCACCGCCGAGGGCGATCCCAATTCGGCTGTTATCGTCGGTGACGACGGCTGCATCGTGTTCGACGCGCAGGCGACGCCGGCGATGGCCAGTAAAGTGATCGAGCGGGTGCGTACCGCTACCGACAAGCCGATCAAATATGTCGTGCTGTCGCATTATCACGCGGTGCGCGTGCTGGGCGCTTCCGCCTACAAGGCGGAAGGCATCATCGCCTCGCAAGAAACCTATCGCCTGGTCGAGGAGCGCGGCCAGCAGGATTGGGATTCCGAATATGGCCGCTTTCCGCGCCTGTTCCAGGATGCCCAAAGCATCCCCGGCCTGACCTGGCCGACGCTGACCTTCGAAGGCGATATGTCGATCTATCTCGGCAAACGCGAAGTGCGGCTGATGCAGTTAGGGGCCGGGCACACCTCCGGCGACATCGTCGCCTGGGTGCCGGATGCCGAAGTGATGTTCTCGGGTGATCTGATTGAGTATCATTCGGCCTGCTATTGCGGCGACGCGCATTTGCGCGAATGGCCGGCGACGCTAAATGAAATCCGCGCCTTCAATCCCAAGGCGATCGCGCCGGGTCGCGGCGATGCGCTGAAAGGCCTCGCCACCGCCCGCGAGGCGATCGCGATGACGCGCGACTTCGTCACCACGCTTTATGGCGCAGCCGAAGCCGCGGTCGCCAAGGGCCGCAATCTCAAGGAGACGATGGCGGCGACGCGCGAGGTGATGGACCCGAAATTTTCGAGTTTTGCGATCTACGAGCACTGCCTGCCGTTCAACGTCTCGCGCGCGTTCGACGAGGCGTCCGGGATCGATGATCCCGTGATCTGGACCGACAAGCGTGACCGGGAGATGTGGGCCGCCCTGCAAGGAGGAGGATCATGAATATCAACACCTCGCCTGACACCATCAGCCGAAGCTCGGCTCAGATAACCCCGGGCTACATGTCCGGCTTCGGCAACAGCTTTGAGACGGAGTCGCTGCCCGGTGCGCTGCCGATCGGGCGCAACTCGCCGCAGCGCTGCGCCTATGGGCTCTATGCCGAGCAGCTCTCCGGCTCGCCCTTCACCGCGCCGCGCGGCGCCAATGAGCGCTCATGGCTTTATCGCATCCGCCCATCGGTGAAGCATTCCGGGCGTTTTGCAAAAGTGGACGCCGGGCTGTGGCGCACCGCGCCGTGCCATGAATATGATTTGCCGATCGCGCAACTGCGCTGGGATCCGACGCCGATCCCCAAACAAGAGTTGACCTTCCTGGAGGGCGTGCAGACCATGACCACGGCGGGCGATGCCAACACGCAAGGAGGCATGGCCGCGCATGTCTACCTCATCACTAAATCCATGGTCGATCAGCATTTTTACAATGCCGACGGCGAAATGCTGTTCGTCGCGCAGCAGGGAAACCCGCGTTTTGTCACCGAGTTCGGCCGCATCGACATCGAGCCGGGCGAGATTGCGATTATCCCGCGCGGGGTGAAATTCCGGGTCGAGATTCCGTCAGGGCCGGCGCGCGGCTATGTCTGCGAGAATTACGGCGGCGCGTTTACGCTGCCGGAGCGCGGCCCGATCGGCGCCAATTGCCTCGCCAATGCGCGCGATTTCCTGACGCCTGTGGCGGCCTATGAGGACAAGGACACGCCGACCGAATTGTTCGTGAAATGGGGCGGTTCGCTGTTTAGGACCGAGCTGCCGCACTCGCCGATCGATGTGGTGGCGTGGCACGGCAATTACGCGCCCTACAAATACGATCTGCGCAGCTTCTCGCCGGTCGGCGCGATCTCCTTTGATCATCCCGATCCCTCGATCTTCACGGTCCTGACCTCGCCGTCGGAAACCGCGGGCACCGCCAACATCGATTTCGTGATTTTTCCGGAGCGCTGGGCGGTGGCGGAAAACACCTTCCGCCCGCCATGGTATCACATGAACATCATGTCGGAGTTCATGGGGCTGATCTACGGCGTCTATGACGCCAAACCCGAAGGCTTCACGCCCGGCGGCATGAGCCTGCACAACATGATGCTGCCGCACGGCCCGGATCGCCAGGCCTTCGATCATGCCTCTAATTCCGAATTGAAGCCGGTCAAGCTGACAGGCACCATGGCCTTCATGTTCGAGACCCGCTTCTCGCAGCGGGTCACCGCGCATGCCGCGAAATCGGCGACCTTGCAGAGCGACTATGCCGACTGCTGGAAGGGACTGGAAAAGCGGTTCGATCCGAATAGGCCGTGACTTTCGTCATTCCGGGGCGCGCGAGCGAACCCGGAATCCATACTCACGATTGTGGTTATGGATTCCGGGCCTGCGCCAAGTGGCGCATCCCGGAATGACGCTTCCTTTGTGGAGAACCAAGTGCCCCATCCCAACGATCCCAAACTCCGTTCCTTCATCTCCGTCGACCCTGCCTCCGACTTTCCGATCCAGAATCTCCCCTACGGCGTGTTCTCGGCCAAGGATGGTCTCGCCCCACGCGTTGGAGTCGCGATCGGCGATTACGTGCTGGATCTCTGGCAGCTTGCGCAGGATTGCCGGATCGATGTGGTCGAGCCCGGCGTCTTTGCGGCATCGACGCTCAATCCGTTCATGACGCTCGGGCCAAAGGTCTGGTCGCGAACGCGCGCACGGATCAGCGAATTGTTGCGCCACGACAGTCCTGAGCTGCGCGACAACCCGGAGCTTCGCGAGCGCGCGCTGGTACCGATGGCGGACGTCAAATTGCATCTGCCGATCGCTGTCTCCGGCTATACCGATTTCTATTCGTCGAAGGAGCACGCCACCAATGTCGGCGTGATGTTCCGCGGCAAGGACAACGCGTTGCAGCCGAACTGGCTGCACATGCCGATCGGCTATAACGGCCGCGCGTCCACGGTCGTGGTGTCCGGCACCAAAGTGCGCCGGCCCCGCGGGCAACTAAAACCGCCGACTGCGGAGTTGCCGAGTTTCGGGCCCTGCAAGCGGCTCGATTTCGAACTCGAGATGGGCGTTGTCGTCGGGCAGTCGTCGAAGATGGGCGAGATGCTCACCGAAAGCCAGGCGGAAGAGATGATCTTCGGCTTCGTAATCCTGAACGACTGGAGCGCGCGGGACATCCAGCAATGGGAATATCTGCCGCTCGGCCCGTTCCAGGCCAAGGCGTTCGCAACCTCGATCAGCCCCTGGATCGTGACGCGCGAGGCGCTGGAGCCATTTCGTCTTCACGGCCCTGAACAAAATCCGGTGCCGCTGCCCTATCTGCGCCAGGCGCAGCCGAACAATTTTGACGTCACGCTCGATGTCGCCTTGCGCGCGGCGCCGATGAACCAGGCGCAAACCATCTGCCGCACCAACTTCAAATATATGTATTGGTCGTCGGTGCAGCAATTGGTGCACCACGCTTCCAGCGGCTGCGCCATGAATGTCGGCGATCTCTTAGGGTCCGGCACCATCTCCGGCCCGGACAAGCAGCAGCGCGGCAGCCTGCTTGAGATCAGCTGGAACGGCAGCGAGCCGATTGAACTCGCCGCCGGCGTCAAGCGCGCGTTCCTGGAAGACGGCGACTCGCTCACCATGCGCGGATGGTGCCAGGGCGACGGCTATCGCGTCGGCTTTGGCGAAGTCGAGGGCACCATCGTGCCGGCGGAATAATTTCAGCGCTCGTCTGGCGGAATGCCTCGTATCCGCGCCGAATGCGCGGATACGTCGTCAAGACTGTATTTCAGATGCACGCGCTTGTCGGATGGCAACTGGCTGGTGGTGCATACGCCCGGCCGCCATTGCTTCGCGGGCCTGATCGGCCGCGGCACGAAACCGCCGCCGCAGTTCGGGCAGACGTTATGAAGCTTGGTCTCGACACAATCCGCGCAGAACGTGCACTCGTAGGAACAGATCCGCGCCTCCGTTGCGTGCGGCGGCAAATCCTTGTCGCAATATTCGCAGTTCGGTCGCAGTTGCAGCGCCATGGTCGTCTCGCTGTCTGGAAACCATCGCATTGTGCCAGATTGCACGCGCGATTCGAATGACGGATTTCCCTCGAATTGAGCCACGCCAGCATCATGCGCGCAACGGCAGCCTCACGCTCTCCTTCAGCCGGTCCAGCACGATCGACGAGCGCACATGCGCTACGCTTTGGTGCGGCATCAGCACGTTGTTGACGATGTCGGACAGGCTCTTGAGGTCGCGCAGCACCGCCTTCAGCACGTAATCGGCGTCGCCGGTCAGCGAATAGGCTTCCTGGATGTCGTCGACCCGGTTGACCAGTGCGCGGAATTTTTTCGCATTGTCGGGCGAATGGGTCGCGAGCGTGATGTGGATGAAGGCGATCAAATTGAAGCCGAGCGCCTCGCCGGCGAGATCAGCGTGATAGCCCGCGATCACCTTCTCCTCTTCCAGCCGCATCCGCCGCCGCGAGCATTGCGACGCCGACAGGCCGACAAGGTCGGCGAGCTGCTGGTTGGTCAGCCGGCCATCATCCTGCAACGCGGCGAGCATTTTGAGATCGAAGGCGTCAACTGTAGTCATGCGTTAAATGTCCATCTCATGCACAAATCGTGCGTAATTATAGCAAAGAGCGCCTCCTTTTGCACGCACGTTGCGGCCGGTGTGACGGAAACTCGACCCAACCAATTCGGAGGAGATTCGCATGGGTCCGTTTCCGCACGACGCGCCGGCCGCCACCATCAGCGCCGACAATCCGATGGGCACCGACGGTTTCGAGTTCGTCGAGTATGCGCACCCGAGACCCGAACAGCTGCACGCGCTGTTCAAGCTGATGGGTTACGTGCCGGTCGCGCGCCACAAGACCAAGAACATCACGGTCTACCGCCAGGGCGACATCAACTATCTCGTCAACGAGGAGCCCAATACCCACGGTTTCGAATTCGTCGCCGCGCACGGGCCGTGCGCGCCGTCGATGGCGTTTCGGGTGGTCGATGCCGACAAGGCTTTCGCGCGCGCAATCGCGCTTGGGGCTGAGCCCGCCGACGTCACGTCGATGCAGAAGACACTCGACGTTCCCGCCATCAAAGGCATTGGTGGCAGTCTCCTTTATTTTGTCGACCGCTATGGTGCGAAGGGCTCGGCCTATGATGCCGAGTTCGAGTGGCTCGGCACCAGCAATCCGCGTCCGGCCGGCGCGGGGCTGTTTTATCTGGATCACCTCACCCACAACGTCCATCGCGGCCGCATGGATGTCTGGACCGGATTTTACCAAAGACTGTTCAACTTCCGGCAAATCCGCTTCTTCGATATCGAGGGCCGTGCGTCGGGTCTGTTCTCGCGCGCGCTGACCAGCCCCGACGGCAAGATCCGGATTCCGATCAACGAAGATGCCGGCGATTCCGGCCAGATCGAGGAATATCTCCATACCTATCGCGGCGAGGGCATCCAGCACATCGCCTGCGGCTGTAAGGATATCTACCGCGCCGTCGAGGCGTTGCGCGAGGCCGGCCTGCCGTTCATGCCGTCGCCGCCCGATACTTATTTCGAGAAGATCGACACGCGGCTACCGAAACACGGCGAAGACGTTGCGCGCTTGCGCAAGAACGGCATCCTGATCGACGGTGAAGGCGTGGTCGATGCCGGCCACACCAAAGTGCTGTTGCAGATCTTTTCGGCGAACGCGATCGGGCCGATCTTCTTCGAATTCATCGAGCGCAAGGGTGACGACGGTTTTGGCGAAGGCAACTTTAAAGCGCTGTTCGAATCGATCGAGGAAGACCAGATCCGCAGAGGTGTGCTGAAGGTGGATACCGCGGCTTAGCCTCGACTCCACTCATCATTCCGGGATGCGCCTCTTGGCGCAGGCCCGGAATCCATACTCACGATCGTGGTTATGGATTCCGGGCTCGCTCGCTCCGCTCCCGCCCCGGAAATGACGGCGCGAGTTATTTTCCGTCCTGCCACGCCTTGGTCATCTCGCCGATATCCGCCGTCTCGGCATCGCGGATCGCGGACGGCGTGCGCGAGAAGCGCGGCGCCGGCGCGGGCTGGGTCACGCCGTGACGTTCGACGAAAATCTCGCGCGCCGCGTTGTGCGGATGTTTCGGCGCTTCCGCCATGGTCAGGATCGGCGCGAAGCAGATGTCGGTGCCTTCCATGATCTTGCACCACTCCTCGCGGCTCTTGCTCTTGAAGATTTGGGTCAGCCTCTCGCGTAGCTCCGGCCATGCCTTGCGGTCCATCTGCGCGTCGAAGCAGGCCTCGGAGAGGCCGGCATGTTCGCGCAATAGCGCGTAGAATTGCGGTTCGATCGAGCCGATCGAGATGAAGTTGCCGCAGGAACATTTGTAGATGCCGTAGAAATGAGCACCGCCATCCAAAAAGTTGCTTTCGCGGGCCTCGACCCAGCGGCCCATGGCCGCCATGTCGAAGAACATCGACATCAGCGAGGCCGCGCCATCGCACATCGCAGCATCGACCACTTGCCCCTTGCCGGATCTTGAAGCTTCCAATAGCGCCGCCAGCACGCCGACCACGAGGTACAGCGCGCCGCCGCCGAAATCGCCGACCAGGTTGAGCGGCGGCACCGGCTTCTCCTTAGGTCCGATCGCAGCCAGCGCGCCGGTCACTGAGATGTAGTTGATGTCATGCCCGGCGGCCTGCGCCAGCGGGCCTTGCTGGCCCCAGCCGGTCATACGGCCATAGACCAGTTTTGGGTTCCTCGCCAATACGACATCGGGGCCGAGCCCCAATCGCTCCATCACGCCCGGGCGAAAGCCTTCGACCAGCGCATCGGCGTTGGCCAGCAAGTCCAGCACCTGCGCGACCGCTTCCTTGTTCTTCAGATCGAGCTCGACCACCTTGCGGCCGCGGCCCGCCACCGACTTCAGATTCTTCCTGGCGCCGACGCGGTCGAGCGTGACGACGTCTGCGCCCATGTCCGCGAGCATCATGCAGGCGAACGGGCCGGGGCCGATGCCGGCGAATTCGACGATGCGAAAACCTGCCAGCGGACCGGAGGCGCGGGTTTTCGATTGCGGGGCTGATTTGTCGAGCACGTTGTTATTCCCGTGAAGCGTTTCCTTGTCCGAAATTGTCTCGCCTTGGGCAGGACGGTGCAAGAACCTTTTTCGGAGCATATAACCAAAAGCAAAGCGGCGCGCTTGGCTTGCGCGCCGCCTGGATGTTGTGTTTAGGCGCTATCAGCCCGCGGCCGTCACCGCGCGCTGCGCCATCACCTTGATCAGATTGGCGCGGTAATCCGATGAGCCATGGATGTCGCTCAATAATCCGATCGCGGCAATCGTGATGCTGTCGAGCGCGCCGGCCGACCAGTTCGCCTTTAATGCTTGTTCGATTGCCGGTATCCGCATGACGCCGCTTTGCGATGCGCCGGTGGCGGCGGCGCGGACGTCGCCGGATTTGGTTTTCGCCACGAACACGCCGGTCAGCGCAAAGCGCGACGCCGGATGCGGGAATTTGGCATAGCCCGCCTTGGCCGGAATCGGGAACGACACGGCGGTGATGATTTCGCCGTCGGCCAACGCGGTCGTGAACAAGCCCTTGAAGAAATCATCCGCCGAGATCGATCGCTTGTTGGTCTTGACCGTCGCGCCGAGCGCCAGCAACGCGGCCGGGTAGTCCGCGGCCGGATCGTTGTTGGCGATCGAGCCGCCGATGGTGCCGCGATGACGCACGGCGGGATCACCGATCAGCGAGGCGAGATAGCTGAGCGCCGGTATCGCCTTTTGCGCGGCCTCGCTGGTGGCGACATCGCAATGCGGCGTCGCGGCCTTGACGGTCAGCGTGTCGCCGGAAACCTCGACGCCGATCAATTCCTTGATCTTGCCGAGATCGATCACGTCCGATGGCGCGGCGAGGCGCTGCTTCATCACCGGGATCAGCGTGTGGCCGCCGGCTAGATATTTTGCTTCCTTACCTTTGGAGAACAGCGCCGTGGCTTCGTCGACGGAGGAGGGGCGATGATAAATGGTCTCGTACATGACGGTGCTCCCGAATCTTTTGATTTGGTCGTGTTTTCTTCACGCGAACCGGAATTCCACTTCGCTTGAAAAACACTCCTATGCCGCTTTGCCGTGAATGGCGTGCCAGACCCGGTCCGGCGTTGCCGGCATCTCCAGTTTGTTGTTGCCGATCGCGTCCGTGATCGCATTGATCACGGCGGCCGACGCGCCGATCGCGCCGGCTTCGCCGCAACCCTTGACGCCGAGCGGATTGCCCGGACACAGCGTCGTCGTGTGGCTTAGCTTGAACGACGGCAAATCATCCGCCCGCGGCATGGTGTAGTCCATGAACGATGCGGTCACCGGCTGGCCGCTACTGTCATACACCGCCCCTTCGAGCAGCGCCTGGCCGATGCCTTGTGCGAGCCCGCCATGGACCTGGCCTTCGACGATCATCGGGTTGATCAGCCGGCCGAAATCGTCGGCAGCGACGAAATTGACGAACGAGGTCTTGCCGGTTGAGGGATCGACCTCGAGCTCGCAGACATAAGCGCCGGCCGGGAACGTAAAGTTGGTCGGGTCGTAGAACGCGGTCTCCTTCAGGCCGGGCTCCATGCCATCGGGCAAATTATGCGCGGTGTAGGCGGCGAGCGCGACCATCGGCAGCGCGATCGACTTGTCGGTGCCGGTGACCTTGAACTCGCCGTTCTCGATCACGATGTCGCCCTCGGACGCTTCCAACAGATGCGAAGCGATCTTCTTGGCCTTGGCTTCGACCTTCTCCATCGCCTTGACGATGGCGGTGCCGCCGACCGCAATCGAGCGCGAACCGTAAGTGCCCATGCCGAACTGCACCTTGTCGGTGTCGCCATGGACGATCTGAACCTGGCTGATCGGAACGCCGAGACGCTCCGCAATCAGCTGCGCAAACGTAGTCTCATGGCCCTGGCCGTGGCTGTGCGATCCCGTGAGGATCTCGATGGTGCCGACCGGATTGACGCGCACTTCGGCGGATTCCCACAAACCGACGCCGGCCCCTAAGCTGCCGACCGCCTTCGAGGGCGCGATGCCGCAGGCCTCGATGTAGCAGGAGACGCCGATGCCGCGCAGCTTGCCTTCCGCTTTCGCTTTTGCCTTGCGCGCGGGGAAGCCGGCATAATCGATCGCCTTCATCGCGGCATCGAGCGAGGCATTAAAGTCGCCGATGTCGTAGGCCATGATGACGGGGGTCTGATACGGGAACTGGGTGATGAAGTTCTTGCGGCGCAATTCGGCCGGATCGACCTTCAACTGTCGCGCCGCGGTCTCCATCATCCGTTCGAGCAGATAGCTCGCCTCGGGCCGGCCGGCGCCGCGATAGGCATCGACCGGCGTGGTGTTGGTATAGACGCCCATCACCTCGGCATAGATCGCTGGAATGACATACTGGCCCGACAGCAGCGTAACATAGAGGTACGTCGGCACGGCCGAGGAGAACAGCGACATATAGGCGCCGAAATTGGCGTGGGTTTTCACCCGGAGGCCAAGAATCCTGTTGTCCTTGTCGAACGCCATCTCGGCCTTCGAGATATGGTCGCGGCCGTGCGCATCCGTGAGGAAGGCCTCGGAACGGTCGCCGGTCCATTTCACCGGACGGCGCACCTTCTTCGACGCCCACAGCGCCACCATTTCTTCCGGATAGATGTAGATCTTTGAGCCGAAGCCGCCGCCGACATCGGGCGCCACCACGCGCAGCTTGTGCTCCGGCGCGATGTTGTAGAACGCCGACAGCACGAGGCGCGCGACATGCGGGTTCTGCGAGGTCGTGTACAGCGTGAAATGCTCTTCGGCGTCATTATAGTCGGCGATCGCCGCGCGCGGCTCCATCGCGTTCGGCACCAGGCGATTATTGGTGAGTTCCAGCGTCACCACATTGGCGGCTTTCGCAAAGGCGTCTTTCACCGCGGCTTCATCGCCGAGCGCCCAGTCATAGACCACGTTGCCCGGCGCCTCGGGATGCAGCTGTGGCGCGCCCGGCTTGATCGCCGAGCGGATGTCGGGAACGGCCGGCAGTTCCTCGTAATCGACGACCACGGCCTCCGCCGCGTCCTTGGCCTGGTTCCTGGTCTCGGCGATCACGACCGCGACCGCCTGTCCGACGAAGCGCACCGTCTCCGGCGCCATCGCCGGCCATGCGCCCATCTTCATCGGCGTGCCGTCCTTGGAGGTGATCGCCCAGCCGCAAATCAGATTGCCGACCTTGTCGTCGACGATCTGTTGCCCGGTCAGGACCGCGACCACGCCCGGCATTTTCATCGCTTCCGATGAATCGATGCCTTTCACCTTGGCGTGGGCATGCGGGCTGCGGATGAAATGGGCATAGGTCATGCCGACCAGCTTGATGTCGTCGACGTAGCGGCCCTTGCCGGTGATGAAACGCTTGTCTTCCTTACGCACCACGCTTGCGCCAATGCCTTCAACGCCCATGTCCTGTCCTCCCTACCGGAGATTTTGATGTCCCGCCGCTTCCATCGAAGTCCGGCGGTCTTGAATCGAGGTGGTGGCAAGCGGCAGCTATTCTGCCGCCTGCGCAACCTTCATGCGGCTTGCCGCGTCGAGCACCGATTTGACGATATTGTGATAGCCGGTGCAGCGGCAGATATTGCCCTCCAGCTCATGCCGGACGGTTTGTTCGTCGAGCTTTCCACTGTAGCGATGGACGATATCGATCGCCGACATGATCATGCCCGGGGTGCAGTAACCGCACTGTAGCCCATGATTATCGCGGAACGCCGCCTGCATCGGGTGCAGCTCGTCGCCCTTTGAGATGCCCTCGATGGTGGTGACATTGGAGCCCGCGGCCTGTCCGGCCAGCACCGTGCAGGATTTGACCGCCCGGCCATCGATATGCACGACGCAGGCGCCGCATTGGCTGGTATCGCAGCCGACATGGGTGCCGGTCAGGTTGAGATTTTCGCGCAGCAGATGGACCAAAAGCGTGCGGTCCTCGACATCGACCGAGACCGCCTTGCCGTTCACCGTCAGTTTGACTGTAGACACGCGTACCTCCCGATGTTTTGAATTTTTCCGATTAGAAGCAGGGGTACGGAACTTTGCAACTAGGATTTTTGTCGCGAAGGGCCTTGCGATTGGCCGGCTGCGCGTGAAGGCCCATCACCCTGCCCCTCCCTGGAGGGTGAAGACAGTCCACCATCGTTCTCAATAGCCTCGCAGCCTGGCCTCCGTACATTTACTCACCTTTATCCATTGTGCCCTAGTTTTGCGTAGCGGGAGCGGGCGCCGGGCGTCCGGTCCTCGCTGGGGTATGGAATACGGGGGCTTGAAGTGGGAATGTTCGGGCGTGTCTGGCCGCAATCGCTGAAACTGCCGACTTTACGCATCCGGGCAAAGGTCCTGGCCGGCTTCGCCGTCGTCCTCGCCGTCTCGGCGGCCAGCATGGGCATTGCCTATTTCGGATTTGAGCGCGTTTCGGCCGGCGTTGCGTCGTTTCGCGCCAGCGTGTCGGAGGCCGATCTTGCCCGCAACATCGACCACGAGCTGATCTCGTACCAGGCGCTGGCGCGCTATTATGTGGTGACCGGAAAAGAGGACGATGCCACCGCGGCGCTAGCAGCCGAAACCAGCCTGAAAGGCGCCATCGACCAATCGATGAAGGGAACCTCAAGTCCGGCGGGCCTCGATCAGATCACGCGGCTGGCGCGGGAGTTCAAAGCCTTCACCAAGATTTTTGCCGAAATCCTCAAATTCAAGCGCGACGGCGCGCTGGTGGCACAAAATCAGCTCGCCCGCGGCGCCAATATGCTGCGTTACAAGCTCGACGATCTCCCCAGCAATGCCGATGATGCCGAGCTGCAGGCGATCCAGTTCGGCGCCAAGAAGGTCACCGACCAGTTTCAGGCGGTAACGGCGCTCGCCAGCACCTTCGTCATCAATTCCGACAGGACGGTCGCGACCAGCGCAATGGCGCGTCTCAAATTCGTCGAGAACTCGCTGCACGCGATTTCGTCAAAGGACGAGAAGATCGTGCAGGGCCTCAAGGAGGCCGCGGCATTGCTTGACGATTACCGGCAGGCGCTGACCAAGCTGATCGACAATTCGAAGGAGATCGACGAGCTGGTTGCCGATATGTCGGATTCCGCGGCGGCGATCGTGAAGTTCGCGAGCGCCATGAAAGCCGACCTGCTTTCCGATCAGCAACGGCTCGAGGCGGAGTCGGATGCGAGCATCAGCGAAACCGAACGCCTGATCGTGCTGCTTGCGGCCGGCGGTTTCCTGCTCGGCGGCATCCTGGCGCTGCTGCTCGGCCGGGGCATTTCGCGGCCGATGACTGCGATGTGCAGGGCGATGCGCGAGCTCGCCGGCGGCCATTTCGACGTCGTGCTGCCGGGCCTCGGGCGCAGGGACGAAGTCGGCGAAATGGCTGGCGCGGTCGAAGAGTTCAAGGTGCAGGCGATCGCCAAGGCCGAACGCGACGCCGCGGCGCAGGATGCCCAGAACAAGGCGGCTGGCGCGGCGCGCCGTGCCGAGCTCATTCGCTTCGCCGACGATTTCGAGACCGCGGTCGGCGCGATTGTCTCGAACGTATCGGCCTCCGCGGTTCAGCTTGAATCCGCCGCGGGAACCTTAACGCGAACCGCGGAAACCACGCAGGGGCTCTCGAGCACGGTTGCCGGCGCTTCGGAAGAAGCCTCCACCACCATGCAATCGGTCGCCGCCGCCACCGAAGAATTGTCCACGTCGGTCGACGAGATCGGCAAGCGTGTGCGCGAATCGAACCGGATTGCCGAGGCGGCGGTGGTGCAGGCGCAACAGACCGACGAGCGCATCGGCAAGTTGTCGCGCGCGGCGCAGCAGATCGGCGACGTGGTCAAGCTGATCACGGCGATCGCCGAACAGACCAACCTTTTGGCGCTGAACGCCACCATCGAGGCCGCCCGCGCCGGCGATGCCGGCCGCGGATTTGCCGTCGTCGCCACCGAAGTCAAATCGCTGGCAAGCCAAACGGCGAAAGCGACCGACGAGATCTCGAACCACATTTCGGGCATGCAGGGCGCAACGGAGGAATCGGTCGCGGCGATCAAGGAGATCGGCGACACGATCGCGCAGATCTCCAATATCGCCTCCTCGATTGCCGGCGCGGTCGAGCAGCAAAGCACCGCGACCCAGGAAATCGCCAGAAGCGTTCAGAACGTCGCCGAGGGCACCCAGCAGACGGCCGCCTCCATCATCCAGGTCAATCGCGGCGCTACCGAAACCGGATCGGCTTCCGAAGAGGTGTTGAATTCGGCCTCGACATTGTCGGCCGAAAGCGCGCGGCTGCGCGCCGAACTCGACCGCTTCATGGCGAATATCCGCGCGGCGTAGTTTCCACTGTCATCCCGGAATGACTATCACTCCCTCCCGAACTGCCGCTTCAGCTCGACCTTGGCGCGCTCCAGTCGTGTGCGGTCGGTCTTCGGCAAATTCTTGCCGGCGCGGTTGATATAGAAGATCAGCATTGAAAGCGCCGAGCGATAGGCGCCTGCTTTGCGGCGCGAGCTTCTCTCCGCCGAACCCTTGAGCGACGCCGCGATTTTCTTCGCGCTGGTCTGTTTGAAGACACCGCCCTTGAGATCAAGCGCATCGCTTTCGCGGGTCACGCGTTGCGACCAGCGTTTTGGCGATGGCTTTCTGGCTGTCTTGCTCGCAGTTTTGCGCGTCGTCCTGCGCGACGTCTTGCGTGTTGCTGTTTTTTGCGAAAGCGGGCGTTTCCGGCGTTTGGCCATCGGTCAACTCCCTGTCATACAATTGAAAAACAATGGCGGCCCGGATCGGTTCCTGATCCGTACGGAACCTGTGAGCCGAAAAAGCGTTGTCCAACGCGGCAGGCATGATGGCTGTCGCGATCCGCACGTGAGAGCCTCGGAATGGCCTTTCCGGGGTGTTTTCTCGTTGGTCTCGATACATGGAATTGCAGCAAAGCCCGACACTGAATTTTGACGGCGCGATTTCTCCGCCGACCCGTCAAGACGATGCGGGCGTCATCGAAACCTCCATTCCCTCGCGGCTCGATAGCCTGACCTGGAGCGGTTTTCACACCCGCGTCGTGCTGGCGCTCGGGATCACCTGGATCCTCGATGGACTGGAAGTGACGCTGGCCGGCGCGTTGTCCGGCGCGCTGAAGGAAAGCCCGACGCTCCATTTCACCAATCTCGACATCGGACTTGCCAACAGTCTCTATCTTGCCGGCGCGGTGCTGGGTGCGCTCGGCTTCGGCTGGCTCACCGACCGGATCGGACGCAAGAAACTGTTCTTCATCACGCTTGCGGTCTATCTCTCGGCGACTGCCGCGACCGCGCTATCGTGGAACCTCGCAAGCTACGCGCTGTTTCGCTTTCTGACCGGCGCCGGTATCGGCGGCGAATACACCGCGATCAATTCCACCATCCAGGAGCTGGTGCCGGCGCGCTACCGCGGCTGGACCGACCTTCTGATCAACGGCAGCTTCTGGATCGGTGCAGCGTTCGGCGCAACAGCAGCGATCCTGCTGCTCGATCCAGCGATCACCAGCCCCGATCTCGGCTGGCGGCTGGCCTATCTCACCGGCGCCTGCCTCGGCCTGATCGTGTTCGTGATGCGGATGTGGATTCCGGAAAGCCCGCGCTGGCTGATGATCCATGGTTACCCGGATCGCGCGCACGCGATCATCGACGATATCGAACGCTCCGCGATTGGACATCCACAGGATCCGCGTCAGCATGCCTGGCCCAAGGTTCGGCTCAAGATGCGCGACCACACGCCGCTTTCCGAAGTGGCGCACACGGTGTTCTCGACCTACCGGCAGCGCGCGCTGGTCGGTCTCGCGCTGATGACCGCGCAGGCGTTCTTCTATAACGCGATCTTCTTCACCTTCGCGCTGGTGCTGACGGATTTCTACGGCATCGGCGCGGACAAGGTCGGTTGGTACATCCTGCCCTTTGCCGCGGGCAATTTTTTGGGGCCGCTGCTGCTCGGACGGCTGTTCGATACGCTCGGACGGCGCGTGATGATCGCGTTCACCTATGGCGTGTCGGGCGTGCTGCTCGCTTTGTCCGGTTACCTGTTTTCGATCGGCGCCTTGAGCGCGCAAAGCCAGACCATCGCCTGGATGGTGATCTTCTTCTTTGCCTCGCCGGCTGCGAGTAGCGCCTATCTCACCGTCAGCGAGACCTTTCCGCTGGAAGTCCGGGCGCTGGCGATTGCGATGTTTTATGCGGTCGGTACCGGCATCGGCGGCGTGGCCGGGCCCGCGTTGTTCGGGGCGTTGATCGATACCGGATCGCGCGGCAGCGTCTTTCTGGGTTACCTGTTTGGCTCGCTCTTGATGGTCGCGGCGGCAGCGATCGCCTGGCGCTATGCAGTTGCGGCCGAGCGCCGGTCGCTGGAATCAGTTGCACGGCCGCTCGCCTTTGTGGAGTAGAATGACATGACCTTGGAGTTGGCCGAGTTGCCCGTGGCGGAAGATCTCGTACCCGAACAGGATGAAGCGCCGGAAGCCGTTCCGGTACCGCATTTGCTCGCGCCTTATTTGAACGAAACCGCGGTCCTGCTCGATATCGACGGCACGCTGCTCGATCTGGTGCCGACGCCGCGCGAAGTCTGGGTGCCGCCCGGACTGTCGAAAACCCTGAACGGACTGCTGGCGCGGACCTCCGGCGCGCTGGCGCTGGTCAGCGGCCGTTCGCTCAACGACATCGATCTGATTTTCGCGCCGGAAGAATATCCAGCCGTCGGCGGCCACGGCGCTGAGATGCGCGTCAGCGCCGACAGTGAAGCGGCTGCCACCCGTGCGCCGCCGCTAGACAAGGAGTTGAAGCGCCGGCTTGCCGCGATCGCCAAACTCAGTCCGGGAATACTTTTGGAAGACAAGGGCTATTCGCTGGCGCTGCACTATCGGCTGGCGCCGCACGCGGAGAAGGCGATCTATGAAGCGGTGTCGCTGATCAGGGCTGAACTTCCGGACGCGCCGATCGAGGTGCTGCCCGGCAAATGCGTCTGCGAAATCAAGCATTCCGCGTTCACCAAGGCGAGCGGCGTGCGCGAACTGATGACGCGTGAGCCGTTCAAGGGCCGGCGCCCGCTGTTCATCGGCGACGACGTCACAGACGAAACCGTGTTCGCCATCATGCCCGAGTTCAATGGGCTCGCTTTCTCCGTCGGCCGTCGCGCCAAGGGCGTGGCCGGGCATTTCGACGAGCCCAGCGACGTCCGCGAATTTCTCGCGCGCTTGCTCGACGACGAAAGCGCCACGCGGGCGCCATAGTCGGTTCGAGCCTTGGCTCTCTTTGTGGGCGTACCCAAGTTTTTTCGGGGCAAAGCGTGCTATTCTTGCATCAATTGTTTTCTTTTTCGCAGGCGAAGCCGGTTCCATTCCGCGCGGTCTGAATTCAGTTTCAATTCATCGAAATCCTCAAAGGAACCATATTGATGAATGGCAGTTAAACGTCGGCCCAACAGGAGGGTCCTGTGAACCTCGTTGTCGTTTCAAATCGCGTTGCGCACGGCAAAGCCAACGAGCCCATGACGGGTGGGCTAGCGGCCGCGCTGCTGCCGGTGGTCGAAAACTCCGGCGCGATTTGGGTTGGCTCCTCCGGCCGCGTCCGCGAGGGTTCCCAGAGGGAACCGTTCGCCGAAATTGAGGCGCTTGGCGCCGGTGCGCTCGCAATGCTCGATCTGCCGGCTGCGCATTACGGCGGCTATTACGAGGGCTTTGCGAATTCGGCTTTGTGGCCGGCGCTGCATTCGCGCAGCGATCTGATTCGGGTTTCCGAGGGCCATTATTCTTCCTACCGCGAGGTCAACGCCTTCATGGCGCGCGCGCTATTGCGATTCAAGAAGCCCGATTCCGTATTCTGGGTTCAGGATTATCACTTCCTCGCGCTCGGCGCTGAATTGCGCGAGCTCGGCGTCAGCGAGCCGATCGGCTTCTTCCTGCACACGCCCTGGCCCACGAGCGCGGTGATCGAAAGCGTGCCGCATCATCGCGAGTTGATCGAGGCGATGCTGGCCTATGATCTGATCGGTTTCCAGACTGAGGAAGATTGCGAGAATTTCCACGCCTATGTCCGATCCGGACTTGGACTGGAAATTCACCATGGCGTCGTCAAGTCGCATCATGGCCGGACCCGGCTTGCGGTATTCCCGATCGGCATCGACCCCGAGAAATTCGCGCAGTCGGCGGCGAAGGCAGTTTCGCATCCGGACGTGTCGCGGCTGCGGCGCAGCCTCAATGGCGAGCGCCTCGCGATCGGCGTCGACCGGCTGGATTATTCCAAGGGACTGATCAACCGCATCAGCGCGTTCGACCGGATGTGGACCACGCAGCCACAGCTTTCACGCACCGTGTCGCTGCTGCAGATCGCAACCCCCTCGCGCGGATCGATCGAGGCGTACGGAAATCTGCAGAGCGAGCTCGCCAAGCTCGTCAGCGACGTCAATGGCCGCCACGGCGAAGTCGATTGGACGCCGATCCGCTACCTCAACAAGGGTTTTGGCCAGGCCGTGCTGGCCGGGCTCTATCGCACCGCGCAGGTCGGTGTGGTGACGCCGCTGCACGACGGCATGAACCTGGTCGCCAAGGAATATGTCGCCGCGCAAAATCCGGCCGATCCCGGCGTGCTGGTGCTGTCGAAATTCGCCGGCGCTGCGAACGAGCTCGACACCGCACTGTTGGTCAATCCGCACGACATTGACGGCATGGCGCGCGCGATTGCGACCGCGCTCTCGATGCCCCTGACCGAGCGGCGGATGCGCTGGGAAGCGATGATGGCGAAACTGCGCGGCCACACCATCCAGCGATGGTTTTCGGACTTCGTTGAAGTATTGTGGGAGAGCGGGGCCGACCGGCGTGCCTGCGAGCCAGAGACGGCGGAGCCGCCGTCCCCGTGGCCGCCGCGCACCGCCAATCTGGGCACGCGCTTACACTAGCTTTTCGATTTCAGCATGATCTCCGCGCAAACGCTTTGCGTTTGTCGCGAGGGAAAACCGGTTTCCACCCGTCGGGTCGTCGCCCGAGGGCATGCTTTTCCGGAACATGCTCAATAACAATACGACACGCCGTCGAGTACCGGGCAGCGCGTCTGCGCGCTCGGATTTTCCATGGGCACGGCGCCCTTGCCCTGGCCGACAAATACACCCTGTCCGACGATCACCGACGATTTGTTGCCGATGACCACGCTCGGATGCGGCGAGGTGAGGCTGGAGCGCGTGCCGTCGGCCCAGGTGATGGTGTCGCCGGAAAAGATGCCATGCCGGCCATCGTCGCAGGTGACGTCGACGCTTTGGCGGGTGCAGGTTTGCGCTCTTCCCGGCCCGGCGCTGCCAAGCGCGCCTACGGCGGTCAGAAGCACGATCGCGAGTGTGCGATGGATGTTCATGCTGTTCCCCCTTCGATACGGCGCGATCAAACTAGTCGTCGCTCCCGCGCGGTTTCCGGTTCATCGCGGAGCGGACGCACCAGCGTCGTCGCCGACGATGCGTTAGAAATAACACATTTTATTCAACAAGTTACGTAATTATGCAGGTTGGCATACTGCCATCCCTTGCAAAAAGCCTCATGCCCCGTCAAGAGAGGGGCCTTCGGAGAGATGGCCGAGTGGCTTAAGGCGCACGCTTGGAAAGCGTGTGTGCGGGAAACTGTACCGTGGGTTCGAATCCCACTCTCTCCGCCATCGTCCAGGGTGTCCGGCCCGGAGACATGGGTAACAGAACGTACCTAAGACATGGGTGACAACCGCGTGCCGAACGGGTTGTCGAGGGGTTGCAAGGTTTTCTGCTCCAGGTCGAAATAGCCGAGATCATA
>Ga0210408_10000926_pt1 | contig 32613 bp, 30 predicted proteins | sample IncBWH4MmetaG_FD_155471 | JGI IMG/M metagenome (GOLD analysis project Ga0210408, IMG submission 155471) | Forest soil microbial communities from Barre Woods Harvard Forest LTER site, Petersham, Massachusetts, United States - Inc-BW-H-4-M | ecosystem: Environmental > Terrestrial > Soil >... | reverse complement strand
TGGAGCCTTCGCTTACGCGGGGAGAGGGGCAAAGGCTGGAGCCTTCGCTTACGACTGCAAGATAGATAAACATACTAAACTCTACGGAGAAGTAGAGATTAGTTGCGAAACGCGTTACTTTGTGTAACTTCGGCGATTATGTCCTCCACTGAATACGCTCATCCTGAATCATTGGTCGGCACGGACTGGGTTGCTGACCACTTGAATGATCCGACCGTGCGGATCATTGAGAGCAACGAAGACGTGCTCCTTTACGATACCGGTCATATTCCTGGCGCTGTCCATGTCGATTGGCGGCGGGATCTGAATGACCAGACCGTGCGAGACTATATCGATCCAAAGGGCTTTGCGGCCTTAGCGAGCCGAATCGGGATTACGCCGGACACCACCGTCGTCTTTTACGGAGATAAATCGAATTGGTGGGCTTGCTATGCACTATGGGTGTTTACTCTTTTCGGACACAAAGACCTGAGAATCGCAAATGGTGGCCGCGACAAGTGGATCTCCGAAAAAAGAGATCTCACGCGAGAAGTGCCGAGCTATCCTCCGACGCACTACCCGGTTCCCGGGGGCCGGGCGGACGACAAGATTCGCGCGTTCTACGACGAGGCTCTGGAGCAAAGCAAGGCTGGTAAGCCGTTGATCGATGTTCGTTCTCCTGGTGAATTCAAGGGAGAAATAACTCATATGCCGGAATATCCCCAGGAGGGAGTTTTGCGCGGAGGGCACGTTCCTGCGGCGAAGAGCGTTCCTTGGAAAACCGCGGCCCGAGATGATGGAACGTTCAAACCGGTTGAAGAACTTCGGAAGATTTACATTGATAATCTTGGCTTCGACCCCTCGGAGCACACCGTCGTTTACTGCCGGATTGGCGAGCGCTCGAGTCATACGTGGTTTGTTCTGACGAAACTTCTGGGATTCGAGGACGTAAAGAATTACGACGGCTCGTGGACGGAATGGGGCAACAAGGTGAGGGCTCCGATCCAAAAGCCCTAGCCCGCAAAATTCACACGCGTCCACACTCCTATCGCGGGCCAGATAGCTGTTAAGCAGACGCCCAAGTCAAGAAGTCGGGAGTGCCGGTGATGAGACGGCGGCGGATAATTCCGCTGCCTCCGCCTGCATCACTCGCAATCTTTAAGGATTTGCGAGCGATGCAGGCTTGCTTGTTTCGTCTTTTGACGTTCTGTAATTCGAGCGCGTAAAGGCGGGGAATCTCCTGAACGCGGGTACTGCAACTTCAACGCCTAATAATATGGAGCACGGAATCTGGAAACCGGAGCGCGAAGCTGAATCGGTCTATCCAAAGGGCCTGCAAACGATCGTCAGTTTCTTTGAATCCCTGCCCGATCAGGAAAAACGTGATGCGCTGATTTCGTATGCGGACCAAGCTCGAAGATGGGAGCCCAAAGAGGGTGAAACTTTTGACCTTGAGGATGTCCGGAAGGATGAAGAATGCACCGATACCGTGGGTGTCTTTCTCAAGGTAGGCAACGAAGACAGGGGAATGCTTCGAGTAAAGTTGGGTCCCCAGGTGCAAACATTGACTCGAGCGATGACCTCGATTCTTTGCCGCGGGCTGGAGCATTCCACGGTCACTGAGGTTCTGGAAGTGCCAAGCGACTTCGTGCCAAAGATAGTTGGTGGAGATTTGATTCGGGCGCGCAGTCAGACCGTGTATTACGTCCTCACGCGGATGAAAGGGATTTGCAAAGTCTATCTCGACCGGCGGCGCGCCGGAATATCCCTTCAGCCGAACTGACTGCGCGGTCAAGCATTCAAAACTCAAGCACTCAGGAATGACGAGAACTGCTTCGCTCTGGTGCCTATCATTGCTGTCTGCGAGCATATTGATGAGTTCTTGTCATGAACCGGAGCGATGCCGCAACGTAACCACCTCGGAAGAGATTTCTCCGGACGGACAGCTGAAGGCGGTCACTTTCCGCCGGCTTTGTCCTGAAGAACATTCAATCACAACGCATGTATCAATACTGGGGGCGAAAGAAAGTCTGCCGGACGGCAATGGTAATGTGTTTGCCTACGACAACGAGATTGCGGTGCGGGTCGCATGGTTAAATGATAATCGCCTGGCTGTATACACGTACGCAGATCCGGCGAAAGCGACAAAAATCGAGCGGGTAGGTAAAGTGACGATCGAATACTCAATGGCGGTCGAGACGGCTCTTATCCCTCCGATTCCAGATGCCAGCCCGAGCAAAAGCGGCGCGCCATCGCCGGCGGACCAGGGAACGCCCTAGACGGGCCGCCCAACCTAGTCGACCTTGCTTCGTATGCCTTGCTCTGCTGAGAAAACCGTCCAGCTTGCCTACGGTCGCGGGCGATTGGAGGTTAACTTCCCTTCGAACGCCAAGGTTATTGAACCTCGATTTATTCCGCAAAGAGACCGATGTAACTAATTTGTTCTGTTAGTCTGATTGCGAAACGATCGGGATTCTCGAGGACGACGACGACGAGTACGAGGACGACTCCTCAAATTCGGAATTTAGGTTAAACAGACGCTGCGCGTCATCGGGCCCTGGAAGCCGCTTATCTGTATTTGACCTTCACGAGGTACAAACCTTCGGCCGGTGCAGTATAGCTCGCCTTGGTTCTGCCGGGGGCGCCGAGGAGTTGATCTATCCAACTCAGATCTTCTCGTCCGGAAGCAACGCGCACGACGGCTCCGGTAAGCATTCTAACCATCCGATAAAGGAAACCGTCTCCATCAAACTCCATACTGATCAGCTCTTTGCGGTGTCGAACGCGAATCTGGCGGATGGTTCGTGTCGTGGCTTCAACCGCCTTTCCGCGATTTGCAGCAAAAGAAGCGAAGTCATGATTGCCGGTGAGGCGATGGGTGGCTGCCCGAAGAGTGCCTAGGTCAAGCGTTTGCGGGACGTGCCAAGATCTTCCAATTTCCAAGGGATGAAAAACCGGGTCATTCCACAGGCGGTACTGGTACACCTTTCCGATTGCAGAATACTGAGCGTGAAAACGGGGCGATGCACGTTGGCATCGGAGGATACGAATCTGAGCGGGCAGGTGGGCGTTCACGGCCGAGACCCATTTGGCCGGATTAAATTTGTCCTGTGGTACATCGACATGAGCCACTTGTCCGAGAGCATGAACCCCGGAATCTGTCCTTCCGGCACCGTGTAACTTTACTGGTTCCGATAATAGTGCGAGGAAGGCTCCTTTCAAATGATCCTGGACGCCGTTCTGGTTAGGCTGGCTCTGCCAACCGCTGAAGGGTCGCCCGTCATATGCGACGGTCAGCTTCAAACGTTCGAGGGCCGGCATGAGGGCAGGCTGGACTAGCTCTGGGAAGGATTCAAGGATTCAAGGATTCAAGGATTCAAGAAGAACCAACATCTCGCGCCGAGTTCCGCATCGCACCATTCTGGGGTGCTCGAGTTCTTGAGTTCTTGAGTTCTTTTAAAGTTGACGGTCTTTTAGCGGAACCAACCGAGAATGCCGAACGCTTACTGAGCGTCACCTGCAGCCCAGCGTAGCGAGTCCAGATAGCTCTGCAACAAGATCTGCGCAGCGACCTGGTCAATCATTTTCTTGCTTTGCTTAGCATTTTTGCCGGCAGCGTGCAGGGCGCGCTGGGCTTCCAGCGTAGTCAACCGTTCGTCCCAGAACAAGATATTGATCGCTGGAATGACTAGAGCAAGTTCACCGCCAAAGGCCTTGGCCTTTGCGGCAGATTGGCCGAGCGTGCCATCCATGTTCTTGGGCAACCCGATGACAATCCCGGTTATTCTTTCGCGCTCCACAATCTGGCGAATCTCGTGAAAAACCCGCTCGTCGCGTTGCAGGGTGCGATAAGGATGAGCAAAGGAGGCCAATTCGTCGGAGATCGAAAGACCTATCCGGCTATCTCCATGGTCGATGCCGAGCAAGCGCATACCTATTGGAGTTGCTCCGGAACCTGAGGGATCAGTTTTTTGATTTTCTCGACTTCATGACGATGGCAAACCAAGATCGCGTCCTTCGAGTGCACTACGACCAGGTCGCTCACGCCGAGAAGGGCTATGTGCATTTTTGAATCTGAAAACACGATATTATTCGATGCGGCTTCGAGGGTCACGGGTGAATTGGACGCGTTGTTGCCAGGCAATTGTTCGAGATATTTCGAGATAGCGGTCCAGCTGCCGACGTCGTCCCAGTCGAACGTCGCGGGCTTCACGAGCACACGGCTAGCTTTCTCCATGATCGCGTAATCAATTGAGGTCTTGCGCAAACTTTCGAAGCGATCCCTAAGCACCTTTTTCTTATCAGACGAATTTCGAATTGCGGACACGAATTCTGCAAGATCGGGCGCATGACGATTGAACTCCGTTAAGATGGAATGCACCGACCAGATAAACATTCCGGCATTCCAGTAAAAGTTACCGCTTCGCACAAAGGACTCGGCGAGATCTGGATTTGGCTTTTCCCGGAACCGGATTACCTCGAAAACGTCGGAATTCCCAATCTTCTTGCCCCGCTCTATGTAACCGAATCCCGGACACGCCCAGGTGGGCTTGATTCCGATAGTGACCAAGTCTCCACTGCGCTCGGCGATATCTGCCGCGCTTTTCAGGTCTTGCTGGAATGCAGCCTTGTCGGAGATTCGATGATCTGCCGGCAGTACGGCCATGGTCGCGGCAGCATTTCGCGCGGCAATGATGCCCACCCCAAGTGCGATCGCAGCTGCGGTGTCCCGCTTTGCCGGTTCGGCGACAATGTTGTTCTCAGGGTGATTTGGCAATACTCTCCGGATGGCTGCTTCCTGTTCCTGGTTGGTCAAAATTAAAATATTCTCCAGGGGAACGAGTCCATCGAGCCGATGAACCGTTTCTTCGAGCAGAGATTGGGAACTGAACAAGCGCAGCAACTGTTTGGGTGTCGCTTTCCGACTAAGTGGCCAGAACCGTTCCCCGCTGCCTCCCGCCAACACAAGTACATAAAAAGAATTCGACATCGCTCAATTATCGCCCAAGATTTTTCTATAGATTAACGACGAAGGCTACCGCAAGTTATAGAGGCTCACGGCCAACCCTCAACAGAGTAATACTGTTTTATGTCGAGCGATAATTATAATACTGTTGCGCTTTCGCTCCCCTCGGCGGCGTTGCTCACGATCTCCCAAACGGCGATCGGCTGCGGAATAGGGATATTACTCGCGGGTAGGATTAGCGAAAACAAACGGAATACCGCCGCACTCGCAATGCTTTTACTGGCGATCGCGACGACGACTCCTGCACTTGTGGGAGTCGTAGTTGAGCTGATTAATGGACCGCAGTCAAAACTCGGGATGAGGCGCCGGCTGCGCTCTATTCGAGAAGATTCTGGCCTGCACGCGGAGGAAGAGGTCCTTTAAGCCTAAATTCCGAATTTGAGGAGTCGTCCTCGTGCTCGTCGTCGTCCTCGTCCTCGAAAATCCCGTTTCGCAATCAGACTAACAGAACAAATTAGTTGCAGGACATCGGTCTCTTTGCGGTCACGGAATCCCAATGCACCGAGGACGAGCACGACGACGAGGACGAGGACGATTCCAAACTTCGGAATTTGGGTTAAACGCGGGTACCGTCTCCGCTAGGTCGCAAAAATCGCGTCCGGCCGCCGCCGGACCGAAGCGACGAGACTTCGGCGAGCTCAGTCGAGTCGCTCATTGCGGGCTAGCCGAAGTTCCGTCCTGCGGAACTCAGCTAGTGCACCAAGTCTGAGGCTCGAATAGCAGCGCTGCTGCGAATTTTGGCTGGGTACGCGGCGCGAGGAGGGAGAATACCCGCTGTGGTCTTTGACCGACGAGCAACAAAGAACCCGCCAAAATCCGCGCAGCCCTTCGGGTTGGGGCGGGGCCGGTGCCTCGCCGCGTTGCTGGCTCGTTAAATAGGACCTCGGCTATTCGCCTCGCCAGCGAGGGAGGAGAGACAAAGGCTGGAGCCTTCGCTTACGCGCCTTGCGAGTCATCCGGCGGCGCTCCCAACGCTGCTATACGAGCCTCAGACTTGGCCCACATGGGGCCGGAAACGACTCCCACAAATTGTCGCGCTCATGATTCCGGTGAAGGCTAAACCCGAAAACCGAAGATAAGAGGTAACCGCGTAATCTGCGGTTTCGGAATTTGGGCTAAATTACCCAAGACCAATCGGAAATTTCGGACAAACGGTCGGAATTAGCCGGTCTTTTTCTCTTCGAGACGATTTTGATTTGCGCCTTCTCGTTGGTGACGAGTGAGTCAGAAGGGATGCTCTCCATCAAAAACACGTTGCCCCCTATGGTGGATCGCGCGCCGATTTTAGTTTCGCCTCCCAGAATTGTTGCGTTGGGGTAAACGGTTACCCAATCTTCAACGTCTGGATGCCGCTTTCCCCCTTTCTTGATGATGCCGCCTTCGTCCTTTTGAAAGCTGCGCGCACCAAGCGTGACGCCGTGATAAAGCTTCACGTGGGAACCGATCCGGCACGTCTCACCAATCACAACACCCGTACCGTGATCGATGAAGAAGTAGCTTCCGATTTCGGCTCCAGGATGAATGTCGATCCCGGTTCGACTATGCGCCCACTCCGTCATGATTCGGGGTATCAGCGGCAGCTGTTCCCGGTAAAGGATATGAGCGATTCGCTGTATCGCGATGGCCTCTATGCAGGGATATCCGACGATTATTTCGTCGAAACTGGTGCTCGAAGGATCTCCTTCATATGCCGCTTCGACATCGGTTCGCAACAGGTCACGGACACCGGGGAGCTCCCTGATCAGGTCGAAGACGATCTTTTCCGCCCGCCGGCTGGGGCACTCCGGCTCCTGCAAACGCAAACTCTTAAAGGTTTCAACCCAAAGTCTCTCGGCGACGCTCGAAATCCGGGCTGACGTAATCTCGCGCAGTTGCTCGGTTGGTATCGGCTCCTCATCATGGAATCCCGGAAACATAAGTTGGAGAAGGTCCTCACAGATTTGTGCGATCGCCCTTTTGGATGGCAGATTGGAGCCGTCGATGTTGTTAATCCCACCGATTTTTTGGTAGGAGTCAAGAATCTTCGCAATGAGCTGCGTCACGCTCTTTTCCATGGTCGCAATGAAAGGCAATGTTGTTTCGCGGGCAGGGGATAAAGATAAATCAGGATTGGAGATTGCGCCAGTTCTCGTTCTTAACTAGTTCGGGAATCGCAATGCGGATCCCAGAGACTTGGCCGCCGGTATGCGTTGCTTTTTCGTTTCATTATACTCGCCGCCCGTTAGTTCATGCGGAACCCCTGAGAGTCTAACGGAAGCAGCGAAACCTTCGCAGGAAGTGAAACTGTCTCGACGGTAATTCTCTAAAAATCCAACAGGATCAAGCGGTACGAACTAATCTCCAAAACGTTTTTGGAAAGTTGACTCGATGCCCAAATGGACCGCAGCCGAAAAGTATGAACCCAAGGTTATAGTGCCGAGAGATGGTAGGGACGCGCTGCTGCGCGACCCGGCGTAGGATAGCCGAGAAAAGTGTAGAAATTTCTTGGACAGGTTTACAAACCAACTACCGGTCGGAAGAGCTAACTCCGCCGAACTCAAAAGAGTAAAACTATCTAAAGTTTCTTGCAAAGTAGGAAACCATGAATAGTATGCGCCTGTGAAATTATCTTCCTCCACTCTAAGGAAAGCAGCAGAAATTCAGGAGCGAATCGAGCATTTGCAAGCGGAACTTGACGGTTTGTTACAAACAGGCGAAGAGGCTAGTTCAGCTCCGGTGGTCGCTGCGACGGCTACTCCTACTGTGAGTCGCGGGCGTGGAAGAAAGGCTGCCGAAGTTGCACCGCCTGGAAGAGGTCGAGGCCGACGCTCCACATCGCCTACAGGCCCTCTGGCTCCGGCCGTGGTGAAAGTTCTGAAATCCAGAAATTCCCCGATGAGCGTTTCCGAAATTTTGGAGGGCCTCTTGTCAAACGGCTATAAGTTCGCTTCTCCAGAACCCAAGAAAAATCTATTTGCGCGAATCTACCGTTTAAAAGGGGTTAAGCAGGTTGGTCCCGGCAAGTTTGCCGCCGAGTAGCCCTTCGCGGGTGCGGCTTCCGCCCGAATGTGTAAGCAAAAGCGCCAGCCCTGGCTCCCGGCTCTTTTACTCAACCGAGGTCGGCAAAGGCTGGAGCCTTCGCTTACACTTGGCGCACAAATTGCCGCGCGTATTGGACGGTATCGATTTCTTGAACTTTTTTGTCATACCGAATCGATTTGATTCGTGGAAACCGTAGAGCGAGCCCGCTCGCATGGCGATCGCTCGGCTGAACGGCATCAAAAGCGACCTCCAGAACTATCTCAGGAGTAACCTCGCGAAAATGGCCTTCCTTCCGGATAGTGGTTCGAAGGAAGTGCTCCGTTAGCTCCTCGATTTCCTCGTCTCGAAGTCCGGAATAAGCTTTCCCAATTGTTTGCAATGCGCCGGTTTCTTCGTCTCGAACGGAAAACGTATAGTCACTGAGCACATGACTGCGTTTGCCGTGGCCCTGTTCGACGCCGACTATTACGACATCGAGGGTTGCTAGCTCTTTTTTGAATTTGATCCAACTGCCGCCACGACTCCCAGGCGTATAGAGGCTGTTTGCGTCTTTGATCATCAAGCCCTCCTGGGATTGATACCTGGCTTTCTGATATGCTTCGTCTATGTCCTTGATAGAGGCAATTTCCAGTATTGGAGAGACTCTGACTCGATCCGGAAGCATCAGCTGGCTTAACCGTCGCCGTCGCTCGCTCAATGGTGTTCTTAATAGAGTCTCGCCGTTCAACCGGAGCAAATCAAACACCATATAGAGGACTGGAATATCTTCGGTTTCGAAAAAGTCGAGAGTGCGCTTCCTCCCGAGCCGTCGTTGCAGATCAAAGAATGAGAGTTTTCTGTCCGGGCCGAATGCCACAAGTTCGCCATCAAGAATTAGATCTTCGGCGAATCGAAGTCCAGCCAGCTCCGGAAATTCCTGAGAAATATTGCGCAAATCACGGCTATAGAGTTCCGTCCGAGAAGAGGTTGCGTGAAGCTGGGCCCGAATTCCATCGTACTTCGCCTCGGCGAGAGCAGTTTGTGCCGTGAACTCCGACCGCACACGATCCCAGATCGTTTCGGCGGTAGATTCGGGAATCGCTAACATACATCTGACCGGCCGAAACAGCGTGAGGTTGGCGGCACTAAGTCGATTTGTTTTCGCGAGTTGGGCCGTCTCACCGATATCTCCTGTTAGCATATTTACTTCTTTGACCTGTTCAAGGCTCGCTCCGAATGCGGTCGCGATCGCTTCTTCTAACAGGCCTTCCTTCAAGCCGATGCGGAGATCTCCTGTCATGATGCGGACAATGTAGTTACCGGATTCGTGGTCAACCGTCCGGAGCCAATCAGTAAGGAGCGCCGTTTTCGCGACGGTGCCGGTAGCATTCTGCATAGCAGCGAACCGCTCGGAAACCTCCCGGATAGATATTTCCCTGCCGATTGTTCGACCCAACAATACTTCGTAAGCAATCCGGCCGGCATCTCCGTATCCTGCGGAAATACTGCGAAAACGTGATTCGCTCAGGCCGCTTGCCTGGATCAATGCTTTGCGGATGACCGCCCAGCCGACTTGCAACGTTCTTCCGATCGTGCGGGAAAAAGCGTGTCCAGCGAGGAATGTGGCAACGACAGGTAGTTCTTCGTCCGTCAGCGAGACCAGGTAGTTGGATAGAGTTTCAATTTTTCCGAGCTTACCTGTCAGGCGTGCAATCTGGTTGCAGATTTTAGTGAACTGAAGAAACCCGGATTCGGGCAAATCGTTGATCTCCTGAATCGGGATCGATTGAGCCGCAGGTGCGCTTAACGGAAGTGCAAATTCGAGCTGATTATCGTCGCCAAGACTCCAGGCCTCGATACCTCTGCGCCGGAGGTCTTCGGCGAATTCACGGGCGAACCCATGGACGGTGAAGACCCGCTTCGGTTGTATCAACTCTACATATCTTATCAAGTCTGGATAATCTGCGTGATCGGACAACGGGAACGCGGCATCACACTGGTATCGATGAATTGTCGCCGGATCGAGCGCCCAGCCGGTCAGGATCGCCGTTCGCCGGTTCTTGATTCGTTGAACCAGCTTTGTCCGATTCGCGGTCGGGGGACAGATGACCACACTACCAGCGGCTCGACTTTCATCGTACGGAAAATATGCAGGGAGTGGTCGGTGCAGCTCCTCGTAAAGTTTAGTCATTTTGTAGACGCTTGGATGTAGCAGAATCCGGAGCCCGCTTCCGTTAAGCGCCGATAGAATTTCCTGTGCTTTTCCTAACGAGTAACCGAACAGGATTGGCACGAGGTCCTCTTCAAGGGTCTCTACACAAAACTTCGTCAATTCGGCAATCACCTGCTCAAATGGCGGGAATATATATTTAGGCAGCCCGTAGGTGGTCTCCATGATCAAGGTGTCCGCGTGCAGCCATTCAATAGATTCAGCGGACTTCCCTTGCCTCAACTTGAAGTCTCCGGTGTAGAGTAGGGATTCGCCTCTCAATTTGATGTGGACCTGGGCTGAGCCGAAAATATGCCCTGCGGGCAGCAAGGTGACCGAGGCACCGCGAAAATACACCTGAGAGCGGAATGGGAGTAAGTGTTCGACTCTTGCGCCCGGCAATCGAGTCGCCATCAGTTTGGCCGTGATTTCCGACAGAATGACTTCCCGATGATTCCCGATGTGGTCGGCGTGTGCGTGCGAAACAAATGCCGTGTCGCGCTCATCCTGCGGATCTAACCAGAGATCTAACTCCGGAAGGAAAATCCCGCGTTCGAAGGTGACCTTCATCATCTCAATTTATTCACTTTGGAAAGTAAACCTAGTGTACCGTCTCACATATCATGGTGATGTGGATGCGTTCAAAATGGGCCGCCGGCTGGGGAAGCGTGTCGGCGGGTCGGCGTATTGGCGTATCGGCGTCAGGGGAACTAAGACTGTGCTCTCCGACACGGCTACATTGAGCAGGAGGTCTCCACGAAACTGATGACTCTTTGCAAACGCCCACACGCCGATCCGCCGACTCGCCGATACGTTTCCTCCGAGGGCCAACTCTTCCGTTATTGAAGAAACTCCTGATTGACACCTCGGTGGCTTCGGAGTTTGATCGCTCTTCATGAGATGTCTGGTCCTTGGGGCATTCTTGGCCATGCTGGCCGGAGTTATCATAATTAGAGCTGAGAATCCGTTGCCGATCGAGAGTGCCAACGTGTTGCCGGAAGCGATCAGTGACGATTTCGAGTTCCGAAAGTTCGAAATATTTCGTAACGCGCCTATTGTTCCTGGCGCGACTCCAATCCCGACGAAGGATCTGATGGTCGACTTCGAGCGGAAACACCGGCTCTGGGGAGCGCTCCTTGCTGCCGACGTTTCAGCCAAGACAGGCCAATATTTCACCTTTTTCTGGCGTGCCAAAAGATCTGCAAACATCACCATTCGCTTGGAATATCGGCAAGCTAATTTGAAGAACTACGTGCAGGCCAGGGAATTGTATTACGCGAATGCGAAGGGGAACCATAATTCAGAATTTGCGATCGTCGGAAATGATTACGAGAACGACGGGCCGATTACTTCTTGGAGAGCGATTTTGATCGAGAATCGAAAAATTGTGGCGCTTCTTCAGTCTCGAACATGGCTATGAGGTCGCTTGCGAGTCTTGAATTTGACACCTAAACACGAGGGAAGATATATTTCGGGAGTTCTGTGAATTCGCCACCTACCATCTTGGTTGGGATAACGAGCCGAGCTGTCCATGTCAGGGTGGAGGGCAAAGGTTCGTTCCAGAACAGCCCTGCTTTGAAGGAGTTCTCAAAGCACATGTTGGAGCGGGGCTACCGCCATTTTGTAGTAGATTTGAACAGCTGTACCGTAATGGATTCGACCTTTATGGGCACACTGGCGGGAATTGCATTGCGTCTGCGAGAGTTTGGTAACGGTTCACTTTTGGTCCGCAATGCCAACGAGCGTAACTGGGATCTGCTCCAGAACTTGGGGTTAAACAACCTGTTCGACGTGGAGTCGAAGGGGTCCGAGTTGGTAACGGAGAACCTGGTTGGGGCTTCTCCCTTGGAAGCTGATCATTCGATCGATCGTTCGGACCAGGCAGAGTGCATGATTGAGGCACACGAGGCTCTGGTCGACGCTGATCCGGAAAACTTCGCACGATTCAAGGATGTACTCGAGTATTTGAAACAAGATCTTCGTGCTGGTTCCAAATAGCCTAATTCAATGTGGTCCTTTTTGCTCATAGGACTACTCACCGCCATTGTCATCGTACTGATTGCAATAGTTCTCAGGCAGGTCCGGATAATCGAGGAACTCAAGCGAGCACGAGAAGAATTACAGGTTGAAGAAAACAGGGTTTTCGATTTTTTGCACGGTCTGGGTGAAGCCTTCTCAGACGACTTGCGCTCCTCTGATCTGCATCGGTTAATCGTCGAAGGAGCGACACGAATTACAGATGCGCATGGGGGGGCGCTCTATTTGGTGGACCGGACCGGTAAGTTCCTGGTTCCGAGCTTTATTTCGAAGGATTGTCCCCCTCTCGTCGAAGTTCCGCGGCATATCTCCCAGCAAAGTCTGAATTCGCCGCTGGCGCTGGAGAGTTATCTCCGACTCCATACGGTAAAATCTGGTGAGGGTCTGCTTGGCGCAGTTTGGGAGCGAAAGGAGCCCCTGTTTCTCTCGAGCAGGGATGCGGATCCTCGCCTTGAACGCCTTAGGCATTCCGCTCTTGAGATGGATTCGGTGATGATTGGTCCACTTGTCTATGGTAACCAGAATCTTGGGGTGCTGGCGGTCGCGAATGGGCCGATGACCACACCCTTTTCTCCTTCGGATTTTGTGGTTTTTCAGTCGATTGTCGAGCAATCGGCATTCGCGCTCTACAATGCGGTGGTCTATTCGGAGGCGAGCGAGAAAAGAAGGATCGACCGCGATTTGGATGTGGCCCGCGATATTCAGCGAATCCTGTTACCGAACGCTGCACCTGCATTTGAAGGGTTTGAAATTGCCGGACTCAATATCCCTGCGAGCCATGTGAGCGGCGATTACTACGACTACATAAAATTGGATGATCAGAGTCTTGGGATAGCGATCGCGGATGTTTCCGGCAAAGGAGTGCCGGCTTCCTTAATCATGGCCATGTGCCGCAGCGTGTTGCGCTCGGTTGCTCGCTCGAGTCAATCTGCCGCCGCGGTATTACACGAATTAAATCGCCAACTCTATCCGGACATCAAGGAGGATATCTTTGTCAGCCTGGCTTACCTGATTGCCAAAAAGGCAGATCCCGAACTTGTCCTGGCCAGAGCCGGTCACGATGCGCCGTTACATTACCGCGTGAAGGATAACTCCGTGGTAAAGATTAACCCGCCCGGTATGGCGCTAGGAATTGACAGCGGAGGCGTTTTCAATAGGGTAACGGGCGATTTCAAGGTCCGCCTTGAAACCGGTGATTGCTTAATTTTGTATACAGATGGCGTGACCGAAGCTTTAGACGTCAATGGCTTGGAGTTTGGAATATCGAGGTTGATCGAGGCGATTCAGGCCGGTGCTGCTGACGGAGCTCCAGCGATCTTAAGTCGCGTGACCGGCGACTTGAAGATGTTTGTAGGCAGCCATCCGCAGAATGACGATATTACGCTAATCGCGATTCGGAAGTTATGAGTAAGGGTGACCCAGAGAAAGAATTTGAATTGGAAAACAAGTTGATTGAAGAAATGCCACCTGCTCCGCAAGCGGCAAAGTTAAATGCCTCTTCGGAAACGTCGGCTGGAACGAGAAATCCGGAAGCAGTGTCCCGGCTCAGTGAGGAACCGGTGAAGGAAGAAGGCGCAGGAAGTAGTTTCAAGCAGACGAGTGATGCCCGGGAGCAACCTGGACAATTGAAGATGGAGCTGGACAAATACAAGGATATCGCCCTTCGTTCGGTTGCTGATCTCGATAACTATCGCAAGCGGATGGCTCGAGAAAAGGACGACGCGATCCGCTACGCCAACGCCAATTTTCTAGAACGATTGATTCCGATTCTCGATAATTTTGACCTGGGTCTTCAGGCGGCCAAAGGGGGAGGAAGTCAGTCGGCGGTTATTGACGGAATGACGATGGTGTTCAAGCAGTTGCAGGAATTTCTGGCCAGTTGCGGTGTGGAAACGATTGACGCGACTGGAGAACATTTTGATCCGAATTTGCATGAGGCGCTCGCCCAAGAGGAGAACGCCCAAGTCGAAGAGGGCGTTGTTATCCGACAGCTCCGGAAAGGATACAAATTGAAGGATCGATTGATTCGTCCCGCGAACGTAGTGGTTTCAAAGGGGGCGCCCGTTGACGAGGATCCTGCAAAGACCGGCGCTAACCCGCAAGAATCACCCAAAAGCCGAGGCGACGAGCTCATTGCGGGTTAGTACGAATGGCTACGAAACGAGATTATTACGAAGTCTTGGGAGTTGATCGGAATACAAGCTCCGAGGACATCAAGAAGGCTTATCGCAAACTTGCCGTAAAGTATCATCCGGATAAGAATCCCGGCGACAGTGGCGCTGAGGAGAAATTCAAGGAGGTTGGGGAGGCTTACGAGGTTCTGATCGACGAGAACAAGAGAGCCGCCTACGATCGATTTGGACATGCGGCATTCGGCCCTGGGGCTGGTGTTGGCCGTGGAGCTGGCGGCTCTGGTGGTGGTTTCCACGATCCGTTCGATCTGTTTCGTGAAGTGTTTGGGATGGGTTCTGAGGGAGGCGGGGGGATTTTTGACCAGATATTCGGTTCCGGCATGGCCTCGCGAGATCGGAGCGGGCGTCAACGCGGTTCTGACCTAAGGTACGATCTGCAAATCACTTTGGAGGAAGCCTCGTTCGGGACCGAGAAGGAAATCGAAATCCTGAAGCACGAAACTTGCTCCCGATGCGGCGGATCGGGAGCGGAATCAGGCTCTCGCGCAACGACCTGTTCAACCTGTCAGGGCCGCGGCCAGGTCATTACTTCGCGCGGATTTTTCCAGGTCTCACAAACCTGTCCGCGTTGTCGTGGAACCGGACAGTTGATCGAGCGGCCGTGCCGTGACTGCGGCGGTGACGGCAGGCTGGAAAAGAGGTCGCGCATCAAGCTTAAGATTCCGGCCGGAATCGATGACGGCGCCCGTCTCCGCTCTTCTCGCAATGGTGAGGCCGGAATCCGAGGAGGTCCAACGGGTGATCTTTACGTGGTGATTCACGTTCGTGAGCACGAGATCTTTACTCGCGAGGATGACGATCTGTATTGTGACATTCCAATCTCATTTGCCACTGCGGCTTTAGGCGGCGAGGCGAAAGTGCCGACGATTCAGGGTCAGGCTCTATTGAAAATCCCTGCTGGTACCCAGAGCGGAACGCAGTTCCGCCTTCGCGGTCATGGCGTACAAAACATGGACACCAAGAACAGAGGAGATTTGCGCGTTCGAGTCATCGTTGAGGTGCCGACCAGATTGAATGGCGAACAGCGACGGAAGCTTGAGGAATTTGCGTCTTCGTGCGGCGACGATAACAGCCCCATGCACAAGAACTTCTTTGAAAAGGCTAAGGATTTTTTCCGTTAGTCGGTGAGTGTGCATCGGTTCTATATTCCGCCGGAGCGGTGGAAGCATCTGGTCTTAGATGATGCTGAGTCGCATCATTGCATAGACGTGCTCCGGCTCGGCGTCGGCTCGCGTGTCGTGATCTTTGACGGTCACGGGTCAGAGATCACTGCCGAGATAACGGCTGTCGGAAACGGAAGAGCCCATCTGAAAGACTTGATGTCTGTGAAAATGGAACCTCTTCGCTGCGCCATCACTCTTGCACAAGCGATTCCCAAGGGAAAAAACATGGAATTAATTGTCCAGAAGGCTACGGAACTTGGCGTCGCGAAAATAGTTCCGCTCCTCTCCGATAGGGCGGTCGTGCACCTGGGTGACGACGAAGCGCGGAAGAAGAGGGAGAAGTGGCATCAGGTCGTGATCGAAGCGGCTAAACAGTGCGGTCAAAACTGGCTTCCGGAAGTTGCAGAGCCGATCACACCTAAGAAATTTTTTGCTGAGTTCGATCGGTACGAACTTCCATTAATCGCGTCTCTGCAGCATGATGCGCGGAGTTTCAAGGTTACGTTGGCCGAGTTTCGTGAACAACATGGACGACGTCCCGGTTCCGCTCTTATTCTCATCGGACCGGAAGGCGATTTCACGCCGGCAGAAACGTCATTGGCCAAAAGAGCCGGGTGTATCCCAGTTAGCCTTGGGCCGATCGTACTGCGAGCCGAAACGGCCGCAATCTATAGTTTAAGCGTGTTGGCGTATGAGCTGCAAGGCCAGGAAGCGTAAGCGGAATGTACAGCCTTTTTCCTTGCCAATGATTTCCTCCAGAAGGATTCTCCCAGTCGTGATGCGTGGCGGATGGGTATGCACTTCGTTGCTGTTTTTGTTAGCGTGTAACGCGCTCGGCTTCGATTGGACGCTCATTAAGCACGACGGACGCGACTACCTGCCCGTTGAAGATGTGGCGAAGTTCTATAGCTTCACCCAAGCCGACTATGCGAACGACACCGTTAATCTCGAGGGCGCTACTCTCCGGATGCAAGGCGCAGTTAACGCGCGGGAGTTATATCTGAACGGACTCAAGTTCATTCTCAGTTTTCCAATCATTAAGGTGGATAACAAGATCCTGATGTCCAGGATGGATCTAAGCAAGCTCGTGGAGCCGGTCCTGCGTCCGGCGAAAATCTCGACCGCGCCTGTTCATACAGTGGTTCTCGACGCGGGACATGGCGGCTACGATCAGGGCGCCTTCAGCATATTAGGGAACGAGAAAGACTTTGCGCTCGACGTCGTGGAGCGTGCGCGGGATCTATTGACAAAAGCAGGGTTCAACGTTCGTCTGACTCGGTCGGCGGATGTATTTGTTCGGCTGGAAGACCGAGCCGCATTTACAAATCGGCAATCGAACGCGATTTTCGTGAGTGTGCACTTTAACGCTGGGGCGCGTGAGGATGCAGGCGGGGTGGAGACCTATAGCCTTGCACCACGCGGAGTGCCCTCTACGAACAACGCGAACGTGAGTTTGGTGGATTTCCAACCTTGCATTGGTAACCTACGGGACCCCGAAAATATCGCTTTAGCAACGGCGATGCACGCAGCACTGATTACCAAACTAAGAGTTAGTGATCGAGGGATCAAGCGAGCTCGTTTTATAGTCCTGCGCGACTGCAACATCCCGGCAGTGCTCATTGAAGGAGGTTTTTTGACGAACGCTCAAGACCGTGTTCGGATCGCGACACCGATTTACAGACAGATGTTGGCTCAGGCGATTCTCCAGGGGGTGCTCTCTTACAACCGTGCGGTGCGACGACACGAAGCTCCGGATCAGATGATGGTCAGACGTGGCGATACCTCTGAGCAGCCAGCGACCGATCCGGGAGCGTCCGTTTGGGACCCGCTTAGGCCGAATGCTTATACCCTCCCTGAAGATGCGCGAAAGTGAGTCTTCGCTTCGGCCAATTGGAGTATTTGACTCTGGTACTGGTGGCCTGACCGTCGTTCGCGCGTTGCGCGATCTGCTGCCGCACGAAGATATTTTTTACATCGGTGATACCGCGAGATTACCTTACGGCGGCAAGAGTAAATCGACGATCGAACGGTACAGTATCGAAATCAGCGGCCTATTGCTGGCCGAGAACGCCAAGATGATTGTCGTTGCTTGTAATACCTCCTCTTCGTTAGCTATCTCAAAGCTTCAGGAATTGTTGAAAGCTCCTGTGGTCGGGGTCATTGCGCCTGGTGCCCGGGCGGCGGTGAAAGAGACGCGGATCGGTCACGTCGGAGTGATTGGGACAAAGTCGACTATCCAGAGTGGGGCTTACGAGAGGGCCATCCATGCCTTGAATTCTGATGTTCGCGTGACCAGCCAAGCGTGTCCGCTGCTTGTACCGCTGGTCGAAGAGGCCTGGTTGAACGAAGAGGTTACTCGAGAAGTACTGCATCGCTACCTCGATCCCGTGGTCGAGGCGGGTGTCGACACGCTCGTTTTGGGGTGCACGCATTATCCTTTGCTTGCGCCTTTGATCCAGGAGGTTGCCGGCCCCGGAATACGATTGGTTGATTCCGCAAAGAACTGTGCGGTCGCAGTGAAACAGACGCTGGCGGAATGGGGGCTGGATAACGTAAAGAAGACGACCGGGAAGCTGAACGTGGCTCTGACCGATAGCTCGAACTCGTTCCTGGCCACTGCCAAACAAGTCCTGCGGCTGGATATCGATTCAGTGGAGACGCGAATTGTCCAGGGAATGACATTGCTCGAAACGACTTGAAGAGAAGAAGTCAGGAGTTCAGGAGTTGCAGGAGTTCAGAAGGCGAGGCTCCGTCCGAGCCCGGGTTGGCGTGTTGTCCTCGGCTCAAGCGGAGCTTCCCCCAACCGTGAGTCTTCATCACATGGAGGCCGATTAGTCATCGTCCACCGACCGGAAAAGCCGCGGTCTCATTCTGGAACTCCTGAACTCCTGACTTCTTAGCCTACTCGTCGGGGTTGGCGCGCGATTGTCCATCGATGGCCTTGAAATGTAACAGTCTCGGTTACACCGGCCGCGTCGAGCACGCCGGCTAGCTGCTCGTAGTTATCTGCGACCTGAACGTAGGAATGCGCGTCCGAGGCAGTCGTAATCGGGATCGCGAGCGCGACTGCCAGTTCTAAGATCGACCTGTGAGGATATTGTTCGCCGACGGCTTTTCGCCAACCGGCCGTGCTTGCTTCGATTGCCAGACCGGCTCTTTTCGCCAGCTCGAGAATCGGTTGAAATAGCTTGGCCGGGTCATAATCCCGGGGGAGCAACCCGTGAATCTTCACTAGATCAAGATGCGAAAGACAATCGATGTGACCGCGCGATATGAGTTTCTCCAGCTCGCGCACGTATTGATCGAACGCCTCCGCTGCGCCACGCGACTCGATCTGTTCAGCTTCACCGGTGCGGTCCAGCATCTCAGTCTCCCCACTGAAGTAGTGAACCGAACCGAGTACAAAATCGAGCCGATCCCAATTTCTTTCCACCCAGCGTACCCCGCTTGTCGAGGTTAGGGGATCATTGTCCAGTTCGATTCCGGCGAGGATTTGGACGTCCGGATTCTGCTCCCGCAAGCGGTCGATGACTGCAAAATCAATGCCGGCGATGTAACGGTCGTGATCGGTGAAAGCGATGCTCTGAATCCCTTTTGCGCGGCACTGTTCAATCCATGGCTTCAGTAGATCGATCGTATACGGGCGCACATTGTGACCCTGAGGATGCGTGTGGTAATCGCAAGTCGGAAACATAAGTGATTGCTTTCTCTGCTGGACGAAGTGCCCCTTTTGAGGCAATTGTTCAACGGTTTTTTGCCAGAACACACAATCCGAAGACGCTATGAACGACGTCTTGAATAAAGCAATGGTTCTCGTTTTGAACCGAAATTGGCAGGCAATCGATGTGAAGACGCCAGCGCAGGCCTTTTGCATGATGGCAAATGGCAATGCTACTGCGCTCGACATGTTCGGCACAAGCGAGATGCGCCCGGTCCGATGGCACGATTGGATCGGGCTTCCTGTTCGGGAAGAAGACTGTTCGGTCCGAACGGTCCGCGGTTTCGTTAGGGTGCCGACGGTTTTGGTATTGGCCCGTTACAACAAGGTGCCAAAACGCCGGCCCAAGCTCTCTGCGAAGGGAATTTGGGAAAGGGACGGGGGCCACTGTCAGTATACTGGCCGGAAGCTCGCCCCACATGAAGGCAATATCGATCATGTCGTGCCACGCTCGCGCGGAGGCGTGACATCGTGGGAAAACTGTGTCCTGGCCGATAAACGGATCAATAGCTTGAAAGGTAACCGACTTCCTGAAGAGGTGGGCTTACAATTGAAAAAAAGACCTCAAGTTCCTCGCGAGTTGCCCGTGACCTACTTTATCCGAAACGCCCATAATGTCGCCGATTGGGAGCATTTTCTAGTTCATATGAAGTAAGAGTTTCGCGGTTCGGAGGGGGTCTCGGCAGGGCGCGTCCCTGCCGAGACCCCCTCCGAACCGCGAAACTCTTAGGTTGCGGAGTCGCGACCTCAGCGTCAGATTCCGCTTCCCATGAGTGCCGAGATTTCGACCACCTATGAGCCCAAGTCGGTAGAGGAAAAATGGTATCGGATCTGGCTGGAACAGAAATGCTTCCAGGCGAATACAGAATCGCCCAAGCCGGCTTATTCGATAGTGATTCCGCCGCCGAACGTTACCGGTGTGTTGACGATGGGGCACGTGCTAAATAATACAATCCAGGATATCCTCGCTCGGCGTGCGCGGGCATTGGGTAAAGAGGTACTCTGGCTGCCCGGTATGGATCATGCCGGCATCGCGACACAAAACGTAGTGGAAAAACAACTCCGGTCAGAGGGCAAGACGAAGCATGACTTCAGCCGTGAGGAGTTTGTTCAAAAGGTCTGGGATTGGAAGGAGAAGTATGGCGGAATCATTATTCAGCAACTCAAGAGATTAGGCTGTTCCTGTGACTGGTCGCGAGAGCGGTTCACAATGGATCCGCAATATATTCGAACGGTGCAGGAAACCTTTGTAGATCTATATCGAAAGGGATTGATCTACCGCGGCAAACGCATGGTGAACTGGGATCCCTTCTATCAGACCGCCTTGTCCGATGAAGAGGTCATTTCCAGGGCGACGAACGGGACGCTGTATTATATGCGATATGAAGTCGTCGAAGAGCCGGGGACCTACCTTCAAATCGCGACCACGCGTCCGGAGACTTTGATGGGCGATACCGGCGTTGCGGTGAATCCGGCCGATCCGCGCTACAAGCATTTCATTGGTAAACATTGCTGGCGGCCTTTTCCGCAGGCGAAGATCCCGATCATCGCAGACGATGAGATTGACCCCTCGTTCGGCACCGGAGTGCTAAAGGTTACGCCCGCGCATGATAAACTCGACTTTGCGATTGGCCAGCGGCATCAGCTGGAAGTAGTCGATGTCTTGAATCCGGACGGAACGTTGAACGCGTTGGCCGGTGAAGATTTTATGGGGATGGACCGATTTGAGGCCCGCGAGAAAGCTGTCGGAAAGCTAAGTGATCTTGGACTGCTGGTGAGGGAAGAACCATACCAGAACAATGTCGGTTATAGCGAGCGCGGAGGAGTGCCGATCGAGCCGCGACTCAGCGAGCAGTGGTTCTTGAAGTACCCGCACATTCAGGAAACCCTCGAAGCGGTTTCAACCGGTAAGATCCAATTTCGCCCGGAACGCTGGGTTAAGACTTTTGAACATTGGATCGGCAACATTCAGGATTGGTGTATCAGCCGACAGCTCTGGTGGGGGCACCGAATACCGGTTTGGTATCACAACGACGATCCCGGCCGGATCCACGTCCACACGGAACCGCCTGCAGATGCAGAGTATTGGCATCAGGACCCCGATGTACTCGATACTTGGTTCTCAGCTTGGCTTTGGCCGTTCGCCACGATGGACGAACTTACCGTTAAGAGGTTCTATCCGACCCAGGACCTGGTGACGGGTCCTGATATCATCTTCTTCTGGGTCGCCCGGATGATTATGGCCGGTTTTGAATACAAGGGGGCGATACCGTTTGAGAACGTCTTTTTCACGGGCATCATCCGCGACCTCAGGGGACGGAAGATGTCCAAAAGTCTGGGTAACTCTCCGAATCCGCTCGACCTAATCGCAAAGTACGGAGCGGACGGTTTGCGGTTCGGTCTAATGCGGATCGCCCCGCACGGCCAAGACATCCGCTTTGACGAGAAGCAGATCGAAGAGGGAAGAAATTTCGCAAACAAACTCTGGAACGCTTGCCGCTTCCGACAGTTGCAGGGTCCGGCCACTCACTCGCTTTCGCTGCAGTCTCTGAGTCCTTACTCTGCAGATATTCTCCTCCGTTTGAACGAGACCGTTGAGCGTATCGAAAATGCTTACGCCAACTACCTGTTCACCGAGGTCGCTCAATTGCTTTACGAGTTCGTATGGAGTGATTTTTGTGATTGGTATCTGGAGGCGGCAAAGACCGAATTACAGAGCAAACAGGAGAGTGTTCGCGGTAACTGCCTCGGAGTGGTGGACCATGTTTTGTCTGGTGTCTTGAGACTGCTGCATCCGTTCATGCCGCACATTACTGAGGAGCTTTGGCATCGAATGGGATTTGGGAATTCCAGCATTCAATTCGCCACCCTGGACGGTTTAGGGATAAACCGCAGCACGCTTAATCCCCTCGATATTGCCTTTGCGAGACAGGTGTACGAAGCGACGACTATTGCCCGTAACCTTCGCGCGGAATACCGGATTCCGTCGAACAAAAAGGTGCGAATGATCTTAAAGCCTGCCTTTCCGGCGGATTTCAGCGTATTTGCGCGATTGATAAACGCAGACCCCTTCGAAGTCGACTCGGACTTTGCTCCAAGTCGGGGCCTTCCCGTCGCGGTGACGCCGTTGGGACAGGCTTTTATTCCGTTGGAGGGTTTCGTCGACCTCTCCGCCGAAAAGGAGAGGCTCGCCAAAGAGATCGGGAAATTGGAGACAGAACTTGAAACGGTTCGAAGGAAGCTCTCTAACGAGAGCTTTGTCGCCCGTGCACCCGCATCGATAGTCGCCGAACATCGGCAAAGAGAGTTAGATTTTTTGCGGAAGTTGGAGCAGCTCCGTGAACGTGCAGCCGGGCTCTGACTTTGAGATAGGCTCAGGAGGCAGAATTCTCCGGCTACGTAAGCGAAAGCTCCAGCTTTTGGCTCCTGTCTTGATGAGGAGGCGGAATGAAGAGGCAAAAGCTGGAGCTTTCGCTTACGTAGCCCGGCGCGAAATTTCCCATCTGCAATTCTTATTAACTTCGTGTACTCTGTCATTCTCTGGTAAATGTCGCAGCATCTTGAGAAAATCCTGGCGCACGCCGAGCGCCAATTGAGCTCAGAGGGAAGCAGACGCCTTCGGGAACGCCTGGATTTATATAAGAAATTTCTCAAGATTGAGGAACATCGGCTCAGGTTGAAGCATTACTCCGGAGCCGGCGGCTTAGAGATCGTTCGCGATCGCGCGGCGCTTTTGGACGTCGTCCTCCGCCATCTATTTGACGGAGCGCTGGAAGGATCCGGTTTCGCCCAGCGAATGCCGCCTGTTGCCCTCTTGGCGATTGGAGGCTACGGACGGGGCGAACTGAACCCCTACAGCGATGTCGATATCTTGTTCTTGCATGACTCCCTCCGGATTGCGGATGAAACCGAAGAAGTCATTGAGCAAGTGCTATACATGCTCTGGGACGTCGGATTTAAGGTTGGACATTCGACCCGGTCCATCGATGGCGCCATCAAACTGGCGAATTCGGACGTGATTACCAAGACTTCGCTTTTGGAATCGCGGTTTCTAGCTGGCAATCAGCGGCTGCACTCCAAGTTCAGAAGAGATTTTTTCGAGCGTTGCGTCCGAGGTCAGGTGGAGAGCTACCTGAAGTGGCGACTGGAAAATCAAGATGAACGCCACCGAAAATATGGCGGCTCGGTTTTCATGCAGGAACCGAACGTTAAGAATGGCTGCGGCGGCCTGCGCGACTACCACAACATGCAATGGATTTGCTATTTTCGCGATGGCGTGATGAGTACCGCGAAGCTAGTCGAACGGAAGTACATCAGCGAAAGTGATCGCCGCGCGATTGATCGCGCATACGATTTCCTCCTGCGGGTTCGCACCGAATTGCACTATTTAAGCAAGCGACCCTCGGATTTGGTAACCCTTTTCTATCAAGGCCAAATTGCAAATATTCTTAACTATCCACAGAAGAATGTCCTTCGCCGCAGCGAGTCGTTCATGCGGGACTATTATCAAAACGCCCGGACGATTTATTTGACGACAAAGCGTGTTACAGAACGATTTCTAGTGCCGGCGATCACTGAACAAGAGGAAAAGCCGGTGTTTGGCTTTTTGGCAAAGCGGAAACTGAAGACCGAAGAGTTTGACGGATTTTACAGTCATGGCAGGCTAATTTATTTCGAGAATCGGGAAGTATTTCATGAAGATCCCTTCCGTTTGATGCGCGTCTTCCTCTACGCACAACAGCGTGAAATGGAACTGAGTCCTGAGCTCCAACAGCTAATTCGTCGGCGTACCAGGTTGGTAAATCGCACTTTCCAATACGCACGAGCTGCTCGAGAAACTTTCGCGGCCATCTTGTCCCGGAAAGGCCAGGTCGGACACATTCTCCGTATGATGCACGAGGTGGATTTCCTGGGAAGATATCTGCCCGAATTCGGCGATTTGACCTGTCTGGTGCAACACGAGTTTTTTCACCGGTACACCGCGGACGAACATACCCTGGTTTGCATTGAGAAGTTGGACTCTCTCATCGATACAGAGGACCCGAAATTGGCAGCATATAAATCTCTTTTTCTGAAGGTTGAGGATCCCTACGTGCTTTACCTGGCGCTCTTGCTTCATGATACCGGGAAAGCCTCCGGTGCACGCCATCATTCGGAGGCGAGCGCGCTCAATGCTCAGAAGGTCGCCGCCCGGCTCCAGCTTTCTCCGGAACGAAGGCGAAAACTGATACTGCTGGTGGACCATCACATGACCCTCTCCGAGATAGCTCAACGTCGAAATTTAGAGGATTCGGCAACGATCAGCGATTTTGCCGAGATCGTTCGGAGCCAGGAAAATCTCGATGCACTGATGCTGCTGACATTGGCGGATGGGCAAGGAACAGGCGGGCTCAATTGGTCCGACTGGAAGGAGACGCTGGTGTGGCACTTGCATCACGCTACCTCAAGTTATTTACATGATGAACGCGAGTTCTTCGCAGAACGACGAATTGAACGCGAAGACTTGCAACAATTGGTTGCGAAGAAAATGGCGAAAGACTTCGCGGAAGAGATCGAAGTTCATTTTCATTCGATGCCTGATCGCTATTTTCAAAGTCATCAGATTAACGAGATCATTGGGCACCTGCGTTTGTTCAGGAGCTTCGTCGAGTCGAGATCTCGCGATCCCGAGATGGCGCTTGCTTCCGTGGTAAAATGGCACACTAAGCCGGACCAGGGTCATAGCGAGTGCTGGATCTGTACCTGGGACCGAGTCGCGTTGATGGCCAAAATAGCAGGCTCGTTTGCAACAGCTGCGATCAACATCCTTAGTGCGGACGCCTACACCCGTGTCGACAATTTGATGTTAGGAATCTTTCGGGTCTGCGACACGAGTTTTCGACCGGTCACCGATGAGCGAGACTTGCAGCAAGTTGAATCGGTTCTGCAAGCTTCACTAAAAAAGTTCGATTTCGACTTTGCGCCGCTTCTGGAGAAGGCAAGGAAACGCACCGCATTTCATCTGCCGCTTGGAATGGAATTTCCGACGAAGCTGATTATCTCCAACGAAATTCATGCAAACTACACTTTGATCGATCTTCAAACGGCGGATCGCCTCGGCTTGTTGTATGACGTACTTTTCTGCCTCTCGCGTGCTGGAGTGAATATCGCGTTATCTCGTATCGCGACAGAAAAGGGAGCCGCATTTGACAGCTTTTATGTGACCGATCCGGAAGGAGGCAAGATTACCGATGAGGCAAGGTTGAGGCAGCTCCAGACTTCATTGATCGCCGCGGCGACAGGTGCCGGGTACGACAAAAAGTAGCGTCCCGGTTTTGCATTTTTCTGGAGGGGGCCCGATTCCGCCAAACAATTAAGTCCAACAGGTGCGGGGCCAGCCTGGCGTTGCAAGCGGCAAGCAGCGCCGCGGGATTTTGGGTCATCCCATTTTCGCAATAGGTTCGGCTCGATAATGGTACGAAAATCACGGTACTATCGACCCGTCAAGCTCGAAATGGCTGCGTATTCCAGGGAAAAAAGAGAGCCAATCCCTTACATTTCGACAGCACATTCCTTGGCATAGCCGTTGCTTTAGTCATATCGACAGGGCCAATCCGCTCACTATTCCAAATGATGAAAATTCGTTCAATTCGCAGGCGAGAGGGGCTAATCGGCTATGAGTAATGATTACCAAGGGTCAAATGGGGACAACGATCCGAACCAATTTGACCCGTGGGTTCAATCCCAGCTTTCGGCCTATCACGTTCTTTGGTTGGAAAAGCAAGGTGACGTCATGAATAAGACCGAACTTCTTAAATACGCGTTAGCAGAATGGGTCGTCCGACATCCGAACGATTGGTTCAAACTCACGAATGTCGGTAGCGCCATCCGATCAGCTCTGGACGAGTTTATCGCGCGCCACAAAGAAGAGTTTATCGCTGCGGAATAACGTGCGATTTAACCCAAAAAGCCGAAGATAAAGGGTGAACCGCTGCGAAATCTGCGGTTTTCAAATTCGGAATTTGGGTTTAGTCCAATCGCATGCAGTTGACCTATTTTTTCGACGTATGTTCGATGTGGTGCGCTCTTGGAGATGATGCGCTCCTTATTGTACAGGAGCGCTACGGTGAACGAGTTCCAATTACCTGGAAAGTTGCGCTGATCAATAACGGCCAGCCGATGGACGCGGGACTCGACAAGGAACTTTGGTACTGCGATCGCTGTGAAGCTGCAACAGGTCGTCGGTTCGATCATCGCTGGATTGAGAAGAGTGGTCAGTCGACTTGGTTACCCAATGCTTTGATTCATATCGCACAGAAGGTCGGTAAGGGCGCTGAGGTGCACCGTGCATTGAAAATTGCGGCTCTGGAGAGAGGTGAGCGAATCTTGCGGCGGGACGTTGCTCTTTCCTTGGCGGTTAATGCGAGCGGCCTGGACCTGTTGACCCTCGAGACTGGAATGGAGGATCCGACAATAAACGCTGAAATCAAATTTTCTACTGCTGAATTAAATTCCTACAGGATAAATCAGCGGCCAGCTTTTGTGATTCGCAGCGCAATCGAAGACACAGTAATTTTCAGTGGTATCTACCGGTCCGAACCGCTCATTGCAGCAATTGATGCGATGATCGCCGACGAGAACGCCTACGCACGTTTTGCAGTCGCACATGCGCCGATCCCGACCTGACTTCGGGATGCTGGCAATTTGCGTCAGCCCCAATTACCCACACCAAATGAACACAGATGTCGAATCCGGTTCAAAATTCACTCTCTTGCGGCGCTGCCGGTAGTGTTCTATAGGGAACTCCTTCCGCATGGGCTCTATTTATATCCGATATCCTGACGGCCAGATGACGCAGCGCACTGAGGAAGAGGCGCGTCGTCTCTGGAGCGAGGGATTAATGCCGAATGGTACGATCTATTGGCAGGAAGGAATGCAAGATTGGCAACCGCTCTCCGAATGGCTCGGAGAGCGTCCGTTTGTGCCACCTATGGCGACACCGGATCAATCAAGAACGGAAGTTAGCGCCTACCATTTTCAAGTGGACCCCACAGGCCTGACGAAGCTGCTGCAATGGCTGCTGTGGATTGGGGTGGCCGTCGCGAGCGTCGCGCTTGTGGATGACATTGTGGAGTTTGTGCAGGTGCAAATAGGCCACGTTACCCCTGACCAGCTGACGGATAGCGATCCGATCCAGGGTTTCATCGGACTGTTACAATCCGGACTGGGCGTTGTCACCGCAATTACATTCCTGAAGTGGGTCTACCGCGCATACAAGAACGTTCAGGGATTTGGTGCGGAAGGTTTGCGGTTTTCGCCGGGCTGGGCGATTGGGTACTATTTCATTCCGATCCTGAGTTTGATTCGCCCGGTGCAGGTCATGAGCGAAATTTGGCGAGCCAGTTACGATCCCAGAAACTGGCCGCGAAGCCCTGGTTCATGGCTCATTGCGACATGGTGGAGCTTGTTCTTGCTTTACTCGGGGGTTACCCAAGTCTCACTGCAACTCGGGCTCCAGGCCTCGACGAACGACCAATGGACACTCGCCGCCGTCTTTGCGATTCTTGGCGACTTTTTCTCGCTCCCGTTATCGATCATTGTGCTGCGGTTGGTGACGGAGATCTATAAACGACAGAAGGAACTCGTGGAAGGCGCGAATCGGGTCGACCCTGAAGCGCCTGTCTAGCCCGCATCGCTCACAAATCCTTAGAGATTTGTGAGCGATGCAGGCTCAAGAAATCAGTGTTCCTGACTCCACATTCCAGAATTCAGAACTCAGGAGTTGCAGGAGTTCAGGAGCTAAAGAATCTGGGATTCCGGCGGAGATTTTCCCGGGCAGATGCCTGTCCCGGATTTTCGGATAAAAGACGTTGCTCGCATATTCTGCAACTCCTGACTCCTGACTCCTGAGTTCTGATTCCTGACTTCTTAACTTTCTAGGCCGAGTTTAAATGCTGTCTGGCGTGCAAGGTGCGAAAACGGCGAGGCTGCATATCGAAGAAACGCCTGAAAACTTTTCTAAAATAGTCGGAATCCTCGTAACCGCAGGCCAAGGCGATTTCGTTGACGTTCATCGATGTAAGCAGTAGCAGGTTCTTGGCGTGTTTCATCCTGGCGCGATGGATCCCTTCCGTGGGGTTGCACCCGTACGTCTGTCGGTAGATCCGCCCGAGATAATCCGGGTTGCAATGGAGTTTCCGTGCTATCAGCGAGGTGGAGAGCGTCTCACGAAAGTCCCGGGTGATGAGTGTCTGAGCCTGAATGGCCAGGTTTTGCGATTGCGTCGCCGCAGAAAAGTTCGGGTTGTATTGCAGGGCAATCTCTAGCAACATCAACCTTACCAACGTTGAAGCGTAATACTTTTCAAGCCGGTTTCGCTCCTGATCATCCAAAAATCGAAGGAACAATTCCGTCAAACGAAGCGGTTCCGGCAGCCGACAATGCTGCGGAATCATTGACCCTTCGACGCCCGTTTCGAGCGCATCGGCCCGAAGGAAAAAATGGACCCAATAGAACGAAGTATTCGGGGCGTAGGGCGCAACGCCACGATGAAAACGTCCCGGCCAGAGGATGAGCGTGTCACCCTGTTCAAGCGCAAAAACGGTGGTCTCCTCGCTTAACACGAGCGTACCGGTTCGGGCCAGGATGAGTTCGTAGGAATCAATCACCCGTCCATGATGAATGCCTTGAGCCGGCGATACAAAGAGCCCTGCATTGCAGGCTTCAACCCTCAACGCATCCGAAAGACGGAGGTAGCCTAAGCCATAGAGCCGGTCGTTCATTGGGATGATGAAAAAGTCAGAATCCCCTGCATCTTAGTTTCACGGATCCTGCGGAGACGAGCCTGAATTTAGCACCGGGACATGGGCGTCCCGCCAGTGCATGGACCAAGATCATGGGCGAGACGGTCATTTCACGCGCAGAATTTAGGCTCGCTTCCGCCGGATCTGTGAAATAAATACCCATGTCGAGGAAACTTGAAGCTATCCTGGTCGGTTGCGGCGCAATGAGTGCCGAGTGGATTCGAAGCGCAAAGGAACTTGGAATCCAGATCTCCGCACTGGTCGATTTAGATCCGGAACTCGCGCGTTTGCGGGCCGCAGAATTCCAATTGGATGGTCCGTTCTTTTCCAATTTGGATGAGGCGATTGACACGGTCCGGGCAGAGATGCTTTTCGATTGTACCATTCCGGCGGCACATGCTGAAATTGATCGAAAAGCGCTCGTCAACGGATTGCACGTGCTCGAGGAAAAGCCGCTCGCGACAAATCTCGATGACGCCCAGTGTCTGGTCGATCTTGCGAAAAAGAATAACCTCGCTCACGTGGTCATACAGAACCGGCGATTTAATCCCGGCCTCCGTAAAATTCGGCGCCTCTTGAGCCAGGGCCTTATCGGGGAAATTACCACCGTGAATATTGACTTTTTCGTCCCCGCTCATTTCGGCGGGTTTCGGGAGAAAATGGACCATGTTCTGCTAATCGATATGGCCATTCATCCATTTGACGCGGTGCGCTGCCTGACCGGCGCCAACGCGGAGTCGGTCTATTGCGAAGAGTGGAATCCGAAAGGGTCCTGGTGGCAGCACGGCGCGTCCGCTCACGCGATCTTTCGAATGAATGGCGGAATCAGGTTCACGTTTCGAGGGAGTTGGTGTTCCGAAGGGTTGCGGACCTCTTGGGACTCGGCTTGGCGTATCATCGGGACGAAAGGAACGATCATTTGGGACGGTCTTGAGGACATCCGAGGCGAATACGTGAAGAAGCCGAATGGGATGTTCTACGAAACAGAGTCTTTTGTTCCTTCAGAGGAGCCGGATCCCAACGAAACTCGCGGGCACCTTAGTGTGATGGCGCAATTTCTCCGGGAAGTTACCGAGGGGGTACCGGCGGAGACGCGCAGTGCCGACAATATCCATAGCCTGGCCATGGTGCTTGGAGCTATCGAAAGCGCGAAGAGGGGTCAACGGGTGCCAGTTGTGGTTTGAAGGGGAAACAGTTTCCTGGAGACACCAGCAGATCGCCAATCCGAACGCCACAAAGACAGACCAAGGCGCGAAGTCCGGGCGGCTTGGACCGCCCCTGCATGTCCCAATCCCAACCTTATGACGACGAACCAACGCGCTCCCCGCTTAAATTACCATCGTAGTCTCCTTTCTGTTGCCCTGACTTTTGGAATTGTTATTTCCACGTTTTACGTACTCAGCATAGGGGAACACTTTTTTGTTCCTTTGGTGATGGCTGTGCTGGCAGTCTATCTGGTCGATATAGTTAGTCGGCTGATCCGAAGGGTTCGAATTGCGGACCATCCGGTGCCTGCTGTGCTTTCTGTGATCCTGGCTTTTGGGATTATCTTCGGGCTCGGGTTTGCGCTCATTGAAATCGTTGCGCAGAACGCGTTTCATGTTGCTGCTGCAGCACCAAAATACCAGGCTCGCTTACAGCAATTGCAGGGTGAGATCTTCTCCAGAGTTGGCATAGAGGAACCGCCGGAACTTCGGCAACTGGTGAAAACTGTTGATCTCCGGTCGGTATTCACCGCCGTTGCGAAAGCAGTGGCCGGCGTCCTGGAGGACGTCACACTCGTCTTGATCTACGGCCTGTTTATCATGCTCGAACGGCGCTTCTTTCCGATCAAGGTTCAGGCGCTGTTTCCTGATCCCGAACGCCGAAAAAACGCTATTCGAATCATGCGCCGAATTGATCGTGACATTCATACCTACCTTGGAGTGAAGACAGCCGTGAGTTTCACAAGCGCAGTGCTAGCCTACATTTTGATGCGGATCGTCGGGTTGGACTTTGCAGAATTCTGGGCTCTTCTCATCTTCATATTACATTTCATACCGACCATTGGGGTCATCGTAGCGACGCTCCTTCCGACACTGCTTGCAGCAGTACAATTCGACAATCTTGGTCAATTTCTGATCATCGGTATCGGCATCACCGCGATCGCTCAGCTTATGGGAAACGTTGTCGAACCGAATGTCATGGGGGAATCGCTCAATCTGAGTCCATTAACCGTGATCATCGCCTTGATTATTTGGGGCTCGCTCTGGGGGATTGTTGGGGCGTTTCTCTGCGTCCCGCTAACAGTGATTCTTGTAATCGTCTTATCGAACTTCGACTCAACGCGTTGGGTTTCGATATTGCTATCGAAAACGGGTGAGATTCGTTCTTCGGAGTAAGCGAAAGCTCCAGCCTTTGCTCTTCACAGGCTGGCGTGCAAAGGCCGGAGCCTTGAACCGAGGAGCAAAGGCTGGAGCCTTCGCTTACGTTGCCTTGGATGGCATTTGTGGGTACCTTCTTCCTGTGAGTCTACCAACTAAATTTGATCATTGCGTAGTCCACGTGTCGGACTGGGAAAGGTCCAACAACTTTTACCGAGATGTGGTTGGAGCAGAGCTGGTGGAAAAGAACGGACGTTGGGCTTACAGATTTGCAAATGCCCAGCTCAATCTGCACGGACCGGGCGTGAAACCGGAGCCGTTGGCAAGGATTGCGGTCCCGCCGGGAGGGAGCGATCTCTGTTTTGAATGGTCCGGACCAATTAGCCGGGCGGTAGAACACCTGAAAATGCACGACGTCAAGATTGAACTTGGGCCGGTGCAACGTTTCGGGGCGCGCGGCGACGGAACCTCAATCTACTTTCGGGACCCGGATGGATCGCTTTTGGAGTTTATCTCCTACACCGATCGCAACAAAGTACGATCTCAGGTAAAAGATTGATATGCCGTGAAAGCACTGGTTTTTGCCCTCGGTTCTTGTGTTACCTTCGGCGCAGCCGCGCTCGCTGGAGGAGGAGGGTTCCGTCTCATAAGCGCGGCGTGGCACGAAGGCGGAAGCGTGCCTCAAGAAAATTTGTTCAATGGGTCGGGATGCCGCGGAGCGAATGTTTCTCCTGAGTTTCATTGGTCTGGAGCGCCGAGTGGCACAAGGAGCTTTGCGATCACTATTTTTGATCCCGATGCACCGACCGGTGCGGGATGGTGGCATTGGGTCATATTTAATATCCCCGGGACAGTGTTTGAATTGCCTGCTGGCGCGGGCGGCAAGGGATCGACACCGCCTGGCAGCGTTCAATGTCGGAATGACTATGGCGATTTGGGATATGGAGGGCCTTGTCCCCCGGTCGGGACAACTCATCGATATCTCGTGAGGGTTTACGCGCTCAATGTTGAGAAGCTCTCTTCAGGTTCGGAAACCCCGCCGGAAAAGATGGCAAAGCAGATCGAGGAACATTCGATGGGCGTCGCCAAGCTGACGGTCAAGTTTGGGCGCTAACCCGCAAAAATCACGCCAATGCCGAAGCGA
>Ga0210408_10000925_pt1 | contig 32630 bp, 23 predicted proteins | sample IncBWH4MmetaG_FD_155471 | JGI IMG/M metagenome (GOLD analysis project Ga0210408, IMG submission 155471) | Forest soil microbial communities from Barre Woods Harvard Forest LTER site, Petersham, Massachusetts, United States - Inc-BW-H-4-M | ecosystem: Environmental > Terrestrial > Soil >... | reverse complement strand
CCCGCGCGACGGTGATCGTCCTCGGCGACGCCCGCACCAACGGCCGCGACCCCCGCGCGGACGTGTTCGCCACGCTCGCCGCCCGCGCGGGCCGCACCTTCTGGCTGAACCCCGAGCCGCGCCTGTACTGGAACTACGGCGACTCCGTGATCGCCGCCTACGAGCAGTACTGCACCGCGTTCGAGTGCTGGACCACCGCGCAGCTGGAGGACTTCGTGCGCGCGCTGGCGCGGCCGGGGCTCGCTACAGGGGCGGGGCGGTAGACGCCTGCCGTGACCAAGAGGTTGCGCTGACCGGGACGCGGATCGCCGAACGGGTGGGCGGGGCCTTAATTTTTTTGGATTTGGATGGTTCGCGCCACATCGTCCCCGCTCGTGGTGAGGGCCCACGCGTTGGCCTCCCCCTTGGCGTGGTCGCCCCCGCTGTTCTCGATCAGGCCAAGCGCGTGCAGCCGCGCGAGCAGCTTGGAGATCTGCCCCTGATCCGATATCCCCGCGGCGGTGGCCACTTGGCGGTTGCTTGGATTGGATCCCCGCCCACCCAGCTCGGCGATCGCCAAGAGGACGCGCACGGTGCGGTAGGTGAGACGCATGTCGAGCTCACGCAACGGGTTCCCCCGCGAGCGGACCGGGGCGCGCGGCTTCGCAGCGGGACGGCGCAACTCGCGCTCGGCCGCCGCGGCGCCGAGATAGGGGAGCACGACCATCCCCATCAGCGGGTTCAATAGCCCCAGCAGCGGCTTCGCCGCGCGCCCCTCGCCGCGGCCCGATCCCGAAACCATCCGCGCGTGGATCACCGACAGCACCGCGCCCACGACACCCTCCGCGACCAGGCGATTCGGCTGACGCGCGGCCCTGCATTCCCCGCAGCCCTCGTGCACGACCGCGACGAGCGCCTGCGCCACCCGGGTACGGCGCTCAAGCGCCCGCCCGCCGGCACCGAGCGCACCGACAACACAGAGGTACCCAAGCTCCGGCTCGTAATCCAGGAACACGAGCAGCGCCTCCAACCCGCCCCGGACCCGCTCGCGCCAGCGCCCCGCGGCCCGGTAGGCGGGCAGCACGCTCTCACCGGCCCGGGCGACCGCGAGGTCGAACGCCGCGAGGAAGCAGTCCTCGCGGTCCGCGAACAGCTCGTAGAACGTGCGGCGCGAGACCCCCGAGCGCGCGACGACATGCGCGACGGTCACCTCGCCCGCGCCGCGCTCGCGTACCACTTCGCCCATCGCCGTCAGGATCCGCGCGCGCTGGATCTCTCCGACGCGCCCGCGAAGCGGGCCATCGCCCGCCACGCGCGGATCGTCCGACGAAGCCGCTCGGCCAGTGGCTGCATGAATCTCCAAGGTCGCCACCCCATCGACCCCTGCGGAAACGGGGTTCCTAGAGGGGCCGGCGAGTCGGCTGCGAGCACGCGAAGCCATGGCAACCGCGTCCCCTACCTCTTCGACCCGCCCCCCGCCCCAGGGGCGGGCCTGCTCGCCTTCCTGCCCCTCGCCCGCTTGCGCTTGTGGGCAACCTTCTTGGCCTTCGGGCAGCCGGTGACGGTGATCTTGGTGCTCTGGTGCAGTTCCGCGCCGTTCTGCGCGATGAATTCCGTCGGCATCACCAAGCTGCTCCTGCACAGGTTCCCGTTCGCCGCGAGCGCCGAGAACGGGCCCTCCGGGAGCTTCAGCTCGAAGCTCGTGATCGGCACATCCGGCACGCTGCGGAACGTGCTGCTCGTGATCCCCGCTTTGCTGATGAACGTTTCCCCGTGCAACTGCACCGTCGTGCCGTACCCCGAGAGCACGATCACCAGTTCTGGGAACTTCGCGCCGCCACGCGAGACGAAATACACCGGGCCCGACAAGCCGACCGGCAGCACCGGGGTGCTCGCGCTCGCTTCCCCGATCCTCGACGCCGCCGGACACGCCGCCGGGTTCGCGTCGAACGTCGGCCCCGGGCACGCTTTCTGGAGCGTCGATAGACGCGACGGGAGCTGCTTGGGGAGTTCGACCTTGACCAGTTTGATGTTCGACTGGCTGCTCGCCTGGTTATCCGGCAGCGCCCCCGACGGATACACGATCCTCGCGTCGAGGCTCGCCCCATCCAACCGCGAGGTCTTGCCCTGCGTGGAGACTTTGAAGTCCGGCTGGAACTTCAAGCTCTGACACGACCCCACCTGGAAATGACTCGCTATCCCAGCCGACGCGCCTTCGGTGCTGAACGCGGTCCCAGCGAAGGACATCGGCGCGCAGCTCGTCGGGTTGAACATGAACCCAGGCCGGTCGATCACCGCGTTGATCGACCGCAGGTCCGCCGGGACCCCGTCGATGATCGTCGGGAACGGGTCCGTCGTGACCGTCAACTGCGCTGTGAATGGGTCCACTTCGATCTTCCCCCGTACCACCTGTGTTTGCAGGGTGAACGGGCCGACGACCAACGGCACCACGATCGACAGGCCGTACGGCGCGCCCCGATACCCGCCGGTCAGGTAGATCGGCGCCGGCGGCTGACCAGGCTGCGGCACAACCAGTGGGTAAGGTCCCGGACCGGCCTCCACGACCGTGTGGCCGATCTGCGAGTCCGCTGGGCATTCGCCCTTGGAGGCCTGCGGTTCGCCGCACAGCGGGACCTTTGAAATCATCCCCAGCAGGCCCTCCGGGACCTTGAACTGCAGGCTCGCGATCCGCTGCTGCCCGTCCGCTCGCTGCAAGAGCAGCGAGAAGTGCGTAAACCCGCCCGCCTGGTCGGTCGTCGCGCCCGCGATCAATTCCGGGCTGAACGGCAACGGCGATGCGCACCCACTGCCCCCGGGGCCCGATTCGATCGCGAAGCTGCTCGCCGTCAACGCTTCGCGCTCCCCGCTCCACGGCGCGAACAGGCCGGTCGTGGTGTACGTGCCGCACCCCGTCGGGGTCGCCAGCGCCGCCTGCGCGCCACCGCTGAAGGAGAGGCGCAGGTTGTTGAACGGCAACTTCGGGGTCTGTTCGAACGTCGTGACCAACTGCCCAGTCGTTGGGCTCAGATGCACCGTCCCGACGAACTTCACGTACAGGCCGTCGGTCGGGTCTTCCGGGGCAACCAGCAGCTTGACTTCCGGCGGGTTCGACGCCAGCACGTAGACCGGGCCTTTGAGTGTCCGTGGGAGCAGCGGTGTTTCCACTTCCACTTCCCCGACCTTCGAGTTCGACGGGCACGACGGGGGGCCTTCGACCCCGATGCCGTCCTGGGAGAACGGGCAAGCCGCCAGTCCCGCCGCCTGACCGGGATTGATCACGACACCCGCAGGCAGCGTCGCCGTCGTGTTCTCGATATCCGCGCTCGAGAGACCTTCTGCGTTGACGAGCCCTTCCTGGGGCATTTTCACGTCGAACGTGAACCCGGCGGGGGTGTCCGCGCGACTGGTGTCGGGCGCCGCCGTGATATACGGCCCGAATTCCAGCAGGTCGCAACCCGTGACCGGGCCGAAGCTCGTCGGCGCGGTCACCTGCCTTTCCGGTTCCTGCCACGAAGCGGCGAAGAACGTGCCCGCCGCCGGTGCGCCCGTGCACTGTGTCATATCCGTGAAGTACGGGACTGGAGGGGAGGTCGAGGGCTCATTCTTGATGAACCCCGTCTCCCCGTCGGAGCGTTCACAACGGCCACCGAAGAAGTCCTCGCAAGCCAGACCGCGCATCGCGTCGTGACTCGCTTCGGAGGGCACGCCCCACACCGTCAGCGAGACGCCCTCCAAGAGGTTCGTCCGAATGTTGTGGAACGTCGTGCGCCCTCCGTAATCGCCCGGTCGCACGGTGGTCGTACCCTCAACACCGAACTCACCGGTGTAAAAGCCGAACCGCGCGATTTCGCCGGGATTCGTGGTCAGGTTGTAGACGGGCTCCACCACGCGCAGCAATTCCCCGACGGTGAAGCCGAAGATGCCACCTGGGTTTATCACCAACGTAACCGTGCCGATCTGCGTGCCCGGAGCGCATGTTTGGTTATATGCCTGTTCCTGCTTGGAGAAGTCGCTGATCGAGCACTTGGGAGCGTCGGCTATGTCGATGACGAACCCCGGCGGCAGATCGAGACCCGTTTCCCTCGGGGCACCCGAGAGCAGCCCGCTGCTGTCGGTGGTGAGCGCCAGGCTCGACGTCAGATCCGGGTGAGCGCCGGCCTGTGCGCTGGACAGCGCCGTGCCCGTCGATCCCGCGGCGATACCGAACGGCGCAGACGCAGAACTGATCGTGGTTGGCGTTTCCCGGATCGCTTCGAGCGCTCCCCCACCCGTGACGCTCACGACGTTCGTCACACTCGACGGTGCGCCTTTGGCGACCTCCATATGGACTTTCACGACCATCGCGCCATCCGGTACCACCACTCCCGAATAGCCGCACTTCAAGCCCGTGCAACTCATCGCCACCGAAGTCTCCGGTGATCCTTCCGCCCCCTCGATGTATTCACCCGCGGCGCTGGACGCCGCCGTCAACCCGCTCGGCAGGGCGTCTGTCACGACGATTTCACTGCCGTCCGTCGGCGCGTCGCCAGTGTTCCTTACTTCCACGATATATTCGCCACTGCCTTCCGGGGGCAGATACGTCGGGTTGGAGACCGCGGTCACAGTCCACTGCGGACGCTGCGTCACCGCCAACGCCGACCCCGGGGCGAACACCGCGATGAGCACCAGCGCCAGAGCCGACAGTGGCGGCAGACAGACTGGTCTCACGCGGGCCACGCACGTGCCCGCGATACCACGGATCGAGCTCTCGAGCGCGGACATCACTTCCCCCTCCGGTTTGACTTTTCAGCGTTGCCCTTGGACCCTGCGCGGGATCGCTTTCGCGCCGCCGCTTCACAACTCTTGCGCTTTGACTTCGGCCTTGATCTACACGCCTTCAGCGCCTTGGCGAGCCCTTTGGCGCCGATCTGCGCGGCTGGCCGCTTCTTCGGCGTCACCGTCTTCGCAGCCGCTGAGGGTTCGAAATTGCCGACGCCTGCGAACGTCACGCTCGCCGGGGTCGCAAAGATCGGCGGCGCCCCCGGCACACCCTGACAGCCAGTACCCGTGCACTGCGGTGGCGTGACCCCGACGAAACCGCCACCGATACGCGCGTCATACACATCGCCGTTGACATCCGTGTCCCGCGGCACAAGCTGCGCGTGCGTACCGAAGAACACGTTGCCGCCATCAGCGCTCGACCCCAGGAAGAAGGCATTGCCCGGGTCGTCCGGTGAGCTGATCAGCGAGATCTTCCCATCGTGCCACTCATACACGTGCAGGTTCTTATCAGTGGTACCCGACACAAGCGCATTGCGCGATTCGAAGAACACATAACTGCCGTCTTCAGAGATCGGCCGGCTCGTGCCGGCGTCAGGAGTATCCAAAGCGCTTTCAGTAAACGTGGCGCTGGCGACCGGCGGACCGCCAGCACACGATACGCACACGATGCTGTTTTCAGCTGCACTGTATCTGAAGAGCTCCCCATAGCCGTTCGATCCTGAATAGCCCGTGAGAGGCAGAGCGCTGCGGAAAAGCAGATACTGGCCATTGCCCGTCACATACCAATTCGCAAATGCAAAGAGCGCCGGTTCGTAGTTCCCGCGAGAGGTGAAGGGCGAGAGTTCCGTGTCGTACCAATTGCGCGTGTATTCGCCTGCATGACCTGGGTAGTCGCCCGCGTTGACTGCCGTGATATATGCCGTCCGCTTGGTCTCCGTGTCATAGCGATAGAGGTTGATATCGCTGCCGATCGAGCTCGACGCTCCCTGCGCCAGCGCTCCGTACGCGGCAAAGTAGACAGCCGAGCCATCGCTCGAGATCCCGCCGACCCATGCGACATCGCCCGCGGCGATACCCGATTCCCCGCTCGAGACACGCACCAGCCTTGCGCCTGCTGGAGCTTCGGTATTGTACTCGTAGAGTTCAGGCGCTTCCGTTTTAGCTTCCACAGCGTCTTTGGTCAACTCGCTGCGGCTCAGGAAGAACACCCTCGAGCCATCCGCGGACGCTCCGACATAGAATGCCGCATGTGGCCCGTTGGCATCGCTCACGCCGGCGTTTGGTGCCGAGACCTCGGCGGTGCTGGAGCCGTTCAGGCGCATGTACAGCTGCGGAGCGTTGGCCGGTTCCCTGCCACTGTCCCAACAGCCAGGGGCGCCTTCCGCGAACGGTTCGGGAGCCGTGAAGAAGACCTTCGAGCCATCGCTCGACACCGCGTTGTGGCTGCCGCCCGCGTAGGTTGCCCCCTGGCCGAGAACCGCCCCGCACTGGCTGATCAGCGACCCATCCGTTTCGACGTTCACCAGCTTCAGATGACCGCCGAACGATTCATAGAGCACAGCGGTGCCATTGTCCTGACCTTCGTCGCCCGGCGCCAGGGAGCGACTGTAGCTCCGTAAGAGGACGTGGCTCGCATCGGCAGAAGCTCCTACCAGCGACGTGACAGCGCCTATGTCCGCAAGTTGGTTCAAGCCTTCTGCATATTCTGCATATGACAGCGTGTCGACAGGGCTATACGGGCCGCCGGTAGAGCCGGCAAAATCCACCATGACCCGTTCTTCGGGCCCACCTGGAACATGGTTGCGCTCCAGATCTTCGAAACCGACCGTGGACAGATCGGCAGGATTGAAGACCTTGGCCTCCACATTGTGCACCCCCGGGCCTGGCGAGAGCGATGTCGTCGTCCAGCCATCGGCGCCACGCGAAAGGACATAGCTGCTCATATACGCATCGCCCCCTTCAAAAGAAGCTTCACCCTGGAGCAGAAAGTGATTGCCGTCTTCGGCGACATAGCCACGGTCGTTGACGATGAAGCCGAGAACAGTTTCTCCGAGGTTCGGGAACAGGTCCGGAGAATCGCCCTTGTCGACGGGCGTGACCTGCTCGTAGGCGCGGCAGTCCGGCAGCGCGCCCGAGGGGCCCTGACGCGCCGCGGCGTTGGGGCACAGTTCTTCGGCGAGCGCCGCGGGCGCCGCCAGCAGCGTGCTTACTGTGAACGAGAACAGCGACACCACGGCCGCCAGGATCAGCCTACGAGCATTCATGAAACCCATCCCCTCCTAGAAGAGCGATCCACACGGGACCCGCGGGACCGCGGGCAAGACAGAGTTGCCGCGGGAGAACGGCCCGCGGCGGCAGAAACGCGAAACGCCGAGCGTGTGCTCAGCGTGCGGGTGTCGGCTTGCCGGTCAACCCAACCGGTGAGCCGCGGCGTGCCCCGCCCCCCCGCGGGGGATGCCGGACGGCCCTCGCGGGCCGGCCGGTGGGGGACCTCAGCGGCTAGGCCGCCAGCACAAGAGAGAGAGAGAGAGAGAGAGATGCGTCAGGCTGCTGACGCATCTAGGTACGCCACCCTCACGGGTGCCAGGAACTCCTGTCACGTCAATCTCTCTCGAGCTCACGCGGAAACTCAACTCCCTCATCGATCCTGAGACCCGGCCCTCTCCCAGAGCAAAAATCCTGCCAGTGCTGTGTTGGAAGGTCGACCACAGGCGGCCAGACCCTAACCAGACCCATTATGTGCAAAGCACCTCGTCAACCCATTTGGGGAGCAAGGTAAGACTACTATAACCACCGCGCGAGGCACTTGTCAAGTCCAAGTCGCAGAGCGCCCCATCGTTTTCGCAAACGCGCTCGGACGCAGGCCGTCGGAGTCTGGGCGTGCGCCGCGCTCTTGACTGAACGTCGATGAACCCGACCGCCACGCCCAGCGCCCGGTAGGTCCCGAGCGCGCGCCGGTCGGCGCTCAGGACCTCGGCGCCGTGCTCGGCGGCGCGACGCTCAGCGGCTCCATCGGCCGCTCGGCCACGATCACGGGGAAGCCCTCCCGCTCCTCCACGCGCGCGGGCACATCGGCAACCCGGGCGGCAAACATGGTCGCCGGGGCAAACATGGTCGCCGGGGAGTCGATTCCGCTTCCTCCGCTAGCATTCCGAGCAAAGACAAAAACACCAGGGGGGCTGGCGGGAAGGCCGGCTGAGATGGCGCCCCGGAGGGACTCCCCGGCGCCGACCCTTCGAACCTGTGGGGTAATGCCCGCGGAGGGAGTGGCGTGAGTGTCGCAGGTACTCAGAGCTGGACCGCAACCGTCTGAGACGGCCGCGGGGCGCGGGCAGATCGCCCCGGACACGCCGGTGGGAGCCGTGAGCTTGAGCGGGGTGAGCCGCACCTATGCGCAGGAGAGGGCGACGGGCCAGACCAGGACAAGACGCGGGACCGGGACGACGGGCAACCCGGAGCGCGCAGTGCGCGCGCTCGCGGACGTCTCCCTGCACGCGGACCGGGGCGAGGTGCTGGCCGTGGTCGGCCCGAGCGGCTGCGGCAAGACCACGCTGCTGGAGCTGATCTGCGGGCTGCAGAGCCCGGACGCGGGCACCGTGCGCAGCGAGCCCGCGGCGCTGATGCCCCAGCGCGATCTGCTGCTGCCGTGGCTGAGCGCCGTGGACAACGCCGCGCTCGCGCTGCGCATCGCCAAGCGGCCGCGTGCGCAGGCGCGGGAGCGGGCCTCGGCGCTGTTCGCGGAGCTGGGGCTCGCGGGCTTCGAGGAGGCCCACCCACACAAGCTCTCCGGCGGGATGCGCCAGCGGGTGGCGTTCGTGCGCACCCTGCTCTCCGGCAAGCCCGTGCTGTGCCTGGACGAGCCATTCGGCGCGCTTGACGCCATCACCCGCGCGGAGATGCAGGGCTGGCTCGCGCGTGCCCTCGCGCGGGAGCCCCGCACCGTCGTGCTGGTGACCCACGACGTGGAGGAGGCCGTGCTGCTCGCCGACCGCGTGGCCGTGCTGTGCGCCCGCCCGGGGCGCGTGGTGGCGGAGCTCGAGATCGCGCTGCCGCGCCCGCGGGCGCGCACCGACCCGGCGGTGGTCGCGCTGCGCGAGCGGGCGCTGATCGCGCTCGGGCTGGGAGGCGACTCGTGAGACGCAGGGCCCTGAAGGCGCCGACCGCACCGGCCTCACCCCGCCGATCGCGGTCGGGAGGCCACTCGTGAGACGCGGGGTCCTGAAGGCCCTGCCCGCCGTGCTGCTGGCGGCGGTGGCGCTGGGCGCGTGGGAGCTGTACGTGGACCTGGGCGGCGTGGACCCCGCGCTGCTGCCCCCTCCCCACGCGGTGGCCGCGGCGCTGTGGGACAACGCGGACCTCCTGTGGCACAACTTCACGATCACCGCCGAGGAGGTCATGCTCGGCCTGGGGCTGGCCCTGATCGGGGGCTTCGCGCTCGGGGTGGCGATCCACTTCTCACCGTTGCTGCGCCGCGCCGCGTACCCCCACGCGGTCGGTTCGCAGGCCGTGCCGATCGCGGTGATCGCGGCGCCGCTGGTGTTCTGGTGGGGCTTCGGGATCTTCCCCAAGCTGTTCGTGATCGCGCTCATCTGCTTCTTCCCCGTGGTGGTCACCACCGTCGACGGGCTCGCCGCCGTGGACCCCGACCAGCTCAAGCTGCTGCGCACCCTGGACGCCTCGCGCTGGCAGGCGTTCCGCTTCGCCGAGCTGCCCGCCGCCCTGCCCGCGGCGCTGAGCGGCGCGCGGATCGCGCTGGCGGTGGGGGTGATCGGCGCGTTCATCGCCGAGACCTCCACGGCAACCACCGGACCGTACGCGGGCCTCGGCCACGAGATCATGGCCGACCTCAACAGCCTCCAAGCCCCGCGCGAGTACGCCGCGACGGCAGTGCTGTTCCTGTTCGCGATCGCCTGCTTCTACACCCTCACCGTGGCCGAGCGCAGGCTGGCCCCGTGGACAACCCGACCAGGAGGAGACTCACGTTGACCAAGCCGCCACCGCGCCGCCTCGCCGCCGTCCTGCTCGCCCTCGTGGGCGCAGTCGCCCTGACCGCCTGCGGGACCGTGCAGGACACGCTCGCCCCGGCAGGGCTGAAGCGCTTCACGGTGATGCTCGATTGGTTCCCCAACGCCGACCACGCCCCGCTGTACTCCGCCATCGCCCGCGGTGAATTCCACGCGGTCGGCCTGGACGTGCAGCCGGTCACCCCCTCCGAATCGGCGGAACCACTGAAGCTGCTCGCCGCTGGCAGGGTGGACATGGCGATCTCCTACGAGCCCCAGCTGCTGCTCGCCCGCGACGAGGGCCTGAAGCTGGTCTCGATCGGGGCCCTCGTGCAGCGCCCCCTGACCTCGATCATCGCGCTGCCCGGCCAGCACGTGCGCAAGATCGCCGACCTCGCCGGCAGGCGGGTGGGCACCGCCGGCATCCCCTACCAGGCCGCCGAGCTGCGCACCGCCCTGCAGAGCGCCAAGGTGAACCCCGCCAAGGTGCAGGAAGTCAACGTGGGCTTCAACCTCGTGCCCGCGATGCTCTCCGGCAAGGTGGCCGCCACGGTGGGGGGCTTCTGGAACTACGAGGCGATCCAGCTGCAGCTGCTGCACAAGCACCCCACCGTGATCCCCATCAACGAAGCCGGGGTGCCCAACTACGACGAACTCGTGCTCGTGGTGCGCGCCCAGGAGGCCCGCATGGACGGCCAGGACTTGCGCGCGTTCATGCAGGCGCTGACCCGCGGCGAGCGCGCCGTGCGCGCCGACCCCGCCGCCGCCGCCAAGCTGATCATGGCCGCCAACCCCAGCCTCGAAGCGAAGCTCCAGCGGGAATCGATCGCCCGCACCCTGCCCGCCGCCCAGCCCGCGGAATCGAACAGGCCGTACGGCTACCAGGACCCCGCCCAGTGGGAGGCATTCGGGCGCTGGATGTACACGCGGGGCCTGCTCAAGAGCAACCCCAACGCCACCGGCCTGCCGCCGTTCACCAACGAGTTCCTGCCCGGAGAAGGGATCTAATTTTTTTGGATTTGGATGGTTCGCGCCACGTCGTCCCCGCGCTGCGTGAGGGTCCAGGCGTTGGCCTCCCCTTTGGCGTGGTCGCCGCCTGTGTTCTCGATCAGGCCGAGCGCATGCAGCCGCGCGAGCAGCTTGGAGATCTGGCCCTGATCTGAGATTCCCGCGGCGGTGGCGACCTGACGGTTGCTGGAGGCAGGCGCGGAGGCGATCGCGAGCAGGACCCGCACCGTGCGATAGGTGAGGCGCATGTCGAGCTCGCGCAACGGGTCCCCCTGCGAGCGGACCGGCGCCCGCGGCGTGGGCGCCGGACGGCGCTGCTCGAGCTCGGCCGCCCGCGCCCCGAGGTACGGCAGGACAATCATCCCCATCAGCGGGTTCAGCAGCGCCAGCAGCGGCTTCGACGCATCCCCACGGGAGCGCGTGCGCACGGGGCCGCACTCGACCATCCGCGCGTGCACGACCGCGAGGACCGCGCCCACCACGCCCTCCGCGACCAGCCGCTCCGGACGCCGCTGGGCCCTGCTCTCGAGGCGCCCCTCGTGCACCGCATCGACCAATCGCCCCACGACAAGCGTGCGACGCTCGAGCGCCCGCGTCCCGCCACCGAGCGCGCCGACGACGCACAGGTAGCCAAGCTCCGGCTCCGCGTCCAGGAACGCCAGCGTCGCCTCCAGCGCGTCCCTGACTCGCTCGCGCCACCGCTCCCGCGCCCGATAGGCGGTGAGCACGCTTTCGCCGGCCCGGGCGACCGCCGTGTCGAACGCCACGAGGAAGCAATCCTCGCGATCCTCGAACAGCTCGTAGAACGTGCGCCGCGACACCCCCGAGCGGGTGACCACGTGCGCAACCGCTACCCCCGCCGCCCCCCGCTCCCGCACGAGCTCGCCCATCGCCGCCACGATCCGCGCGCGCTGGATCTCCCCCACCCCCACACGCGCGGGGGCCCGCGGAGAGGACACCGCCATCACCCCTACCCCTTCCTCCTCCCACTTCGCGCCCCGCCGCCAGTCGAGGGGCGCTGACCCCTCCCGTGCCCGCTCGCCTTCCTGCCCCTCCCCCTGCCCCGTTTCCCGGCGTTGCCCTTCTTCTTATGCGTGGTCTTCTTGGTCTTCGCGCAACCGGTCACCGCGATCTTCGTGCTCTGCTGCAGCACCACCCCGTTCTGCCCCACGAATTCCGTCGGCATCGCCAAACTGCTCCGGCACAAGTTCACGTTCGCCGCCAACGCCGAGAACGGGCCCTGCGGCAACGTCAATTCGAACGTCCCCACCGGAACATCCGGGATCGTCTTGAACGTGCTGCTCGTGACCCCCGCTTTGCTGATGAACGTCGAACCCACCAGATCCACCCGCGCGCCGTAACCCTGCAACACGATCACCAGGCTCGGGAACGCTTCCCCGCCATGTGAGACGAAGTACGCCGGGCCCGTCAACGGGATCGGGATCACCGGCGTACTCGCGGTCGCATGCCCGATGATCGACGCCGCCGGGCAATCAGCGGGGTTCGCTTCGAACGTTGCCGCCGTGCACGCTTTCTGCAGCGTCGGCAGCCGCGAAGGCAGCGCCTTCGGCAATTCGACTTTGACGCGGGCGATGTTCGCGTCATACGGCCCCGCCGGATAACCCAGCTTCACCGTCAGGCTTGCCCCATCCAACCGCGACGCCTTCCCACTGGTCGACGCCGTCAACTTCGGCTTGAACGCCAACACCGCGCAGTTGGTGATCTGAAACGGCACCGACAACGCCGAGGAGGACCCTTCACTGCTGCCCAAGCTCCCCGTGATCGCCAATGGGCTGCAGTTCGTCGGGTTGAACGTGAAGTCCGGCCGGTCGATCGACACGTTGATGTGCTTGATCTCCAACGGAATCCCATCCAGTATGTGCGGGACCGCATACGGCCCCGAGGGGTCCGTCGTGATCGTCAGTTGTGCAGTGGTCGGGTCCACTTCGATCTTCGCGCGGACGATCACCTTCCCCAGGTCGAACGGGCCGGCCTTCGCCGGGTTCACGATCGACAAGCCATACGGAGCGCCCCTATACGGCCCCGTGATGAACACTTCCCCGCCCGTCACGCTGTACGGGTTCCCGCCCAGGCCGACGCTGACGATCGTATGTCCGATCAAGCTTTCCGGGCCACACGTCCCCGCATCCGCCTGCGGTTCCCCGCACAGCTTCACCGTGGAGAGCGTGCCCAGCAGCCCGGGGGGCATCTTCAGCTGGATCGACTGCAGGTTCTGCTGTCCGTCTTCGCGGCTCATCGTCAGCGTGAAGGGGCTGAACCCACCAGCCTGAATGCTCGTCGTACCCCCCGTCAACGCCGGCGCGAACGGCAATGGGCTCGAGCACGGCGCACCATTAGGCCCACTGGCGATCTGGAATCCCGAGGAGGAGTCGACCGGCTCGGTGCCCGACCACGGCTCGATCGAGGCGGTCGTCGTATAACCCCCGCACAGCGCGGGAGTGCCGAGCGGCGCGCGGGAGCCGCCGAAGAAGTGCAGGCTCAAATCTTCGAACGGTAACTGCGGCGTTTCCTTGAACGTCGAAACGAGCTGACCCGTCACCGGATCCGGTTTGACTTCGCCCGCGAGCTTCACGAGAACCCCCGCCTTCGCGTCTTCCGCGACGAGATACAACGCGACAAGGCTCCCGAATGGGTTCGCGTCCTGCGCCGCCAAATAGGCCGCGCCGGTCAGCGGGTCGGGTAGTAGCGGCGTATGGATTTCCACGGTGCCGACCTTCGACGCTTCCGGGCACGTGATCGGCCCAGCGCTTTCGAGCCCCACCTGCCCCATCGAACACGATTGCAGGCCATCCGCCGCGGCGGGGTTGAGCGAAACGCCCGCGGGCAGCGCAACCGTCGTGTTCTTCACCGTCGCCTGCGCGTCCCCCGTTGGGTTCAATCCCGCGGTCTGCGGCACGTGGATCCCAACCGTCAACCCCGTCGGGGTGCTCCCCGCCTGGCCATCGGGCGCCACGAGGATCGACGGTTCGAACGTCAACCTGTTGCAGCCGCTCAATCCAAGCGGGTGCCCGTACTGGTCGTGCAGGCTGTACCCGCGGGTCTCCTGCACCGCGGGTTCAGCCCACGAGTCCGCCGCGATCGTCGGTGCCCACGGCGTCGTGCACGACGTCGGGAGCGTCAAGAACGGCTGGTGGCTGGATTCGCTCAATGGTTCGCACGGACCTTTCCCAAAGAAGCCGCCCGCAAGGCAGTTCCAGCCCCGCGCATCGTTATGACGCGGATCTCCCGGCGAACCCCAGAACGTCACCTGGTCGGCGATGAAATCCGCGGACTGTGAAATATTGTGGACGGTCACGACGACACCGTAGTCTCCGCCCGTCCGCACCGAGGTATCCAGAATCACCGGCACCGTAAATGCCATGAACCCGAAGCGCGCCGGCTCACCCGTCTGCGGCACCAGGTTGAACAGCGGCACCGGAACCGTCACCGCCTGCGGCAACAGGCCGGGGATCAGCACCGTCGTGTCCGCGACCCCGAGAGCCGTGTCCCCTGGACACGCTTCCCTGGAGAATTCGCCGGTCGTGCACTGCGGGACCGCGTTCGGATTGCCGACCAGACCGGCCGGTAGATAGAACCGCAGATCCTTCGCCAGCGCCGGCGTCTGCGCCGACCCCTCTTCAAGGTGCTGGTTGAGATCGAGCGTCGTCGTCAACTGAAACGGATGCGAGCCCGCCTGCGTATCGGGCACACCACCAACACCTTCCGGTGCCTCTTCGAACAATTCCACACCGAACAGCGTCGCCGCTTCGCCGACCGCGACCGGCTGCCTGAACGCAGCATGCGTCGCGCCGCCGCCTTCCACGACCGCTTCGTTGACCGCACCCGACTGCGCGCCTGCGGCAACCCGCACCGTCAATTCCAACTCAACCCCCTCATACGGCGCGATGCCCTGCCCAAACGTACAACTCACCGCTTCAAGCGAGCATTCACCATGACCAGAGAACCCGAGCGGCCCCGCCTGGCTCGCAATCCCGATCGCCACGATCCCCGGCGGCAGCCTGTCGGAGACCGTGATCGGCACGCCCGCACCGTTCGCTTCACCATCCCCAAGGTTCGTCGCCGCGACCATGATCTTCGCGGTGCCCCCCGGCGGAAGCTCCGTCGGAGCGACGGTCGCGACCACATGCCACCACGGCGCTTCGCCTTCCGCGAACGCCGGCGCCACACCAACCACAACGACCACCACCCACGCCAACGCGAACCCAACAGCCAATTTGAGTACAGCGAGCTTGCCTCTCATCGTTCCTATCCCTCCCTTATCGCCTGGTCCTGGCGGACAAGCTCTTGCGGGCCCGCGAGCTCTTATGACTCCCACCCCTGTGCTTACGCTTGGTCTTCGCCTTGCGCTTGCCATGAGCAGGCTTCCGCTTCGCGACCTGCGGCGTACTCGCGCCGCCCAACGACGAGGACGGCGCGACATTGCCCGCCCCCGAGAACGTCGCGCTCGACGGCGCCCCGAAGATCGCCGGCTGCGACGCCGGCGCCGCCTTACACGAATCCCCACTCGAACACGGCGGCAGCGAGACCGGCGCGCTCCCACACGGCGCAGCCGTCGAGCACACATGCGCGTCATACACATCCAACGACGTATCGACATCCTCCGCGGTCAGCCTCGCCGCCGTCAAGAAGAACACATCCCCACCGGTTTCGCTCGCATCCAGGAACTCCGATTCCTCAGCCGACGTCCCCGAGGAGATCAGCGACACGCAGCCACCCGCGCGCGCGCAGCCACCGACCCCCTGCGGCTCGTACTCATACACATCCTCCCTGCCGTTCGTATCCTGCGCGACCAGCGCATCGGCGCTATCGAAGAACAACCGCCCCGCATCGGAGAGAACACGCGACTGATAAGCAATTTCCAAAGCCCCATGATTCCCAGTTTGGTTGACCAGACCCGTCCACTCGGGGATACTCGCTGCCAGCCAGCGCCCCCCCCAGGCACCCGGATAATCGACAAGCGGTAAAAGAGATCCGACGTCAAGAAGGCCATCGGGTCGCGCTCCTGTCGGGTTGCACGAGACGCACCGCAGTTCGCTGGTGGCCTCGTCATAGAGGAACAGCTCCTCATCCGGCTGCCCGCTGTTCGCGTCGCGATTGTCATAACCCGTCAGGCTCCGCTCCGACATGAACGTCAGATACCGCCCATTCGGCGAAACCCTGGACGTGAGATACCCGGGACCTCCTCCTCTCGCTTTGGCGCCCCAGTCGTTGCCGTCTCCTTCGGCGAGGACAGCTACGAGCCGCGGTGACGACCACGACGAGCCCGTCTCGGACTCCATATACAGGTTGTCCTTCCCAGGTTCCGCTCCGCTCGCCAGTACACCCTTGGCCACGAAATAGACGATGGACCCGTCTTCGCTTGCGCCCACGACCTCGTTCTGCACGTTCACCGCTTCGCCCGCGTTCTGGTCCACCGACAGATCCGCCAACGAGCCCGTAACCGTGTCATATACATACAGTTCGCTGTTGCCCGGCGCAGCTTTCGAATCGAGCGTCAACGGCTCTTCATCCAAGAAGAACACCTTAGAACCATCGGCGCTCGAGATCTGAAACTGCGCCCCGTTACGAGGTGGCTGCGGTACTCCCGGCGCCGGCGCATCCACCCGAACCGTCTGACCCGCGACCATATCACGCATGTAGAGCGCTGCTTTTTCTCCTTCGTGCGCTGCCGCCTTGAAGAAGACCCGCGAGCCGTCATTCGACAACCTATGCCGCCAAAAGAATTCACTTAATTCACTTCCATTCTGTCCCCCGATACCTCTGCTCACCGTGCCCCCCGGAAGTTCGTTCACGAGCTGCAGCCGTCCTCCAGACCACTCGTAAAGATTATCCCCGAATTCCCCTTCGAGCTTGATCGCGTTATTGGTCAGTGCATCTGGAGAGAGGAAAAGCACATGTGAAAGATCCGGCGTAGCAGCAAGAGCCGCCGAGTCTTCTTGGGATTCAGACGAACTAAATTTAGTTCCAGGTGGCACGTTGCTCGCTGTCACCAGCGGCACATAATCTCCGCTGCTGTTTTCCCGCACGTACGGCGTGTTTTCCGTCGCTTCGGGCGAAAGAGGCAAGTTACCGCGCAAGTCGACTAGCGCCCGCGAAAGATCGGTCGAGAAGAAGTTGTATCCGGGGTCCGCATTTTCGGCCGCTGCCCTCTGCGGCGCGGAAATGTCTTCCGAGGACCAGCCGCCAACCCCACGCCTGGAAAGCACCTGTACCGGCCCGAACGGGGTAGGATTACTGATGATGCCGGCCCCCAGCGGAGCGTCTGCCACATAGCTTATTGCGCTACCGTCTCCCGATGACTCGATCAATCCTCCCTGCCCAGCTTGGGTTCCTCCTATCGGCTCGATGCCCGCGCCGCCCTTGATCGGCGGCGTGACCATTTCCCATTCCCTGCCGTCCGGCAGCACGAAAGCGCCGCCACCCGCCTGCGTCGTGAACGTCTCATCGGGCCCATACACCGCTCCGAGCACGTTGGTCGCCACGACGCGCACGTGGTACGTCGTTTCCCCCCGCAGATCCTCGGGGCGGACAGACACCGACTCGCTGCTCGTCCCCGCCCCCAGATCCCCCGCCGGGACAGGTAGGCTCTCACCATAGGACACGCTCGGCCCATATTCGAAATCGTAAGTCGTGTCCGCGCCCCCCGGATCGACCTGCACGCTGAACAGCGCGCTGGCCGAGGAGACATCCGACACGCCCTCTTCGGAGAGCGCGACCGGCTCCGGCGTCACGAACGTACGATCGCGCCCCTGGTTGGACCCGTTCGCGTTGGAGGCGCTCAGCCGGTAGTGATACATGGTGAGCCGTTGCAGGCCTTTCAACTGCGCAGTGACCGTGATCGGGCCGCTACCCGACCCAGGACTAGGTGAGCATTCCACGCTCTGACCGTAGGATTCGCTGGTGCCATATTCAAACACGCACGAAATGACCGGCAGACCGTCGGGATTGACGACGCCGCCAACCGTCACGGACGTTTCCGCGAAGCTCGACGCCAAGCCAGTCGTTACATCCGGTACGACAAACGCCGTGAACACGTCGATTGCCTGGCTGCTCGTATCCGCAGTGTACACCGACCCAGTCGCAGAGTTCACCGCGATACCTTCGCTCGCCTGCATCTGAGCAGCCCCGAACCGCTCAAGCGGCGAACCCGCGAGGCCGTACGCCGCGACGCTCGTTCCGTGATCGACATACACGTCGTCGCTGGACAGGTCGACAGCGAGACCGGTGGTTTCTTCCCCATCCAACTGCCCCGCAAGGACTTCCGCGGTCTTGGAGAACTTCGTAGGAACCGTTAATTTTTGGCTTAATTCAGGTTTGAGCCCAATGTAGAAACTGTCTTCCGAGTCTAGCGCAAAACCTATCAGGGCTACATTGTCGGTAAATCTAAAACCTTCAAACCGAGGGACCACCTTAATCTGCGACATGTATTCATTGGTCAAAGCGTCATTGAAGATTTCCATATACGGCTCTCCGGTGACGGCGCCAATCTGTGCCCAGAGCTCACCATTGGAATCGACCGCAATCTCGGTCAGATGAAGAAAGCCTAGGGAGAGGAACGGCGACGAGGGCGAGCGGCCAGTCACCTGCCCGATGTATGCGCCGCTCGAGCTGAACTTATCGATCAGATTATGGCCATCGTCCACGACATACACGTCGCCTTTGGACGGGTCCAAAGGATTCGTCGAGTTGTCGACCGCGATCGAACTTTCAGGTTTTCCCGCGAACGAGAACGGGCCGGTCGGCGCCGCGCTGCCATTGAACTGAGACACATAAGCCCCCGTCGCGCTGAAGATCTCCACGCGGCCGTTGCCCCGGTCGATCACATACACATCCCCGGTTTCGTCGTTCACCGCCAACGCGCCGGGCCGCGAGAGCTGCCCGTCGCCCGCGCCTTCGCTCCCAAACGCTTTGCTGAACACGTGCTCGCGCTGCGCCAGCGCAGGCGCGCTCCACACGAACAGCAGCCCGCCGACCACGACACACAGCGAAACCAGCTCTCTCCACAGCGACCGGCGAGCAATCATCTGACCATCCCCTCCCAGAAGGAATCCACACGAGAGCCACCCGCATACGGGCAGCACGAAACGGCCACCCGAGCATCAACCCGAGGTGCCAAGGCAAAACGTTGAAAGCGCGCCCTACGCGCGCGAGAAGTCAAAGCCTCCAAAGAGGCTTCTCCGCCCCGGAGCCAAAGCGCTCCGCGGCGAGATTCTGGACCTACCCCCCTAGGGCAAGAGAGAGAGAGAGAGAGAGAGATGCGGCAGGCTGCTGCCGCATCTAGGTACGCCACCCTTGCGGGTGCCAAGCGCTCCTGTCACGTTCATCCCTCTCGAGCTCACGCGGAAAACAACTCCCTCATCGATCCTGAGCCGGTCCCTCTCCAGAGCAACCCCTGTCAGTGCTGAAAGGTCGACCACAGCAGGCCCGACCCCAAACCAGACCCTTTATGTAAATTGCGCCCCGTCGGCCCTCTCGGGCGACGAGGTAAGACTACTATAACCACGGCGCGAGGCTCTTGTCAAGTCCATGGGTCTCCTCCGTTCGGGCACGGCGCATCGCCGCGGGGCAGGACGCCCCGCGCCCACCGACCCCGGTGGGCTCAACCTCGCTGCGCGGATGCGACCCAAAGCGGCACAGCTGGCCCGCCTGCCTCGGTATAGATCCGCCGGACGCCCTGTCCCGCCCTGATCGAGCCAAAGCTCTAGCATTTCCCCACGTCCCTCGACACCAAGACTCCGCTGGACCTACGCGAGCTTCGCTACTTCGTGGTGCTCGCCGAGGAGCGGCACTTCGCCCGGGCCGCCGAGCGGCTGTTCATCGCTCCCTCCGGGCTCTCCAAGGCGATCAGCCGCGCCGAGGAGCAGCTTGGCGTCGAGCTCTTCACCCGCGCCCACCGGCGCGTCGAGCTCACCCCCGCCGGCGCCGCGCTGCTGGAGCGCGTCCACGACGTGCTGCGCGCCTTCGATGACGTCCGCGCCACCGCCGACGCCGCCCGCGCCGGGATGGTCGGCACGCTCACCCTCGCCACCTCCCCCGTCGCCCGCTACCACGTCGCCCCGCCCATCCTCGAGCGCCTCGCCGCGGCCTGCCCCGACGTGCGCCTCGTCCGCCGCGAGCAGCTCGCCGGGGCGATCGTCGACGATCTCCTCGCCGGCGCCCTCGACGCCGCCATCGCCTTCTGCGCGCCCCCCCGCGACGAGCTGCTCTACGAGCCCCTCCAGGACATGGAGCTGCGCGTGCTGCTCGCCACCGCCCACCCCCTGGCCGCGCGCGAGTGCATCCCCCTCGCTGAGCTGCGCCACGAGCGCTTCCTGATGCCCGCCGACATGCTCGCCCGCGGCTCCCCCGCCCGCCTGCGGCCGTTCTTCGCCGCGGCCGGCTTCGAGCCCCGCTATGTGACCGACAACCTCGCCTACGACGAGGACCTCCACGGCGTCCGCCGCCGCGAGGGGGTCGTGCTCAGCGCCCGCACCTTCCTCGGCCAGCCTCCCCCCGGGATCGCCCAGCTCGGGCTCGACCCCCCCGCCTTCCTGCCCCTCGAACTGGTGCGCCGCCGCGAGGATCGGGAGGAAGAGCCCTCCGCGATCGTGGGGCGCCTCGTCGAACTCGCCCACCTCGTCGCCGCCGAGCAGGGCTGGCGCGTCACACCGGGGTAGCCCCCACCTCCCGCACCGCCTCCACGAAGCGCGCCAGCTCCGGCGACGGGCGCTCCGCGCGGCGCACCAGCTCGAAGTCCACCCGCGCCGGCGGGTCCAGCTCCAGCAGCGCCGTTCCCACCGGCGGGGACTCCAGCAGGAAGCGCGACACCAGCACCACCCCCCACCCCTCCCGCACCGCCAGCATCTCCTCGTCGTGGTCGATCGCCCGCGGGGAGTACCGCGGCTCGAACCCCGCCGCCGCGAACAGCCCCGCGAAGCGCGCCCGCACCCCCGGCGCCGCCGCCTCGCTCGGCAGCAGGAACTGCTCCTCGCGCAGCTCCCCCAGGCTCACCGCCGCCCGCCGCGCCTGTGCATGCCCCGCCGCTCGCTCCTCCAGCGTATGGCCCTCCCCGCGGCCCACCCGCGGAGACCCCGCCGCCCGCCGCGCCAGTGGATGCTCCGCGCTGAGCAGCACCACCAGCTCCGCGTCCCGGATCGGCTCGTACTCGAGGTCCTCCTTCCGCGGTGGGCAGAACGCCAGCGCCGCATCGATCCGCCGCTCGCGCAGCTCCTCCACCAGCGGGCCGCTCAACTCCTCCCGGTGGGCCACCCGCACCGCCGGGCATACCACCGCGAAACGCTCGAAGATCGCCGGCGCCACCCCGTGGCGCAGCAGCGGGCTCACGCCCACGCTGAGCGCCCCCTCCAGCGTCCGCCGCCCCGCCTCGAGCGCACACGCCAGCGCCTCCTCCAGGCTCGCCAGCGCGTCCCGCGTGCGCCCCACCAGCGCCTCGCCCGCCTCCGTCAGCCGCACCCCGTGCCCGTCCCGCACGAACAGCTCTACCCCCAGGTCCGCCTCCACCCGGCGCACCGCCCTGCTCAGCGCCGGCTGCGCGATCGACAGGCGCTCCGCCGCGTGGCCGAAGTGCAACTCTTCCGCCACCGCGAGGAAGTAGCGCAGCTCGCGTGCCTCCATCCTCCAACCCATCCGTGGAGCGCCCAACCATCGGGGCCCACTCCCTCGAAAGCTCTAATGGGAAACCGATCGATGACTCGAACTCAGCGCGATTGATGACTCGAACTCATCGCCAGTTGCCCAACGGACACTTCCCATTTTAGCCCCTCTTGGATATACCCAGATAGCGAATCCCGTATGCCCGCACACGGCGACCAGCGCCCCATCCCCACGGTGGCGACCAAGCTGCGCATCCCTCCCACCCCGCGGCACCTGGTCCTACGCAAGCGGCTGCTCGACGCGCTTGACAGCGGGATCGGCGAGCGGCTCGTATTGCTCTCCGCACCCGCCGGCGCCGGCAAGACCGTGCTGCTCGCCTCCTGGATCCAGACCCGGCGGCTGCCCGGCCCCGCCTGCTGGCTCGCCCTCGACGGCGACCACAACGACGCCTCCCGGCTGCTCGAGGATCTGCTCGGCGCGCTGCGCCGCAGCGGACTGATCGAGCGCGGCAGCCCCCTGGGCCGGCTCACCCCCCCGCTCGGCGCCCGCACCGAGCGCTTCCTCGCGCTGCTCCTCAACGGGCTCGCCGAGCTGCCCTCCCCCGTGGTGCTCGTGCTCGACGACGTCCACGAGCTGACCAGCCCCCAGGCCACCGCCGCCATCGACTTCCTCGTGCGCCACGCCCCCCCGCAGTGCCGGCTCGTGCTCGCCGGCCGCGCCGACCCGCCGCTGCCGATCGAGCGGCTGCGCGTCTGCGAGGAGCTCGCCGAGCTGCGCATCGCCGATCTCGCCTTCGACCGCGCCGAGACCGCCGAGCTCTGCCACCGGCTCGATCTCGCCCTCGCCCCAGCCGACATCGACGCCCTCTGGACCCGCACCGAGGGCTGGGCCGCCGCCCTGCGGCTCGCCGCCCTCTCCCTCCACGACCACCCCGAGCCCGCCCGCTTCGTCGCCGAGCTCACCGGCACCGACCACGCCGTCGCCGACTACCTCATCTCCGAGGTGCTCGCCCACCTGCCCTCCGAGCGGCGCGAGCTGATGCTGCGCACCAGCATCGTCGCCGGCGTCACCCCCGAGCTCGCCGACGCCCTCACCGGCCTGCAGGGCGGCGCCGTCGCGCTCGCCGCGCTCGAGCACTCCGGGGCGCCCGTGCTCCTCGCCGACGTCGACGGTGAGCGCTGCTACCGCTACCACCCCCTGTTCCGCGAGCTCCTGCGGGCCCACCTGCGCCACACCCACTCCGACGAGGTTCCCCTCCTGCACCGCCGCGCCGCCCGCTGGTACGCCCAGCGCGGCGAGACCATGCCCGCCATCCACCACGCCCTCCTCGGCGAGGAGTGGGAGCACGCCGGCCAGCTGATCGCCGAGAACTGGCTCGCGCTGTTCCTCGACGGCGCCACCGCCGCCATGCGCGGGCCGATGTCCCAGCTGCCCCCCGACATCATCGCCGCCGACCCCCGCCTCGCCGCCGCCTGCGCTGGTAGCCGCCTCCAGGACGGCGACCTGCTTGGCGCCGAGCACCACCTCACAAGCGCCCGCCACGCTCGCGCCCAGGTGGGCGGGTCCGGATCCAGGGCCCGCGAGCAGCTCGACGCCACCCTCACCGCCGTGGCCCTCCACCACGCCCGCCTGCGCGTACGGCTCGACGACGCCGAGCGCCTCGCCCGGCGGCTCACCGGCCTCGCCCGCGCCCGCGAGCACCACGGCTGGAACGCCCTGCGCAGCTTCGCCCTCGCCAACCTCGGCGCCACCCGCCTGTGGGCCGGCGACCCCCACGCCGGCGACCCCTCACAGGAGGCACCCGCAGCCGGCGACCCCCACGCCGGCGACCCCTCACAGGAGGCATCCGCAGCCGGCGACCCCCACGCGGCCCCCTCGCGGGAGGCGCTCACCGCCGCCGTCCCCCTCCAGGAGGCGCTCGCGCTCGCCACCGAGGACGGCCACCAGCAGATCGCCCTCGACTGCCTCGCCCAGCTCGCCATCGTGCACCTGCGCCGCGGGGAGCTGCACCGCGCCGCCGAGCTCAGCGCCCGCGCCGTGGCGCTCGCCGAGCAGCGCGGCTGGGAGGACGGGCCCGCCGCCGCCTGCGCCCACCTTGCCGCTGGCGCCGTCGCCTACCACCAGGGCGAGCTCGAGCGCGCCGAGGGGCTGCTCGCCCAGGCCGCCGCCGCCGCCGACACCGCCGAGGCGCCCCTGCGCCACGCCGCCGCGCTCTTGGAGGCGCTCGTGCTCGCCGGCGCCGGCCCCCGCTCCGCCGCCCGCGGCGCGTTGAAGCTGCATGCCATCCGCGCCGCCGCCGCCGCCGGCGAGCCCGTGCCCCACTTCCTCGCCACCGCCCTCGATGCCGCCGAACCGCGCGTGCTCGCCGCCGCCGGCGAGGTTGAGCAGGCCCACGCCGCGCTAGCTTGCGGCCTCGCGCAGTCGCCCGACTGCCCCGAGCTGCACGTGCTCGATGCCGCCTTCGCCCTGCACGACGGCGAGCTCGCGCGCGCCGCCGACGTGCTCGCGCCCGTGCTCGACGAGCCCAGGGGGGCGGGACTCCTGACCCCCGCGATCCATCCCGCCACCCTGATCGAGGCCTGGCTCACCCGCGCGCTCGTCGAGCGTGCCGTCGGCGACGAGCGGGCCGCCGCGCTGGCGCTCGACAACGCGCTCGACCGCGCCGAGCGCGAGCCCTACCGCGACGCCTTCCTGCTCGGCGGGGCACCCGTGCGCGAGCTGCTCGAGCTCCAGGCTCGCACCGGCACCGCCCACCCCGCGCTGCTTGAGGTGCTGCTCGACGGCGCCGGCGGGGGCGCAGCGGGCGTGGGTGGGATCGATTCAGGGGCCGGCCCCGCCGAGCCGCTCACCGAGCGCGAGCAGCGGATCCTCCGCTACCTCCCCACCATGCTCTCCAACGCCGAGATCGGCGCCGAGATGTTCGTCTCGCTGAACACCGTCAAGACCCACCTGCGCAGCATCTACCGCAAGCTCGAAGCCAGCGGCCGTGCCGATGCCGTCGAGCGCGCCCGCCGCCTCGGTCTACTCCCCTCCGGGATCAAGCGGCCGCGGGTCGTGCAACGGGTGTGAGTCCTCCGGCAACCTGCGCACCTCGACCAGCTCCAGTCCAAGCGCCTGGATGCGATCGAGCAGGCCGTGCAGCGCCGCCTGATCGCGCACCGGGCCGCGCAGCACCGTCTCCACGGATTGGACCGTCGCCTCCATGCCCTCGAAGACCGTGAGCAGCTGCTCGCTCACCCGTCCCCTGATGTGGATCTCATAGCCCGTGGAGCTCACCACGCACACCGACGCTAGGTCGCTGAGCCCTCCTTCTCCGCCTCGCGCAGTTCCTTCTCGAACGCCTCGCTGTCGGCCTTCAGTTCCTTCTCCAGCGTCCGTTCCGCGCGGGTGACGAGCTTTTCGGCCTGCTCCAGCACCCGCGAGCGGCCGACCACGATCAGCGCCGCCTCACCCGCGTCGAGCGCCTCGCCCAGCTCGCGCACGTCCCCCCGCGACATCCCCCGCCACAGGTGGCCCGTCAGGCCACCCAAGCCGGCGCCCACCACGCCCGCGCCGATGATCGAGGGCGGGAACAGGATGCCGACCACAGCTCCCACCGCCGCGCCCGTCCACGCACCGTGCTGCGTGGGCTTCTCGTGCTTGCGCACATGGACCTTGCCGTCGGCGTCCTTATAGACGACCGCCGCGTCGTAGGTTCCCACCAGGCCAGCGCCGTGCGCCTCGCGCAGGACCTCGTAGTCTGCCTGAGCGTCGTCCTCGCTGGGGTACGTGCCGACGAACACGAATAGGGGCTGGTCAGCCATCGATGACCTCCGCGGTTGGGTTGGATGGATTGCGACCGACGTTCGCCATCATTCCCCCACACGGGGTGAGCGCTCCTCATCCGCGGCGAGCGAACCTGCGATAGCGGCGCGCTTTCACCCCGGAAGAGTGAGGAAAACTCACCAGCGGCAGCCGTACCGTGCTTGCAGCGACTCACTACCTCGGGAGGACCGACATGAGCACACCAACCCAGTACCAGCCGCAGCGCGACTACCAGCAGTCATCGCCCGGATGGGCCGTCTTCGTGGCCGCGTACCTCGGGATCGCCGGCATCCTCAACGTGATTTGGGGGATCGCCGCGCTCGACAACAAGGCCTACTTCACCAGCGGTGGGCTGCTGTGGTCGAGCTTGAACACGTGGGGATGGATCGCGATCGTCGTCGGTGCCATCCAGATCCTCGGCGCCATCCTCGTCGCCGCCCGCCGGGCCGGGGGCGCCATCATCGCCGGCTCCCTGGCCTTCATCGGCATCATGCTCAACTTCCTCTCGATCGGCGCCTACCCCGTCTGGTCGGTGATCGGGCTGGTGATCGACTCGCTCATCATCTGGGCCGTCACCGTCCACTCCGATGCGTTCCTCGACGAATAGCCTGCCGAGTTGCGGGCGGGGGAAAGCTTGGGAAGGCGGAGAAGTTATATATAAAAATTCGAGTTGCGTCTAACCATGGTCATACAGCTGTTTGGTATAGCGATTGTAAGACGCAGCTGTTTTGTATAACGACCGTAAGACGCAACTCTAAAAAAAGATATTCAACTCAAAGCCTGCTCGGCCTCGGCGGCGGCGAGCAGGCCGACCTCCACGAGATCGCGGGGATGCACCCAGGTGTCGATGACGGGGAAGCCACCGGCGGCGATGATCGCCTCGCGCAGCGGGATCGCCCAGCGGTGCTCGAGCAGCGCGATCGCCACGGCGGTGTCGTTGGGGATCTCCTCGAGCACGTCGAGGACGTCCGCCTCGCTGAGCCCCGCCTGCTCGCCCGACCACAGCGCGGCGGCGCCCTCGGGGTCACCCCCGGCGATCTCGCCGAGGCCGATCAGCGCCTTGACGACGGCGCCGAGATCCTGCGCCTCCGCCTCGGAGAGGTCGCTGATCTGGCTCGTGGTGAGCTCGCCCTCCGCGTCCCGGTAGGCGACCAGGATGTCGATCACCCGCACCACATCCTGTTCCCTCAGGCGCTTCAGGTGGGCGAGCACCTCCCCCTTGAAGTCGGGCTGATCGAAGCCCACGACCATCAGCTGCACCGGACCGATCATCTGCGCTCACCTCGCTTTCCGACGTGGCTCGATTGAGGCGCAAAGACCGACCCCGCCCAGGATGCGCCGATCGACGTTCGCTCGGCGCGGGAGGGATCGGCCCTCAGCCATTGAGGATCTTCTGCTTCTCGCGCTCGAACTCCTCAGCTGTGAGAACGCCGCTGTCGCGCAGTTCGCCGAGCTGCTTGAGCTGCTCGATCTTCCCGCCTGTGGAGTCGCCGGCCGGGGGGCCGGGCGGAGGCGGCGGCGGCGGGGGTGGGGGCGCCGCCGCCTGCTGGCTTTCCACTTCGGCGAGCCGCTGCTCCTGGGACTGCTCCTGCGCGGCGCGATTGGCGCCGGCCTTGCCGGCCATGTAGCCAACACCGCCGACCATCGCGCCCCGCATCAGTGGCCTACGTCTGCGCATCATCGCAATCGCCTCCTCAGGCGGATCGTCGCGATGGCCTCCGTGCCGGCCATCGCCGTGTCATCCCGGCGGGTTATCGAAGTGGCGCACCCGCGGGTTATCGCGGTGGCATCCCCGCGGGTTATCGCGGTGGCATCCCCGCGGGTTATCGCGGTGGCATCCCCGCGGGTTATCGCGGTGGCATCCCCGCGGGTTATCGCAGTGGCCGCCCAGCGGATCATCGGAGGCCCGGTTCCCAGCGGACGCAGAGCTGGTAGAGGATTACGATGTCCAGGGCGATGATCATCATCGCCCAGAGCGGGAAGAGGGTGAAGGTGCCGAACTGGACGAGGATGTTGAGCGACACGAAGAAGATGCCGACGAAGCGCGCCCAGCTCTGCCCGGCGAGCAGGCCGAGGCCGGTCAGCGCGACCAGCGACCCGAGGATCAGATGCCCCCAGCCCCAGGCGGTGATGTCCCAGACGACCACCCCGTGGCCGCCCACGGTGATCACTTCGTTGTTGATGATGGCCGCGAGGCCCCACATCGCGTCGAGGAAGCCCGCGATCAGCATGATCACGCCAGCGAAGACGATCCAACCGTTGACCCCTTCCTGGGGCTGGTAGCGATCGCCGGTGGCGCCTGGCTCGGGAATGGTGCTGGACATTGCGGTCCTCCTCGCAGCGATGGTTTGGTCCGCCCCGCTCGGGCGGCATGACTGAAAAGGTTGGTCGGGCGCTCAGACCCGCCGTCACGGCAAGCATGGCCGGCGCACGGGTGAGGCTTCATCACCCCCTCGGGATGACCCGTCAGGCCAGCCCGACGATGCCTTTGATCGTCAGGTAGAGCCCGAGCGCGCCGAGCACGGTGCTGATCAGGGCGCGGGCATGTGTGCGCATCCAGGCGTCGAGCCGGGTGAGCACGGCTTTGGTCTCCTCGGGGCGGAAGGAGAGGAACGCGAGCGGGACGATCGCGGGCGAGAGCATCAGCAGGTTGAAGATCAGGATCGCGAGGATCTGTTCGTGCTCGGAGACGTTGGCGGCGACGATTTCCTTCATCGCCGCGATGTACCTGACGCTCGGAAAGTTGAGCACGACGCCGGCGAAGAACGCAAGCGGGGCAGGCCCTGAGAGCAGCCGCTCGGAGAGCGGGGGTTTCGGCGGCTTGCCATCCTTGGCGGCCTCCGCCTGCGCCACCGCAGCCTTGCGCGCTTTGCGCTGTTCGGCCCGCCCAGTGGCGTACCAGACAGCCCCCGCCAGCAGCAGCACGCCGAACGCGAGATCGGCGCCGGGCCGCGAGGGTGAGGAGCTGGAGCCGAGGACATCCGCGCTGGTGGCGACGGCGACCACGCCGATGCCGAGGCCCACGCTCCACGTGAAGGCGCCGGCGGTGTAGGCGCCGAGCATCCGTTTGGGGTGCTCGGAGGCGAGCGTGAGCAGCACCACGGCGAGCAGCACCGGGTTCAGCGCGCAGCTGAGCCCAAGCAGGGCGACGTTCTCGATCACAGGCTCCCCATCCCTGTCGCCCGTCCTCGCTCAGGCGCCGATCGCGGTCATTGCGGTGCCTCCGCGCTCGGCGCCACGGACCCCGCGCTCGACGGCTGACGCGAGCCGGCCGCTGGACTCTCGATGCGGGGTGGGGCTCGCTCGACGCTGGCGAGCTCGCCCTCGATCACCTGGTTCTGGGGGTCGCCGAGGCGGGAGCTGATCCAGTCGATCAGCACCTTCAGGCGGTGGCCGGGGCCGCCGCCGCTGAGGTAGTACATGTGCACGGTGAGGTAGGTGAAGAACGCGGGCCGCCCGGAGAGCTCGTGGCCACGGATTTCGCAGACGGCCTTGCCGCGGCCGACGACGGCCAGGGCGCCCTTGTCGAAGTAGCGAAACGGGGTGGTGGCGCCGGGCGCCCCGCGGTGGATCGCCTTGGCGACGTGGCGGGCCTGCTGGATCGCGACCGTGGCGAGGCCCGGCAGCGGCCTGCCGCCGTCGGGCGCGAGCAGGGTGGCGTCGCCGAGCGCCGAGATCTCGGGGTGGCCGGGCACGCTCAGGTCGGGTTCGATCTGCACCCGCCCGGCGCGGTCGGTGCTCGCGCCGGTGGCCCGCGCGAGCGTCGCGGCGAAGCCGGCGGCCTGCACGCCGGCGGCCCAGATCACGGTCCGCGAGGCGATCCGCTCCTCCCGCCCCGCGACCTGAACGGTCACGCCGCGGGCGTCGATCGCGGTCACGCGGGCGCCCTCGCGCACGGTCACACCGAGCGCGGCCAGCTCCTGGGCGACCTTGCCGGAGAGTTTCTCGCTGAACGCCGAGACCACGCGCTCGCCGGCGTCGAGCAGGATCACCCGCGCGTCGAGCGGGTTGATCCGCGCGAAATCGCGGCGCATCCCGTGCTTGGCGATGATCGCGAGCTCCCCCGCGAGCTCCACGCCGGTGGGGCCGCCGCCGATCACGACGAACGTCATCCATTCCTCCCGCTCAGCCGCGGCGGCAGCGGGCTCGACGGTGGGGGCGGATCGCTCCGCGGCAGCAGAGGGCTCGACGGAGGGGGCGGATCGCTCCGCGGCAGCAGAGGGCTCAGCGGAAGGGGCGGATCGCTCCGCGGCAGCAGAGGGCTCGACGGAGGGGGCGGATCGCTCCGCGGCAGCAGAGGGCTCAGCGGAAGGGGCGGATCGCTCCGCGGCGGCGGAAGGCACGGCGGTGAGCGCTGGGTGCGAGTCGCCCCCCGCGCTGCGCTCGGCCTCCTCGAACGCGCCGTAGATCCGGTTGCGCAGGTCGAGGGCGTCGGCGAGCGTCTTCAGTCCGCAGGAGACCTCACGCCACTCGTCTTTGCCGAAGTAGGAGGTCTGGGCGCCGCAGGCGACGATCAGACTGTCGTAGTCGAGCCGCTCGCCGCTGTCGAGCAAGAGCTGGCGGCGCTCGGCGTCGAGGTCGGTGGCCTCGGCCATCAGGACCGTGGTGTTGGGGGCGTGCCGCAGCACGGCGCGGATCGGCGTGGCGCACTCGCCCGCGGAGAGGCCGCCGCACGCGAGCTGGTAGAGCAGCGGCTGGAAGAGGTGGTGGTGCATCCGGTCCAGCAGCGTCACCTCGACGTCGGCGCGTCGCAGCTCCTTGGCGGCGGTCAGGCCGCCGAACCCGCCGCCGACGATCACGACCCGGCGGCGGCGCCTGCGGCCGATCTCGTCTCGGTTGACGTCAGCCGGCATCGACGCCCGGGGTGAGCTGGGTCCGCAACATTGCCTGGGAAGCTTCTAATCGCCCCTCAGGTGAGCCTACGTCACCCCCGCGGGATGATTGACTATGGCGATGGACGCCGCCACCGCCCCCAGCACGACGCCGCTGCGCTTGCGCCCGGCGTGGGCGGCGCTCAGCGCCCACCACGAGGCGATCCGCGACGTGCACATGCGGGAGCTGTTCGCGCGGGACCCCGGGCGAGGCGAGCGCCTGGCGGCGGAGGGAGCGGGCCTGTACCTGGACTACTCGAAGAACAGGGTTACGGAGGAGACGCTCGGCCTGCTGGTGGCGCTGGCGGAGCAGTCGGATCTCGCGGGGCGGATCGGGGCGATGTTCGCGGGAGAGCGGATCAACGTGTCGGAGAACCGCGCGGTGCTGCACGTGGCGCTGCGGATGCCCAGGGGCGCGTCGCTGATCGTGGACGGGGTGGACGTGGTGGCGGAGGTCCACGCGGTGCTGGAGCGGATGGAGGAGTTCGCGGAGCGGGTGCGATCGGGGCAATGGCTGGGCCACACGGGTAGGCCGATCCGCAACGTGGTCAACATCGGCATCGGGGGCTCGGACCTGGGCCCGGTGATGGCGTATGAGGCGCTACGCCACTACTCCCAGCGGGAGCTGACGTTCCGCTTCGTGTCGAACGTGGACGCGACGGACTTCGTGGAGGCGACGCGCGACCTGGCGCCGGAGGAGACGCTGTTCATCGTCTCCTCGAAGACGTTCACGACGCTCGAGACGATGACGAACGCGCGCTCGGCGCGGGAGTGGTCGCTGGCGGCGCTGGGCGAGGAGGCGGCGATCGCCAAGCACTTCGTGGCGGTCTCGACGAACGCGCGGGAGGTCGCGGAGTTCGGGATCGACACGGCCAACATGTTCGGCTTCTGGGACTGGGTTGGGGGGCGCTACTCGATGGACTCGGCGATCGGCCTCTCCACGATGCTGGCGGTCGGCCCGGAGCGCTTCGGAGAGCTGCTCGCCGGCTTTCACGCGCTGGACGAGCACTTCCGCGAGACGCCCCTCAAGCGCAACCTGCCGGTGCTGATGGGTCTGCTGGCGGTGTGGTACGGGGACTTCTTCGACGCGCAGACGGCGGGGGTGATGCCCTACGAGCAGTACCTGAAGCGCTTCCCGGCGTACCTGCAGCAGCTGACGATGGAGTCGGGCGGCAAGCACGTGACGCTGGCGGGCGAGGAGGTGGACTACCAGACTGGGGCGGTCTACTGGGGCGAGCCGGGGACCAACGGCCAGCACAGCTTCTACCAGCTGATCCACCAGGGCACGAAGCTGATCCCGGTCGACCTGATCGGCTTCGGCCAACCGCTCAACCCCCTGGGGGAGCACCACGACATTCTGATGTCGAACGTGTTCGCTCAAGGCGAGGCGCTGGCGTTCGGGCGCACGGCGGAGCAGGTGCGCGCGGAGGGCACCCCGGAGGCGATCGTGCCCCACCGGGTGATGGCGGGCAACCGCCCGACGAACACGATCCTCGCGGAGCGCCTGACCCCGCACGCGCTGGGGGCGCTGGTGGCGCTGTACGAGCACAGCGTGTTCACGCAGGGGGCAATCTGGGGGATCGACTGCTTCGACCAGTGGGGGGTGGAGCTGGGCAAGGCGCTCGCCAAGCAGATCATCCCCGAGCTCAAAAGCGAGGCCGAGCCACAGCTCGCGCACGACAGTTCGACCAACGCGTTGATCCGCCGTTACCGAGCGCTGCGCTGAGAATCGCGGTTGTCCTTTGGGATCGTCCGCGCGGGGAGGTGCGGGCGACCCGGGTCGTGGGCGCGGGGCTTCCGTGCCCCGCGTCAACGCTCTACGCGCTGGCTCACGCGCCGGATCACGGCCGGTTCACACGCCGCCCAGTACGTAACGCTCGACGGCGGCGGCGAAGCCGTCCTCGTCATTCGAAGCGGTGACGCGCCGCGCCGCCCGCTGCACCTCGCGGCCGGCGTTGCCCATCGCGATGCTGAGGCCGGAGTGGGCGAACATCAGCACGTCGTTGGGCATGTCCCCGATCGTGGCGATCGCCGCGGTGGGGATCTCGTACCTGTCGGCGAGGTAGCGCACGACGCTGCCCTTGTTCGCCTCGGGGTGGGTCACGTCCAGGTAGTAGGGCTGCGAGCGGGAGGCGGAGACATGATCGCCGAACCGCTCACCGGCGGCCGTGGCCGCGCGGGCGACGGCGTCGTGGTCGTCGCCGACGCCGACGATCTTGGCGACGTCCGCGACGATGCCGTCGAAGCTCTCCACGAGCGTCGGGGGGAACTGCACGGTGAACCGCTCGCGCTCCACGTGGGGGCCGTCGAGATCCCGCACATACCAGTCCGCGCCGCGGTAGACCCAGACGCTGAGCGCGAACGACTCCAGCAGCGCGAGCGCGGGCGCAACCAACTCGCTCGGAATCGCGCGCTCCGCGATCACCGACATGTCGGGCTGCACCAGCAGGCCGCCGTTGAACGCGGCCACGGGCGTGCTCAGCCCGAGCGGCTGCACCAGCATCTCCATCCCACGGGGCGGGCGGCCGCTCGTCACCGCGAACAGGACCCCCGCGTCGTGCAGCCTGTGGACGGCCTCGATCGAGCGCGC
>Ga0210408_10000924_pt1 | contig 32645 bp, 25 predicted proteins | sample IncBWH4MmetaG_FD_155471 | JGI IMG/M metagenome (GOLD analysis project Ga0210408, IMG submission 155471) | Forest soil microbial communities from Barre Woods Harvard Forest LTER site, Petersham, Massachusetts, United States - Inc-BW-H-4-M | ecosystem: Environmental > Terrestrial > Soil >... | reverse complement strand
AGGATTCTGGAAAATCTCGCCGCGCGCGGGTTGGGCGGTTATGTGAAAGTGGACTATGGCGTCATTCGCGGCCTGGCTTACTACACCGGTATTGTCTTTGAGGCCTTCGACCGGAAAGGCGAACTCCGTGCCATTGCCGGCGGCGGACGCTACGACAACCTGGTCAAGCTGATCAGCGGCGGCAAAGTGGACCTCCCTGCTCTCGGCTTCGGCATGGGCGACGTCGTCCTGCTGGAACTCCTCAAGGCCCGGGGGTTGCTGCCGAAGTTCGATGCGGCGCTGGACGCTTTTTGTCTCATCGAAGATGAGACCCTGCGCAATGACTCATTAAAGCTGATTCAGGACCTTCGCAGCTCCGGGCTGGTGATAGATTATTCGCTGACGCCCGCCAAACCGGACAAGCAATTCAAGCGCGCCCAGGAACTAAGAGCCTCCCACAGCATCAAACTCGAGCGCAACCAGGCAGGTGGCCTCGCTGCCAAAATCAAAGACCTCAAAACACGGGAAGAAAAGACCGTGAAACCCGCGGAGGCGCCAGCAGGGCTGAGGGGCTAGTTATTCGAAACTCCAAATTTCAAACACCAAACTCCAGGAAAACTCCAAATATCAAACTTCAAAGCCCAACGCTTGCCACCCTTTGAAATTTGGAATTTGTTTATTCCTTCGCCGCCGCCGGCTCCCCGGCCGCCTCTGCTTCCGGGGCCTGCCGACCTTCCTTCTCTTTCACGAGCGTCGCGCCCTTGCCCAGGCGCTTGCGCAGGTAGGTCAATTTCGCTCGCCGGGCTCGCCCCTGGCGCTCGACTTCAACCTTGTCCACGCGCGGCGAATGCACTGGAAAAACACGCTCGACCCCTTCCCCGTAGCTGATACGCCGCACGGTGAACATCTCGTTCAATCCGCGCCCGCGGCGGCCAATCACCACCCCGGAAAATATCTGAATGCGCTCTTTGTCGCCTTCGACCACTTTGGTGTGTACGCGCACAGTGTCGCCCACCGCGAAATTCGCGGGCTGTTTACGAAACTGTTCGGATTCAATTTTGTCTAGTAATGCCTGATTCATAAAACGTGTTGTACTGTACCGTGGAGTCGAGCACCAGGGTACCTGGCGCCAAAGGCGCCTTCCAGCCCATCATCCGTTCTTCACAGCAGGTCCGGCCGGCGCTCTTTCGTCCGCTGCCGCGACTGCTCGGCGCGCCATTTGGCGATCTCGGCGTGATTGCCCGAGAGCAGCACTTCCGGAACTTTCATCCCGCGAAACTCGGCCGGCCGGGTATATTGCGGATACTCCAGCAGCCCGTGGCTGAACGATTCTTCTTGCGAGCTTTCGTCGTCGCCCAGCGCCCCAGGCAACAACCGCGTCACCGCATCTATTATGACCATCGCCGGCAAGGCGCCGTTGGTCAGAACATAATCGCCAATCGACAACTCATCGTCGGCCAGTTCCGCCCTGATTCGCTCGTCGAAGCCCTCATAATGTCCCGAGACAAGCAGCAGATCGTCCAACAACGCCAATTCGCGGGCGATGGCCTGGTTAAAGGCTCGCCCCGCGGGCGATAACAGAATGACACGCGTCTTTTCGCGCGCCAGCTTTTCCACAGCTTCAAAGATCGGTTCGGGCTTCAATAACATGCCCGGTCCGCCGCCAAAAGGCCGATCATCGACCGTTCGGTGGCGGTCATGCGCGTAATCGCGCAAATTGTGGATTTCCAAATCCAGCAAACCCGCTCGCCGCGCCCGCATCACGATGCTCTCATCCAGCGGCCCCGCAAACATCGCGGGAAACAGCGTCAGGACGTCGATCTTCATATCCGTAGCGCAGATTTTTAATCTGCTGTATCGCGGATTTCCAATCCGTAAAGCGCCGTTAGCGACCGAACCATCAGCAGGTTAAAAAGCCTGCGATACAGCAGATTAAAAATCTGCGCTACGAGGTCGGCTTACCCCGCCGGCTGCTCTTCGACAATTTCCAACGTGCAGCGCAACCCCTTGCGCGCGCTTCCCGCCAGCAACAGCGACCTAATCGCGTTGATGGTCATCCCCTGGCGCCCAATCACCTTCCCGACATCCTGCGGATGCAGTCTCAACTCATAAACCGTCGTGCCTTCCCGTTCTACCGGAGTTATCGTCACTGCGTCCGGATACTGCACCAGCCCTTTGACCACGTATTCCAGGAAGGCCTGCATAACCAGAACCGAGGTTTACGCTGCTGCGGCGGGGGCCGGCACAGGGGCCGCGGCGGCGGCTTTGCCTGCTTTCTTAATAAAACTGGCGACGGTCTCGCTTGGCTGGGCTCCTTTGCTCAGCCAGTACTTGGCCCGGTCCAGGTCGAGGGTGAAATTGCTACCCTTCTTCAGCGGCTGATAGGTGCCCAATTGCTCGATAAATTTGCCGTCGCGCGGACTGCGCCCGTCGGCCACCACAATGCGGAATACCGGGGCGTTCTTCGCCCCGACCCGCTTCATGCGAATTTTAACTGCCATAAATCGTGTTCGGTTAGGCGGCGGCTGCAACCGTGAGCCGTTCGCCTGAGGCTTACAAAAATGAGCGCAGAGCCTAGTCTTGCCCCTGCCACATTGCAAGCCCTCTTTTCCAAGTATTTTTCGAGCTTTTTCATCTGCAGAACTGCTTGCCTAACCTGGCACTTAATTGTCTCCTCTATCAAACCGAATGCCGACTTTGCGCTTGCCTACCTCCAGTCCGGAAACCCCGGAACTGCCTTTGCTCTTTTCTCCATCTCCCCCACCAGTTGCTCGCCAATCCCTGGCCGACGAACTTATGGCTTTCCGCGAATTTGGCCAGCCAACCCGCCTTCTGACCACGACCGTCCCAAGCGCCAACGGTCCGCCGATCGCCGTGCCAACCTTCGTCAACGAATTCTGGACCGCCAAGCAACGCCAGGCCAATTCCCTCCACGAGGTTTCCTACCGCGCCTGCTTCAAACCTCAACTGCCCCGCTTCCTCATCGAACGCCTCACCGCGCCGGGTGACGTTGTCTATGACCCCTTCATGGGCCGCGGCACGACCCCCATCGAAGCCGCGCTCCTCGGACGAGTGCCCTTTGGGAATGACATCAATCCCCTCAGCATCGTCATGACCCGCCCCCGCTTCAACCCGCCCACCCTGGCGCAAGTCGAACAGCGCCTAGGGGAAATTCCTCTGGATGCTCCAGCCGATACTCCCGAAGACCTGCTCGCGTTTTATCATCCGACCACACTTCGTGCCATTTCCTCGATCAAGCAACATCTGCTGAAGCGCCACCGGGCGGGCACACTCGACACCGTGGACGATTGGGTCGCTTTGGTTTCGTTGAACCGGCTCACCGGTCACTCCAACGGATTCTTCTCGGTCTATACGCTGCCGCCAAACCAGGCGGTCTCGGTAAAATCTCAGCGCAAAATAAACGAGAAGCGGTCCCAGACGCCGCCGCCACGCGATGCGGTCAAACTCATTCTCAAGAAAACCAAGCAGCTCCTCGGCGACGTGGACGGGACCACGCGTGAAACTCTTGCCGCCGTATGCCCGCGGGCACGCCTGCTGAACGCCCCGGCCCACGCGACGCCGCAGCTCCGCTCGAACTCCGTAGCCCTTGTCGTCACGTCGCCCCCATTTCTAAACATCGTGCAGTACGCGACCGATAACTGGCTCCGCTGCTGGTTCCTCGGGATCGACCCCAAGTCCGTCAAGCTCACTGTGCCCATCAAAGTCGTGGATTGGGAAGTGGCGATGAGCAAAGTGTTCCATGAACTATACAGAGTTGTGAAACCTGGGGGGCACGTCGCCTTCGAGGTCGGCGAGGTTCATGGTGGCAGAACCAAACTGGAAGATGTGGTGCTGCCCTGTGGCGCCAAGGCTGGCTTGGAACCAGTCCTCGTGCTCATCAACGACCAGGAATTCACCAAGACCGCCAATTGTTGGGGCATCGACAACATGTCCAAAGGAACTAACACCAACCGCATCGTCCTGTTTCGAAAACCGTGAGCCAACCGACCTTAGGCATGAGCAGGATCGCCGTAGAAGCCTCGTTCCAGTTCTGCTTTGAGCCGGGCAACCTCTTCAGGATCGGTCGAGGCGACCATGCGGTCGGCCAAACGGCGCAGTTGCTTCGGGCTAAGTCGAGTAGCCGGTCTTTTTGTTCGCGATACCTTCGATTTGACGTTTGCTTGTGGCATGGCATCAAAAATATACCCTTACTGGGCCGCCCGCTCAAGCACAATGGCTTTGCAAAACTGAGGCTTTCATTGAGGCGACATGGACGGAGGGGCTGAGGCCACGGCGCTTCCCCATGAGCAGTTGGGAGTTGGCCCCATGTCGAGGACGAGTTTGCCGCCGTTGGCGATGGCGGAGTGCTCGAACCAAGGCTTATCCAGCGGCCGACCGTTTAGTGTGGCGGATTGGATGTAGAGGTTCTTCGGCGAGTTGTGACGGGCGACGATGGTGAAGTCTTTGCCCTTGCCGAGGTGGATGGCCGCCTGGTCGAAGAGGGGGCTGCCGAGGATGTATTCGGGGCGAGCGGGATCGACGGTGTAAAAGCCCAGGGCGCTGAGGACGTACCAGGCGGAGGTGGAACCCTGGTCGTCCATGCCGGGAAAGGCGTAATTAGATTTGTCACTTCCGTACATAAGGCGGAGGATTTTACGAACGGTTTCCTGCGTCTTCCAGGGCGCGCCGGCGTAGTCATAAAAGTAAGGTGTCTGGCAGTCGGGTTGGTTGCCCTGACAGTACTGGCCGAGGAGCCCGGTGACATCGCGCGCGATCCCTTTGGGGTGATACGGCAGGGAGAAGAATTCATCGAGGCGCTGCACAAACTTTTCGCGTCCACCCATCAAACGGATCAAGCCGGCAACGTCGTGCGGGACCAGCCAGGTGGTTTGGCAGGCGGAGGCCTCTTTGTACATGAAGTTGTAGTAGGGCTCGAGGGGGTCGAAGGGTTCGATCCACGAGCCATCCTGTTTGCGGCCATGCATGAACCCGGTGGCGGGGTCGAAAGCGTTCGTATAGTTGTAGGCCCGCGCGAGGAACATGCGGTAATCCATCCTCCTTGCCCAACTTTTTCGCGTAGGTGGCGAGGCAAAAATCATCCCAGCAATACTCGAGGGTCTTGGCGACGCCGGCGTTGCCATTGGCGTAGGGCGGGCTGGGATGCTCCACGACAATGTCATGAACCCACCCCTGCTGCATGTACTCAGCAAGCCTGGGCCTGGGGCCGGCCGGGTCCATCGCGTTTTTCCGGAGGTACTCATAGACGCCCGGCCAGTCAAAGTTGAGGCCGCGTTGCCAATCGCCGAGGTACATCAGGATGGCGTGGTCGCCGTGGAAGGAGGTGTGCATCCAGCCAGTTTCCCGGGCCATATCGAGATGGGAGCTGAGGATATTTTCCTTCACCTCCGGTTCCAGCAATGTCAGGAGCACAATCTGGTTTCGGCCCGTATCCCAAAACGGCACGTTGCCGTAGCGATCATATTCGGCTATGCGCCCCTGGCCGCCGCGGCCGCCGAGCGGTTCGCCTTTCCTGGCGACCAGTCGCGGGCTGGAAAAGACATGGTAGAGGCAGGAGTAAAAGAGCATACGCTCCTTTTCGGTTCCGCCCTTGACCTCGATAGTGTCGAGCTTCCTGCTCCAGGCCGCTTCGGCCTGGAGTTTGATGGCGTCAAAATCCCAACCAGGTTCTTCGTCGGCCAAGCGTTTCTGCGCGGTTTCGAAACTATCGCCCGAGGCGACCTTGAACAGGACCCGTTCGTGCTCGGCCGTCGTAAAGTTGAGATAAGCGCCAGCATACCCTGCGGATTCGGAGCGGGAATCGGGACTGATGGTGTCGCCTCGGCGGACGCCGGCACCGTTAACGGTCGGGTTGTTTTGGCGGAAGGTGCCGAAGGAACTGAAAGGGCGTGAACACTCGAGGATGAAGAACTGGTTGCCGCGCTGCCCGCGTCCGGAGCGGGAGCGTCCGCGGATAGTGCGGTCGCCGACGATTTCGACCAGGGCATCGCCCGGGCCGAGGTCCATCAGTACCCGGGCGCGGTCGCTTTTGGGGAAGGTGAATCGGAACATGCCCGTCCAGCGGGTGACGGTCATTTCGGCTTGGACTTTGTGGTCGGGAAAGAAAACCGAATAATAACCGGGCGTGGCCTTCTCGGTCTGCTTGTCATAGACGGAGGCGTAGCCCCGATCGGGTGGGACGGTCCAGTCGCCCACCAGCGGCATAACCAGCATTCCGGGCACCATGGTGGAGAAGCCGACCATGGTTCGGCGTTGGTAGATATAGGGATAGACGATGCCATGGCCATCGGCGGCGGTGCTGAGGTCTTTGTTAACGGGGCTGAGGCTGGTGATGCCGTGAGGGAGCGCGGCTCCGGGGGAAGTGAACCCGGTGTAGATTTCTTCGCCTGGCGGAGGCGCGTTGCCGATGAGCTGGGGGTCGTCCAGGGGCGCAGTGCCGACGAGGGCATTGACGTAATCGAGGGGATGGCGGGGCTCGGATTGAGCGCCGGGGGCCAAAGCACCCGCGAGGAGAAAACAAAGCAAAACAAACTTCATCGGGGAGTCTGGGCAGAAAGCGTGAGAGAGGCAAGCGGCTGAAACATGAGTGGATCGCTTAGGTTTGTCCTTCCCGGGAATAAAAAAGCCAATCCTAAGCATTTCACTCATGTTTCCCTAACCATTCGAACTCCTTCTTTTCCTCGTTCTTTGACATCTATGGGTTCGGAGTGCGCCCATCTTCCGGGCTCAGCATTAAGCCCGTGCCTTGGGCAGGCACATGGAGTGTCCCGGCAAACTGGCCCGCTAGCGGGTGTTGCTCCGCCCGGGGACGGGACCCGGGGACAGTCGCACTCCCCCGGAGCGGTGGACTTTGGACCTTGCCGGGCGGGAGGGTTTGGACTATTTTCGCGGCAGCTATGGAAGATAATGCACCGCCGCCGTTAAGTATGCCGCCGCCACCGCCCAATTTCCCGCCACCCCCGCCGCCCCCGATGGGGCCGCCGCCGGTGATTGTGGCGCCCAAGCCCTCTCCCGGCCCGCGCCGCGGCCGGGGTTGGATGGTGTTCGCGCTGATCCTGTTCGTGCTGCTGGCGATCAGCATGCTTTATAACCTGGGCAATTTCGCCAGCAACATTTTCCACGGCCGCCCCACCCACTATGCCGGCCACAACGCCGGGCCCAGGTTGGAGGAAACCGAACTTCCCGCCGGGGACCCCGATGCCGCCAACAAGATTGCCGTCATTGAGGTGGAAGGCATCATTACCGGCCGGGCGCTCGACTCGGGCGGCTTCAGCATCGTCGATATCATCCGGGCCCAGTTGAAGCGCGCCGAGGAGGACGACAAGGTCAAAGCCGTGATCCTCAGGGTCGATTCGCCCGGCGGCGAAGTGCTGGCCTCCGACGAGATCAACCGGGCGATTGTGGATTTCCAAAAGAAATCGCCCCGCAAACCGGTCGTGGCGTCGATGGGCGGTCTCGCCGCCTCGGGCGGATATTACGTGTCGGTGCCCTGCCGCTGGATTGTCGCCAACGATTTGACCCTCACGGGCAGCATCGGTGTCATAATCAGCTCATATAATTATCGTGGTCTTATGGATAAGGTAGGCGTGTTGCCCGAAACCTATAAGAGCGGCAAGTTCAAGGACATGCTCAGCGGCTCGCGCGAGCCCAGCGAAATTACGGCGGAGGAAAAGGACATGGTGCAGGGATTGATTAATGAAACCTACAACCGGTTCAAGGCCGTCGTGCAGGCAGGCCGCAACCAGGCCTACGAAAAGAACAAAGAGAACAAGAGCGCCGAGGATAGGGGCCAGGCCCTGGCCGATAATTGGCAGGATTTTGCCGATGGCCGCGTCCTCTCCGGCACCGAAGCCTTCAAGCGCGGGTTTGTCGATCAGTTGGGGAACTTTGAAGTTGCCATCAAGCGGACCAAGAAGCTGGCCGGCATTTCGGAGGCCAGCCTGATCCAGTATCAGCAACGTTATGATCTCTCCGACTTCTTCCGTCTTTTCGGCAAGAGCGACGCCAAGAGCATCAAGGTGGACCTGGGCATGGATGTGCCCAAGCTCCAGGCCGGCCATATGTATTTCCTGTCCCCGGCCTTTCTGCACTGAGGGTGAAAGGGGTCACCGTCATCAAGCACCCGCTGGTGCAGCATAATCTCACCCGGCTGCGCGACCGGCGCACCGGACCCCAGGAATTCCGGCGCGTCCTGAGCGAAGTCGCCGCCCTGATGCTTTACGAGGCGACCCGCTCGTTTGCAGTCCAGCCGGTTGGAGTGACCACCCCGCTGGAGCGGGCGCGCGGCTTTCAATTGCGCCGCGAAGTGGTGCTGGTGCCCGTGTTGCGCGCCGGCCTCGGGATGCTGGATTCGATCCTGCAGTTGCTCCCCCACGCGCGGGTCGGGTTCATCGGGCTCAAACGCGAGGAGACAACCTTGCGCGCAACCTTTTACCACAAAAGCCTGCCGCCGGACCTGCGCCGTTTCGATGTGATTCTCATCGACCCCATGCTGGCGACGGGCGGCAGTGCCGTCGCCGCTATGGATTTGCTGGATGAACTGGGAGCCAAGCACGTCCGGCTGGTCAACCTGGTCGCCGCGCCCGAAGGCATCCGCCGCGTCCGCCGCCACTATCCCGCTCTGCCGATTTTCACCGCGGCGGTGGACAGCAAGCTCAACCACAAAGGCTACATCCTCCCGGGGCTCGGCGATGCCGGCGACCGGCTGTTCGGGGTGTGAACGTGGCGGCGTTCGGAGCGCGGACATTCCTGCCCGCAGCAATGGGTCATGCGCAACCTTGGCCGCAAATCCGGCCCGCGGGTTTATGATTCTGTCCTGCCATGATTCTGTCGGTCCTTTGGTCAGCGCTCGGCCTCGCGAGCAATTCTATCCCGCTACCGCACAAATTGTTCGTTTCAGTTTTGACTTCACTTTTAGGTGGGCGATGCTTATCCTGAAGCTGTGACTGTCGAAACTTTCAAGCAGGAAATCGCCGAAGCGATGAAGGCCTATGAAAAGTATATCATCTGCATCGACAAATCGCCCGAGGACTTTCAGGCCTCACTGGTTTCCCTGCTCCACAAAGCCATCAAGGCCTATGAGAGCCGCGGCCCGCAGCTCCGCCACGGCATCGCCCTCGATAAACAGGTAACGGTCATCCTCAGCCAAAACGATACTCCGCGTCCGCTTTGCGGCATTTACTTCAACCTCCATTCCCCCTACCAAAAGCCGGCTCCCTCCAAAACGGGCAAACCGGTCAAGGAACAAATCAGCGGCAGCAGCGACGAGTAACCGTAGTCCCGTAGTCCCAAACTACTTGTCGCGCACCAAGTCGCCCGCAGCCGCCTCGCCGGTCACTAAATCGGCGACCACGTAGTCGTCGTTTCGAAGGTTCGTCACCTTGACCTCGCCGACTCTGAGGCCGAGCCGAAAAACAGTGAGCTGCTGGTCGATGGCGGGCAGATGGCCTACCGGAAAATTCAGCACCACAAAACGGCCCACCGTATTGAAACTGGCGACTTTGCCCGCCAGACCAGTCTCCGGAGTCACGATGAGCTTCTGATTCTTCGGCAATTCGGGAGTGCTCGGCGGCTGCAGATTCGCGGTTGTCCGAACGGCGGTAAGCGCCGGCGTCGTTGGCGTGACTAAATCGGAGAATGCCGGATCGGACTTGCCCCGAGCCGCGGCTGCGCCTGATCTGTGGTGGGCGCACCCACCAGTGGCCAGAGCGCCGATGAGAATGACTGCCATCGAGAATCGCACAGGAACCAATAAACTCTGCCGGCTGGGCCGGGTCAACTCGTAAAGTTCAACGTAGATTAGGCTAGACAAATCCTCCCCCGGGCCGCGTCATTAGTCTGGAAACAATGTCGGCTGACTTTGAGCTCGAGCGCCTCTACGACGACCACGCCCGGGCTTTGTTCGCCTTTCTTTTGAATTTTACCCGGGACCCGGACGACACTCATGATGTCTTGCAGGAAGTCTTCGTCCGGCTCGCCCGCCAGCCGGATTTGCTCCACGCCGCCAAGGACCAGCGGGCCTTTCTCATCCGCCTGGCCCACAACGCCGCCATCGACCTGATGCGCCGCCGCGGCACCCGGAGTAAATACCACGAGCAATTCGGCCTCGACCAGGTTTCCCCCTTTGCCGTGGCCGCCGACCCTGATGAGGCGGCCTTTCGTTCTGAACTGTCCGCCGCGCTCGGCCAATTGCCGCCCGAACAGCGCGCTGTGGTTCACCTCAAACTATGGGAGGGACTCACCTTCGAGCAAATCGCGGAGACGCTGGAGATTCCGGCTAATACCGCGGCCAGCCGCTATCGCTATGGCTTAGACAAATTACGCGCCTTGCTGCGTCCACTCTACGAAGAAATCAAATGAATGGCGAAGACCAGTTTGAAAGACGCCTTCAGCGCCTGCCCCAACGCCCGGTGCCGCACGCGTGGCGTGACGAAATCCTGAGCGCCACCCGCGCCGGAGAAGTTCCTCGTCCTGCTCGTGTTGCCCCTCGCCCTTCGCTGCTATCGAATATTCGCTATCAACTATCAACTTTGCTGTGGCCTCACCCGAAGGCCTGGGGTGGTCTGGCTGCCCTTTGGCTGTTGGTTCTCGGTTTGAATTTCGCCACGCGCGAGTCACCGCAACCGCAGATGGCGCGCCACGCGGAGCGACCGTCCCCGCAGATACGCGAGCTATTGAAGGAGCAGGAGCAATTGTTCGCCGAACTCGTCGGCCCGATTGAAAAATCCGAAGCCGACCGCCCCAAACCGGCTCCGCCCAAACCGCGCAGCCAGCGCCACGAGGAATTCCTGAACGCCTGATTGTATATGGACGCAACACCCCCGAGCATCTGGAAACGGCCCTGGCGCGGACCGGGGAAACTCCTGGCGTGGTTCGCCCTGCTGGTCGCGGCTTGCTTCATCATCCTTTGCGGCATCGGGTTGTTGACCGGCACGGATGTCTGGGGTCCGCAGTGGATGGTTGTTGCCTTGCTGAGTTCCCTGGTGCTGGTCGGACTCGGAACTGCCGGGCTGTGGTTCATTCGCTGGCTTTGTTGCTGGCGAAACTTCCGGCGATTCCTGTTCGTCGGGGCCTGTCTCATCACCCTGGTGGCGCTGGCGTATGCAGAGGAAAACTGGCGCGGCAAACACGCCTGGCAAACGTTTCGCCGAGAGTCGGAGGCTAAAGGGGAGAAGTTCGACCTTGCCGCCTTAGCTCCCCCGCCGGTGCCCGACGAGAAGAACTTCGCGCTGACGCCATTGCTCAAACCTGTTCTGGAGGTTACCTACGAGCAGGGCCGCGTCGTCTGGGGTGACACCAACGGCCTGGCGCGGTTAGAAAAGATTTCCGCTGAGCTTTCTCCCCACCGCGATACCACTGATCGGCTTTCCCACGGTCGCGACACCAACGACCATCTTGTTCTCGGCAGCCTCGAGAAAGGCACTTTCGCGAACATCCCGGCCTGCGCCGAGTTTTATCGAGGCAACACCAACTATCCGCAAGCTGCGGCGACGGCTACGCCGGCGGAAGTGATTTTGGTTGCGCTCGGAAACCTTGATCCCGAGCTCAAGGAGTTGCGCGAAGCTGCTGCCAGCCGCGCGGATTGCCGTTTTCCAATCCCTTACACTTACGAACCCTCGTGGGGTATCCTGCTGCCCCACCTGGCGCGCATGAAAGCTTTGACGCTGCTGCCGCAGGTTCGCGCCACGGCTGAGCTGGAAGCGGGCCGCCCGGCGGACGCGTTTGAGGACCTGAAGCTTGGCCTCCGTTTTTCCGATAGCATTCGTGCCGAACCGATTCTGATCGATCACCTTGTTCGCATTGCCACGCTGGCCATCGATTTGCAAACCGTGCGGGAAGGTCTGTTGCGTCACGCCTGGACGGAGGGGCAGCTTTCGGAACTGGAAAAGTATTTGAGTTCGGTGGACGTGTTGTCGGAATACCAGCTCGCGATGCGCGGTGAACGGGCTTGCAGCACACAGGGTTTGGATTACCTGCGTCGGCAAGGTTTTCGCAGCAACCCGTTCGATTACCTCGCCAACGGAGAGGGCCCGAGCTATTTCGGCCCTGCTTTCAATCCCATGCCCAGCGGCTGGTTTTACCAGAACATGCTGACGATCGCTCGAATGCACCAGGACTTCACGCTGCCCACGGTGGACGAGCGCGCGCATCGCGTGCATCCCGAGATCAGCGAGAACGGAGCTCGCGCGCTCCAGGAGCTACGCACTGGTCCGTACACGATTTTTGCCAAGCTGCTGATGCCCGCCTTGGAAAAGGCCGTCCGTAAATCGGGCCGGATGCAAACCTACGTGGATGCGACCCGCGTGGCTTGCGCCGTGGAGCGATACCGCCTGGCCAACGGCAAGCTTCCCGACACGCTCGCGGCGCTTTCTCCGACGTTCATCGATGCCATTCCCAACGATGTCATTGACGGCAAACCACTCCGCTATCGACCCAATCCTGAAGGCACCTACCTTCTCTATTCCATCGGCTGGAATCAGACTGATGACGGCGGCCAACTCGCTTTGGTAAAGCCGAACCACATGGACGAGGAAGGAAAGCAGGGGGGCAGCGTCGATATCACCAAAGGCGATTGGGTCTGGCAGATGGCAGCCCGGTAACAAGGCAGACATCTGCGTTGTAACCGGCGGGATTCGGGTCACGGGTTTGACGGCTTTGGTGCTTGACTCCTGTTTCCCAATCTGCTAAAATTTTCTCGTGAGCGATGCCCAGGTGCCTCTGCCTGATGAACCGGCTCGTTTGGGGGCGAGCAGCACGTTTCCTTCATTGAAAGATTAGTATCTGGCGCAACATGGCCCTCGCCCAAACCAAAAAACCCGTTTCCAAAATCAAGGTCGCCGTTATGTGGGCCATCTTTTTGGGTTTTACGCTATGCGTGTTTGCGTTTCTTCTGTGGGCGCACAAGGAACAGCCCGCCCGGACCGAGCCTGACTCCGAGCCCCTTCATGGCGTGGTTAACGTTATTTTGGGTGGATTCTTCCTCGTCGCCGGCGTCGTCGCCTACGCCGTTCTGCTGGCCAGCAACTGTTTCACATTTAACTTTCAGCACCCGGTATGGGCCGAAACTAAAGCAAAGCTCTATTTTGCGAACATCGTGGTGCTGACGGCATTCGGGCTGGGGCTCGGCTTCGGAATTTCTCCCTTGATAGGGCCGGCGCTGTCGCGTAGCGGCGTAAGCGGAGAAGTGGCGCTTCTTGGACCGGTGATGGGGGCACTGGTGGTCCTGCAAATCGCGCGCGTTTTCGTTTTGATTTGGGCACCAGTCGAAAGACGCTTAATCAGAAAGAGGCTTCAGGCGCGCGGCATCACCGCCGCCCAACTGGACGCGGCGATGCTGGTGGGCATCTCCGACCCGACGCGGAGCAGCTTCAAGAAGTTTGCCTCAGTCGAAGATGACCTCGGTGCGCTGTGGATTGGCCCGGAGCAACTGGTGTACTGGGGGGACACCCAGCAGTTCGGAGTCACGCGCGAGCAATTGGTCCAGAGCGAACGCAAGGCGGATACCGGAGGTACCTCGATGCTCGGAGGACTGACCCATTTGATCCTGCACGTTAGAAAGCCCGAGGGCAGCGAACAGCAAATCCGGCTGCACACCGAAGGTCATTGGACGATGGCGGCTAAAAGAAGGGCGATGGATCAGCTCGATGCAGGGATCGCCAAGTGGCATGGAAGCGCTGTTCAAAGCCCGCCGCCTCTGCCTGCTAACATGGGTGAACCGCTTTAACTTTTAGCTCATTCAACCCAGCGTTCATTCGGGCGGCACGGCGCGCAGGGCGATGAGTTTTTGCCAATTGGTTTGGCCGAGCAGCACTCCGGCGACGATCAACAACATCGCCAGCCAGAAGGTCGGCGTAATAGGTTCGTGCAGCCAGGCATGGGCCCAGCACATGGTGCTCAGCGGAATCAGGTTGTTGAAGAGCAGCACCTGGCTGGTGGGCCAGTGCCGCAACGCCTGATTCCAAACCGCGAAAGCGAAGACGCCGCCAGCAATGATGCAGTAGGCCTGAATGAGCACGAGGTCACCGCGCCAAACCAGCCCCCGTTTCCAAACTTCCACCGCGGCCAAAGGCAGCAGTAACAACCCCGCCCGCCACATGGTATGGGCGCTGGTCTGAGCGCCGGAAAGATGAGCGCCCAACGCGCGGCATTGCCGGCCGTAGTTGGTCCACAAAACACCTGCCGCCAGCCCGAGCGACTCGCCCAGCCAACTGCCACTGGCCGTTCGCAGCGAGGGCCAGAACAGGATGAACACGCCCGCCAACGCCAGGGCCGCTGCGCCATAGCGCTGGGCAGTGTGCCAACTCCGGGCGGGCGGCCGTTCCCAAAGCAGCGCCCAGACGGGGGAGGCCCCGAGGTAAAGCGCCACATGGGAGGCAGAGGTAAACCGCAAGGCGGAGTTAAAGACGATAATGTAGAGCGCCAGGTTCAGACCGCCGCGCGCCCAAAGTTGCCCTTTGATTTGGCGGGATAGTTGAGCTTGAGGCCCGAGCCAGTTGGTCCACCGCAGAACGCCCAACAGGATAAGACCCGCGCACAGGAACCGCGAACCGCCCGTCCAGATGGGCGGCCAGGTAGCGACCATGAGCTTGGTGCCGGTGTTATTTCCGCCCCAGAGAAAGACGGCCAACACCAGACCCACCGCCAGGAGAGCGTTGGTTCGTTTGGGCGACATGTGCGGCGCGGATTAGAGCGTACTTCGCGCGGCGTGTCAGCCACGGATGGGATGGATGGATAAACGGATTGGTGGATTTGTTGGGTTAATGGATGAATGGAGCAATCGGATGCTGGATGTCCTCATGCTCCCTGTGGTTCACGTTTTACGTTTTACGCTCCACGTTTCATTGGCCAGCCGGCTTTCACCAACCCTTTATATCCACCGATCACCGAGAACACATGCCGGTAACCCATCTTCTGCGCCGTCGCCGCTGTCAACACCGACCGATAGCCCCCTCCACAGTACATGATGAGCTCCCGGTCCACGTCGGGATACATCGCTTCCAAATCCCGTTCCAGGATCCCCTTGCCCAGGTGGACTGCTTCCGCGGCGTGGTCCTTTTCCCATTCGCCATCCTCGCGCACATCCACCAGGACCGCGTGCGGATTGCGCGCCAGACGCTCGCGCGCCTGTTCGACGGTGATCTCCTTTACATAAGGCTTTGCTTCATTGACCAGCTTCAAGAATCCGGGTGAATGTTCCACGGGGAAAAAGTAATTCAGAGTGGAAGAGGGTCAACTTTTTTGTGCAGGTGGAGGAGGAGAAAGAGGACGAGGACGACATACGACTGCTCAGACCCTACGCTTCCCGGCTGGAGCATGTAAGTGGGTGAAGACCTGCGTCGCTCACAAAGCCAAACCCCACATTTTCTCTTTCTCAGGTTTTTACCCTATATGGCACGCACCGGCGGCAGATTAATTTTCTATGCTATACGCAGCGCGTTCAGGCTTATCGAAAAGAAATTGCGTATTTTGATGATCGAAGACGAGGTGCACGACGCCACCCTCGTCGAACACACGCTCAAAGAGGGCGGCTTTGATTTCGCCTTTAAGTGGGTCGATAACGAAGAAGGCTTCTTGCGGGAACTGGAACAGTTCCAGCCCTCGGTGATCCTCTCGGACCACGGTTTGCCCGCCTTTGACGGTTTCACCGCGCTCTCGCTGGCCCAAAAGCAGGCGCCGGAGATTCCCTTCATCTTTGTTACCGGCTCTCTCGGGGAAGAGACGACGATTCAGGCCCTTAAGAGCGGTGCCGCGGATTTCGTCCTTAAGCATCGCCTCAACTCCTTGCCGCCGGCAGTCCATCGCGCGTTGCGCCAGGCCGAATTTCGGCTCCAGCGCAGAAAGGCGGAGGAAGCGCTGCTTTCCAGCGAAGAGCGTTATCGCGGCCTGGTCGAACTCTCACCCGATGCCCTCTACGTCCAAATCGAGGATAAGGTGGTTTTTATCAACTCCGCCGGAGTGAAGCTCTTTGGTGCCAGCCAAGCCGGTGACCTCATCGGAAAGTCCGTCCGCGACCTGGTGCACCCGCATTATTGGAGGACCCTTCAGCGGCGCCTGCGGCGTATGCGCGAGGAGGGAAAACCGGCCGTCTTCATGGAGCAAACCATGCTGCGGCTGGACGGCCGGCCGGTAGATGTGGAAGTGGCCGCCGCGCCCCTGACCTATGGTGGCAAATCGGCCGCACAGGTCATCGTCCATGACATTACTGACCGGAAACGTTCTGAGGAGGAAATCCGGCGGCTGAATGTAAATTTGGAAAAGCGGGTAACGGAACGCACGACCGAACTGGAAGCCGCGAACAAGGAACTAGAGGCTTTCAGCTACTCCGTCTCGCACGACTTGCGCGCCCCCCTTCGCCACATCGAAGGGTTTGTCGAAATCCTCACCGCCACCAAAGGCGCCGGCCTGGACGAAGAGGCGCGCCGCCATTTGGAAACCATCTCTCAATCTGCCAAACAGATGGGCCGATTGATCGACCACCTGCTGGCTTTTTCCTGCACCGCCCGGGCCGAGTTGAAAAAGACCAGGATTGATCTGGCCGAGCTGGTGCAAGCCACCATTCACAACCTGCAGCAGGAAACTCAGCCGCGCGACGTCGAATGGATCATTCATGACCTCCCGGCAGTCGAAGCCGACCATGCCCTGCTTCGCCAGGTTATGCTCAACCTTATCGGCAACGCTCTCAAATACACCCGAACCCGCAAACTCGCCCGCATCGAAATCGGCAGCACGACCAGCCAAAGTGAAGATATCCTCTTCATTCGCGACAACGGGGTCGGGTTTGATATGCGCTATGCCCATAAGCTCTTCGGTGTATTCCAGCGTCTTCATCGAGCCGCCGATTTCGAAGGCACCGGAGTCGGCCTGGCCAATGTGCGGCGCATCATCTTCCGGCACGGCGGACGCGCCTGGGCCGAAGGCGAACTCGACAAAGGAGCCACTTTCTATTTCTCTCTGCCTCGAACTGAACCCGAGCACCAGTCGCAGGAGCCGGCACAATAGGCGACCCCGGCCCAATTCCGAAATCCGAAATCCGAAGGCCGAAGCCCGAACCAAACCGCATCGGTTTGGGCGAGTTTGTGCGTGGAGCTTTTTTGGGATTGCGAGCTCCGGCCTTCTTTCGGGATTCGATCTTCGGATTTGCTTGACCCTGTAGTTCCAACCCGGTTCCCTGTGCCCAGAAGGCACTATGAAAAAACTTAACATCGGCCTGGTTGGCTACGGGTTCATGGGCCGCGCCCATTCCAACGCATTCCGCAAAGCTCCCAATTTCTTCGACCTCGAATTCACACCCGTGCTCAAGGCGGTCTGCGGCCGCGACGAAGCCAAAACCAAAGCCTTCGCGGCCAAATGGGGTTATGAGTCGTGGGAAACGGACTGGCGCAAACTCCTCGCGCGGAAAGACATCGATTTGCTCGACATCGCCTGTCCAAATGACATGCATCGAGAGATCGCCGTTGCCGCCGCTAAAGCCGGCAAGATGTTGTTGTGTGAGAAACCGCTCGCAATGGACGGACCCGAGGGGTTGAAGATGGTCGAGGCGGTGGAAAAAAGCGGCGTGCCGAATATGGTCTGGTACAATTACCGGCGGATTCCGGCGGTCGCTCTGGCCAAGCAACTCATCGACGAGGGCCGTTTGGGCCGTATCTTCCATTACCGCGCCAAGTTTCTCCAGGACTGGACCATCGCCAAAGACTTGCCGCAGGGCGGCGCGGGATTGTGGCGCCTGGACGTCAAAGTCGCCGGCAGCGGTGTGACGGGTGATCTGCTCGCGCATTGCATCGATACCGCGCTCTGGCTCAATGGCGCGATCGAGAAGGTCACCGCGATGACCGAAACGTTCATCAAAGAGCGCAAACATAATCTCACCGGCAAGGTCGAGAAGGTCGGCATCGATGACGCGTGCGCTTTTCTGGCCAGGTTCAAGAACGGCTCGCTGGCGACGTTCGAATCCACCCGTTACGCGCGTGGACACAAAGCCCTTTACACCTTTGAGATCAACGGCGAGCACGCCTCGATTTTTTGGGACCTGCACGATCTCCACCGATTGCACTATTTCGAACACCGGGACGAAGGACGTCTTCGCGGCTGGCGCAGCATTCACGTATCGGATAGCGAGCACCCTTACATGGCCAAATGGTGGGTGCCCGGCCTGCAGATCGGCTACGAACACAGCTTCGTGCACCAATTTGTTGATTTCCTCGAAGGCGTCGCGAAAGGCAAACCCGCGCGTCCCACTTTCCGCGATGCACTCGAAACACAGTACGTGTGCGACGCCGTGCTGAAGTCTGCAAAGAACCAAAGCTGGGAAGAGGTGGAACATTAGCAATAAGATCTCTCCCAACTCCAAAGGCTTTGCCAATTCCGAAAAGCGGCGGGGAGCGCACGCACTCCAAACGCTTCGCGCTTTCCGAAGCACGCACATCGCCACGCGCCAAGCGTTTGGAGTGCGTGCGCTCCCCGCCGCTTTGGTTTTGACGCCACCCCCTGCTCCGCATAGTCTCTGACCCGTAATGCGGGCTTCCGCACAACAACCATAAAAATCAAAGATCACCATCATGAACCCTATTACCTCCTCTGAACTTTCCCGTCGTGAGTTCCTCCGTCAGAGCGCGCTAGGCGCGGCAGGCGCGACCCTCCTCCTCAGTCCCTCACATACAGCGCAGGCAGAGCCCGGCAAGAAAATTCCCCTCGGGCTGCAGCTTTATTCCTTGCGCGACCAGTGCAAGAACGACCTGCCCGGAATGCTCGTTGCCGTCTCGAAGATCGGCTACAAAGGCGTTGAATTCGCCGGGTACCATGGCCATAACGCCAAAGACCTTAGAAAAATGCTCGACGATAACGGGCTCGTAGCTTGCGGCACGCACACTCCCTATGATTCCGTGTTGGGGGATAAGCTCGCCGCAACCGTTGAGTTCAACCGCACGATCGGGAACAAGTTTTTGATCGTTCCCTCGATGTCGGCCCGCTCGAAACAGGAATGGCTCGACAAGGCCAAACTCTTCAACGAACTCTCTGACAAATTGAAGGCGGAGGGCATGTTTGTCGGTTATCATGCCCACTCGCACGATTTTCAGAAATTCGAAGGCGAGACCGCTTGGGACATTTTCTTTGGCAACACGAAACCCGCGGTCATTATGCAACTCGACACCAGCAATTGTTGCGATGGCGGCGCCGACCCGGTGGCAGTGCTCAAGAAATATCCTGGCCGCGTCCGTTCCATCCACATCAAAGCCAACGGCGGCGGCCCTGAAGCGGTCATTGGCGAGGATAAGGTCAATTGGAAAGAAGTCTTTGCCTTCTGCGAAGGTCCCGGGAAAACTGATTGGTACGTGCTCGAACACGAGACGAGCAAAGACCCCCTCGGCACCGTCAAGCGCAGCTACGAGGCGCTTAAACAGTTGGGCAAGGTGTAGCAAACTGGTGCGGCTTGCGGGGTCGGTATGCCAAAGCGCCACGATTGCGACTAGCGAACGGGCGCTTAAGGCAGTTTTTGACGCTGCCGGACTCCCGGACTACTGTTTGCCTTATGTTGCGTTCTGCCCCGTCTGCACCACGCGTGGCTTCCCGGCGTGCGAGCGGCGAAAAGGCGCCCAAACCGGGTGCCTTAGCGTGCGCTAAAGCGTGATCAAGGAATGGCCACCGTGACAGCCGCTTCACCAACGACGGACCCGAATATCGCGGCCGAACAGGCGCTTTTCATCCGTTCGCGCCTGCCATCCGAGGGGCTATTTGCGGGACATGAGTGGCGTGTTTCCCCCACTCCCTTTCCGCTGACCCCCGCCCTGGCAAAGGAATTGGAAAATCTCGGGCGTGTTCTGCTTCAGTTTTATCGCGCAGTAAACCTGCTCTATCGCAAGAGCGTCGAAGGCAGACAGCCCGAATGGGTCGCCCGCTGGCTGGACCAGGGCAAACCCGCCGACCTTATAGCGATGCAACGTTCGGCCACTTTCAAAGCCGATGTTCCGCGGGTTATCCGCCCCGACCTGCTGCTCACCGAACACGGCATCAGCGTCACTGAACTCGATTCTGTGCCCGGTGGCATCGGCCTGACCGCCTGGCTCAACGAGACTTATGCCCAGGCCCATCAGCGCGAAAACGGGAAGCATCAAGAAAGCTCTCCGCTGTTGGGCGGGGAGGACGGGATGCTGCGCGGGTTTGCGAGTATTTTTGCCGAGGCGCCCAACGTTCACATCGTGATCTCTGAGGAGGCTGCGACCTACCGGCCCGAAATGACTTGGCTCGTGAACCAGTTGGGCGACTCCAGATTCGCTGTCCGCAACACACAGTTTACCAACTTTCAGGACGGCGATGCGGTTTATCGGTTCTTCGAACTGTTCGATGTGGCCAATGTGCCGAACGCCAGGGGTATCTTCGAACTGGCGGCGGCCAAGCAGCTTCGACTGACCCCACCGCCGAAACCGCTCTTCGAAGAAAAAATGCTGTTCGCCCTGTTGTGGAACCGCCACCTGCAAGCTTATTGGCGGCAGGAACTGGGCGAGAGCTTCTTCCAACGCATGTTGCGTTTGGCGCCTTATACCTGGATGATCGATCCGGCTCCCCTGCCCCCTCATGCGGCAATCCCGGAGCTGAACCTCACCGACTGGCGTCAACTTCAGACCCTCTCACACAAAGAGCGTGAATTGATCCTGAAAGTCTCCGGCTTCTCCGCCCACGCCTGGGGCGCTCGCGGCGTTTATTTGGGCAGCGACCTCTCCCATGCTGACTGGGCCGCCGCTGTCGAGAAAGCAATCGCCGGCTTTGATCATTCACCCTTCGTGCTGCAGCGTTATCACAAACCGAAGCTGGTCGATGCCGAATGGTTCGACTTCGGCCGCAACCAGGTCGTTCAGATGAAGGGCCGGGTGAGACTCTGTCCTTATTACTTCGTCAGCGGCGAGGGCGATTCCGCACGGGCCCACCTGGGAGGGGTGCTCGCCACCATCTGCCCCGCCGACAAAAAGATCATCCACGGCATGACGGAGGCGATATTTGCGCCGTGCCTCGTAAGCGCGGAGGCTCGCTGACACGCACCGGGCCGGGCCGGTTTCCAGGGTCTGCGTCGTGCTTTGCGAATCAGGCTGATTTTTAGCAAAAACAACTTGCGTCGCTCGAAACATGAGGCATTATTAAAGCCGCACTGGATCGCGGGGTGGAGCAGCCCGGTAGCTCGTCAGGCTCATAACCTGAAGGTCGGTGGTTCAAATCCACCCCCCGCAACCATTCCCTACCGCATGGGCGGCAAGGGTTTACGGCTGTGGGGAATCGCAGCGGACACCAAAACGGACACCAATTTCGGTGCTCCTTCCGTGCTCCGAACTCACTGCCGCGTAATCTTCGACTAAACGCTCACGCGATGGATCTGTTTCCCGGCACCCTTATTCATTATGAAAAACCGGTTCCGGCTCATCCAACGCGGACTGCGCGGGGGGACATTCTACTGCGTCGATTCCGAGACAGGCCGACGGGAAAGCCTCGGCACAAAAGACTCTGACGAGGCCGCCCAAATCGTGCTGGCGAAGAATCAATCCGTGCGCCAGCCAGCCCTCAGCCTGCAAATGGCCAAAGCGTTTCTATCGGCCACCGACGACGCTCTGGCCCAACGCACCTGGCAGCAGGCCATCGACACCCTGGTGGAAGCCAAGCACAACTCGACCAAGGCCCGCTGGCAACGCGCGGTCAAACACGCCGCGTTCGACCGTATCCGCCAGCGCCCGATTATTGAAACGCACGCGGAGCATTTCCTGGCCGTGCTAAAGGCCGGCACCGTCTCGACCAACCAGCACCTGCGCCAGCTCCAGAATTTTGCCCTCGACCTCAATTGGCTGCCACGGCCCATTATCCCGCGCCGGCAATGGCCCAGGATTCGCTACCACGACCGGCGCGCCATCACCCGAAGCGGGCACGAAAAGGTGGTCGCGGCCGATCCCAATGCCGAGCGCCGGCTCTTCTACGAAGTGGCCTGGCACCTCGGGGCAAGCCAGACCGATATCGCTCTCTTGACCGCCGACAATATCGACTGGCCGGCCCGGGTCATTTCCTTCCAGCGGCTCAAAACCCGGCAGCCTTGTATCGTTCACTTCGGCGACAGCCTGGCGGCCGTGCTGGAAAAACTCCCAACTCAAGGCCTGCTGTTCCCCGCCTTTTCGAAGTTGCGCGAAGGACACCGCTCCACCCACTTCAAAAGGGCGTGCAAAAAAGCTGGAGTGCAAGGGGTCACGCTACACTCGTATCGCTACGCGTGGGCGGAGCGTGCGCGCATCGCCGGTTATCCTGAGCGGTTCCCCAACGCGATGATCGCCGCGAACGCTTGAAAGTCCTCGGGCTCGACTCGCAATGCGAACTTGAACATTCCATCCGATTGGAGTCGCCTCAGTTCTTCGTTCTCCTTCCGCAGATCAAAGTTGCCTTTGGCCACCGCCGCAATCTCCCGATGTATACCCGCCACCATCTCTCCGATTTCCCCAGCGCCCGCAAACAACCGGCACGACCGTTTCGACCTCCGGCATTGACCGTCCGGAACTCGGTGCTCGCACATCATGGCCCGCGCCTCGCACTCTGGCCGGCAATCGGGCCCGGCATCACCAGAACCGCCGTCGGACCCGCCGTCAGAGCCAGGCACCTTGCCGCCCGGGCGCTCCCCGCCTTGAGCCGAATGTCCACTGTGCGAAATCCCTCCAGGCTGCTGCGCAACGGTGCAACCCACGTCGTCCATGTCGTCTGCGTCCGCATAACCCGCAACGACCCCGGCACCTAATAATAACACTGCGGCGAATTTCAAAGCGGCCCGCGCCAAAGCAGGTGCTCGACCGCCCCGACCCCCCTCATTCCCCGACTCCCCCAAAAATCGACGGATCACAGCTCGCTCCTCCGCCGTCACTTCCGCCATCGCAGAGTCACCCCCACATTCACAAAGCCGCTCTGCCTCCTCGCCCCCCACGCAAAGTGTTTTCAGCGCCGGACATTCCTGTCCGGCGCTTCGCTCCGCGCCACCATCATCATTCTCCATCGCAACGACCCATTCCCGCAGACCAACCCATTTCCCATTCAAAATCGTCCCGCTCTCTCAGTAACACCCAACTTCAGTTGGGTGTTCTCCGGCTGCTCCGACACCCCAACCGTTTTAACGGTTTCCAGATATCCAACGACCTCAAATGTCCACAACCAGGTCCCGCACCCTCATATTAAGCGCCTTGGCGATCTGGCGCAGCGCCCTCAGTGACACGTCCTCTTCTCCCCGCTCTACCCGCCCAAAATAATTCGGATGCAGATCGGCCCTTTCGGCCAACACCTCCTGTGTAAGCCCTGCGCGCCTCCGTTCTGCACGGATTCTCCCGCCCAAAACCACACGATAATCTGAGGCCGCTGCCACAGCCCGAAACGACACCAGACTTCCGGCCCAGCCTCCACACCGCTAAACGGATGATTTGCAAAAAACTCCTTTTCAGAGGCTCCACCTCAAGGCGCGATGTTTCACCTCCAACGCTCAAAGCCTCCGCTCTCGCGCTCGCACGCTTGCGGCCGCCGCGCTCCAAAGTTCGCAATTTCGGAGAAGCGCTGCTTCGCACATGTTAGGTAGTATAAAGGTCGCCGCCTTTGAACCAAACCACAAGATTATGACGCGGCAACTAAATCACCGTATGAAATCATGTCTTCGACTGCTCTTCCTGGTTCTTGCTCTGGTCCTCGTAAAGGCCGCCCCCGCGCTGGCGGGCCAAAGGAATGCGGCTGTGCTCTTCGCCGGGGACTACCCCGGAGGGGCCGTCTTCGACGACCACTTGTCTCTGTCCAGCTTCCGATTTGCCCAGGCGCTGCTCACCTGGCCCAATTGGCAGCCCGGCCCAAACGCCAGGATTACTTTGCTCCCGGGAAATGCCTCCCCGCAACAGTTCATCGCCGCCATCACCGACTTCGCAGCGGGCGGCGCCAATGAACTGCAAGCCGGCGATTTCATTCTCGTCCTCTACTTCGGCCACGGCGGATACTTCGGCCTGGGTGATCCGACCGCCGAGCGCTACCTTTCCTTTCCGCCGGTTTATCTCTGGTGGCCGGTATTTCCGTTCTATTATGTCCCGGTCGCGGTTCAGCAAGGCATTACCGACAACCAACTTGCCGCCGTCTTCAACTCCTTCAAACCGGGCGTCATGAAGGCCTTTATCAATATCAGTTGCTATTCGGGCGGATTTTGGGGAGTCGATCCCAGCCTCGCCGGCGACCTGGCCCTCGTCCCGAATATGCTCCTGATGGCCTCCAGCATTGAAACCCTGCCGACGATGACCGGCAACCTGCCTCCCTACTATTGGGAACCGACTTACCTCCACAATCTCATCAACAACCTCTACCGTAATGGCCGGCGGAGTCTGACGCTCGCTCAGTGGCACTTTGCCTCCTTTGTGCCGGGGATTGTTACCGGCTTTCGCTTTGATGAACCGGCCGATCCCAACTTCTATGCCCTCCAGGTGACCGCCGACCAGGAAGAAATGCTCTACACGGACAGCCCGCAGTGCATGGATTGCCCGGTGGCGGGCGAGGCCATGAATCTGTCGATCAGCTTCGATCCCACCAACAATACCGTCACGGTTTCCTGGCCCTCAGAATATCTTGGCGCGCAACTCCAGCAGGCCAATGCGTTGTTGCTCACTGGGTCTGCCTGGACCAACGTTGCCAACTCGACCGCGACCAACAGCCTGGTCCTGCCCGTCGCCGGCGTCGCCCGCTTTTTCCGACTGTTCCAGCCCGGAGGCGCGCCGGACCTCGTCCTGACCATGGCCGGCACTCCCAACCCCGTAACCGTCGCCGGCACTTTGACCTACTCGCTGACCGTGAGCAATGCCGGCAACGCCGGCGCCACCAACGTCGTGCTGGTCGATACGCTGCCGGATAATTTGAGATTGGTATCTTCTACCTCGCTCCAAGGCACTCTCAGCAATGGCGTCAGCTCCGTTGACTGGGAACTGGGCATCCTCGGGCCGGGCCAATCGGCCTCGGCCTCGATTGTTGTCCAGCCCACGACCTCCGGCACAGTCAGCAATTCTGCCGTGGTCATGTCCGACACCGCCGAAAGCAATTGGAACAATAACCGCTCGACCGTCTTCAACAACGTCACCGGCACCGCGACGCAATACTCCATCAATATCGCCGCTGGGCCTAACGGCACGGTGACGCCACTTGGGACCGTCACCAAAAACGCCGGCCAGACCCTCTTCCTGGAGTCTTCGCCCGCCACCGGTTATTACGTGGATACCTGGTATGTGGATGGCCTCCCGCAGCAAGTCGGCGGCAGCACGTTTGCTCTCTATAATATCCAGGCCGCCCACAACGTAATGGTCACCTTCCGCGTCGGCGATTACTATCTGGGTTTGCAGTATCTTATCGACAGCTCCGCTGGCCCGAACGGCACGAATTCTCCCGCCGGCACCTTCCCCGTCAGCCCCGGCGCCAACCAGACTTTCAATGCTTCACCCGCTGCCGGCTATGTCGTTGATCGCTGGTACTCCAACGGGACTCCGGTTCAGGTCGGTGGCAGCAGCTTCGCTTTGGCAAACATCCAGGCCCCCGCCAGCGTGCTGGTTACTTTCACTAACGGGGTGGCCAACACTAATGCGGCTTCGTCTATCATTGGCGCCGAGCCGCCCCCGCCGGCTTCGACGCTCCAGGCCTCTGACGCCGGCACGGCCATCAGCCTGACCGAGGGCAATCTGCTCGAGCAATACAGCGGGCCGGTCCTCCGCAGCGCCTTCGGCCCGACCATCGATTTTCGCCTGACCTACAATTCCTACAATGCGGACGGCTCCCGGGCGCAATTGGACACTATGGTAGGCTACGGCTGGACGCATTCCTACAATATCTTCCTCTTCGGCCAGGGCACCAACATGTTCCGCTTTGACGGCATTGGCCGGGTGACCAAGTACCTGCGCCAAATGGATGGAATTACTTACCTGCCCACACCCGGCTATTTCGAAACGTTGGTCAATACCGGCCCCGGCCAATTCACGCTCACCACCAAGGAAAAGACCGTCTTTATTTTCAACACCAACTCGGCCACGCCCTTTATGGTGGGCAACGGCATTTATCGCCTCACCCAAATCACCGACCGCAACCAGAACACCACTACGCTGACCTATTCCGCCGGCAAGCTGACCGCCATCACCGACACTTACGGGCGCAGCCTGGTGCTCGGCAACGACGCCTTCGGCCACCTGACCACCATCACCGATCCCCTTGGCCGCGTCACCGCGCTCCAATACACGAATAACGATACGCAGCTTATCACCATCACCGATCCAGAGACCAACTCCGTCCTTTACGGCTACAACTTGTTCCACCAACTCGAAGCCAAGATCGATAAAAACGGACACCTGTTCGTCTTTTCTTACCAAAACCGCGAACCGGTCAGCATCGCTGACGAAAAAGGCCAACCGCTCTTCTTCCTCTCCAATCCCTCACTTGGCTACGTCAATCCGGTCGCCCTGTCCAATGACTTTTTCCGCGTCTATACGCCTTCCACGACCGTTAAAACCGACGGTCGCGGCAATCCGTGGAATTATTCGTATGACGCCAACGGCTACATGACGTCCGTCAGCGCGCCCGACGGCGCGACGGCCGGCTATAGCTACGACGGCGCGACCTTAATGGTTTCTTCCACCACTGACGCCAATAATCACGTCACGCGTTATCAGTACGATTTGCTCGGCAACCGCACCAATGTCACGGATGCTCTGAGCAACGTCACTTCGTACGCCTATGAAACCATGTTCAGCCAGATGACCAACATGGTTGATCCGAATGGCCGCACCAACATTTATCAATACGACAGCCGGGGCAACCGCACGAACTTCACCGATGCCATCGGCCAAACAGTGAGTTATACCTATGATGGACACGGCAACGTCAAGACTATGCGGGATAAGCGGGGTTACACGACGAGCTACAACTACGACAGCACCGGCAATCGGGCTTATATCACTGACGCGCTGAACAACACCACCACGATGATCAACGACCTTGTCGGCAACCTCGGGCAGCGCGTGGATGCCAACAACCACACGAATACCTACCTGTACGACGGCCTGGATCGTCTGAAGGTGGAAACCGATCCTCTGGGCGCCAGTACCACTACAACGTATGATGGGCTTGGCAACCGCACCACCGTCACCGACCGCAACGGCAATCCGACTTTTTACACCTACGATCACCGCCAGCGATTGACCAGCACCACCGATGCTCTCAGCCAAACCATCAGCTACGCCTACGACGGAAACAACAACCGCACCAACGCTGTCGATCGCGACGGCCACCAGACGGCTTACGCCTACGACGCGCAGAACCGGCTCACCCTGCTCAAGGACGCCTTGGGCCACACGAATTTCACCGCCTACGATCCCGCCGGCAACTCGCTCACGAACATCAACCCGCGCGGTTTCCCGACTGTCTATCAATATGACGCCCTCAACCGGCGCACGACCAGAACTGATCCGGTGATGAACTCTCTGCTTCTTCCGGCAGTAACCGCCTTCCAATACGCCCCGGCTGGGGGCGCTTCCTGCTGCTCGCCGACAATCGGCTCCAGCCTTCTGACCAAACAAACCGACGCCGAAGGCAAGGTCATCTACTACAAATACGACGCGCTGGACCGGCTCACCATCGAAGTGCGCAAAGTGGGTGACACCTCGGATGTCATCAGTGGAAGCGACGCTGTAACCTATTATGCTTACGATCCAAACGATAACCGCACCTCCGTGACCAACACCATCGGCAACGTCACCCTTTACCAGTACGACCCGCTCAATCGCCAAACCAACACCATTAACGCCGCCGGCGATGTCGCCAGCACCACCTACGACGGCGTGGGCAACGTGATTGCCGCCACAGCCCCGAACGGCAACACCAGCACAAACACTTACGACGCGCGCGACCGGCTCACTCGAATAGCCGACAAAATCGGCCTCGTCGCGAGTTACACCTACGACCCGGTCGGCAACTGCCTGACCCGAATCGATGGCAACACCAACACGACGACGAGCGTCTATGACGCTCTCTATCGGCTCAAAACCAGCACGGATCCTCTGAGCAAGACCAGCATCTACCAGTACGATGCTGTCGGTAACTTGACATCCACGGTAGATCGCAACGGCAACTCCAACGCCTACGTTTATGACGCCATCAACCGCCGCACCAATACGATTGATTCGCTCCGGCACACTAACACGACGGTTTTTGATGCCGCGAACAATGTCCAGGCCGTGACAGACGCCAACGGCAACTCAACATTTTATGCCTACGACGGCCTCAATCGCCGCACGGCCGAGACGTATCCTGACGGCCACCCCCCGCGCACTTTCACTTACGATGGCGTCGGCAATATCCTCACCCGCAGCAGCCAGGACGGTGTAATCACCCTCTACAATTATGACGACCTTTACCGCCTGACCAACCGCGCATACTCCAACGGCGATCCCTCGGACCAATCCACTTACGACCTCGCCGGCCGGATGCTCACCGCGGGAAAGACCAACTGGCTAACTGGCACGAACTGGCTGTTGACTTTTGCCTACGATGGCGCCGACCGCCTCACCAATACCGCCCAGAACGCACAGACCATCAGTTACGCCTACAACATCCCCGCTCGCACGCGGACTCTCACCTACCCTGGCGGCCGCGCCATCACCGAGACCACAGACTTCCGCGGCCGCCTGAGCCGGATTGATGACTCCGGCTCAGCCACGCCCATTGCCCAATACACCTATGATCAGGCCGACCGCGTCCTCACTCGCGCTTGCAGCAGTGGCGCAATCTCGACCTATGCCTACAACGGAAACGACTGGATCACAAACCTTGTCCACGTCGCATTTAGTACGAATCTCATTGCCGCGTTCGGCTATGCCTACGATAACGAGGGCAACAGGTTGTCTGAGAGCAACTTGGCATTCCCAGCGAACTCGGAGCGCTACCTCTACGACCCCGTCTATCGGCTCACCAATTACGTCAGAGGCTTATGCACCAACAGCTACAGCCTCGATCCCGAGGGGAATTGGAACAGCGCGACCATCTGCGGCGTGACGACCCCGCGCACTCACAATGCCGCCAACGAGATCCTCAGCATCGGAACCAACAACCTTCTGTATGACGCCAAGGGGAACCTCCAGGATGACAAGACTTACGCGTACCTCTACGACGCGGAAAACCGCCTCACTTTGGTCTCAAATGAATTGACCATGACCATCCTGGGCGAATATTCCTATGACGCCCTGGGGCGTCGCGTCATCAAGCTAGCGGCCAGCCAAATACCGACCGTCCAGAGGCGTTACTACTACGACGGCCCCCGCATTATCGAGGAGCAAGACGCGGGAGGCGGCACTCAGGCCACGTACGCCTTTGGCGGCGGCATCGACGAAGTGCTGTCGATGACCCGCAACGAGACAACCAATTACTTTTATCAGAATGCTCTCGGTTCGACCGTTGCCGCGACCTCCAACAACACCGCCGTCGTCTCCGAACGTTACTCTTATGACGCCTACGGATTGGCCCATATTACCGACGCCACGGGCGCGACCGAGCGCACTAACGCCTGGGGCACGCCACACAGCGGAATCCTGAATACATACCTCTTTACCGGGAGGCAGCTCGACGAGGAAGACGGGTTGTATTATTACCGGGCGCGGTTTTTCGATCCAGGCAAGGGACGATTCCTCGCCAGGGATCCCCTCGGTTATGTTGACGGTCTGAATTTGTACGAGTATGCGGGCGGCGGACCTACCAAACGCATGGATCCATTCGGCCTCGACTACGAGATTCCTGGGCCTGAGCAAGCCGGTAAGGAGGGGGCGACAAAAGTGTGGAAGGTCAAGGACTTCGCGGAGTTCATGGATAAGAAAAACCCTCTGAACGTTGTCGATTCTGCTAGCGTGACCAAACTTCCGGAAGCTGTGCAAAAGCAGTTCAAGGGCAAGGAATACGGTAAAATGTCCTCGGAGTATGTGGACGGGTACCGACTAGGGCTGGGTTGCGTAGGCCTCACGTCTATCTACCAAATGTCAGCCGCGGATTGGGCCGCAAGCGGACAGCCGTGGCCGGAAGGGGCCAAAGACGTAGAATGCTTCCCGACTCTAGACGGCGCTAAGGCCAAGACTTGTGGCAAGGGCCAGGAGCTATTCATCTTTGAGAAGCAAGGCGAGTTTTTAGCTAGGCGGGACGAGAAGGGGGAAATCGCCAAGAATAAGAAGGGGGAGGTCCTGGAGCGCATCAAGCTGGACAAGGGCAAGCTGTGGTACGAATCCGCTGGGAACAAGCCAGTGGAATTGACGAGACAGGAGGATATCAAGGCGAGCATCCTGATGGACCATCGCAACAAATACAACTATGTCATTTATTTCTATCGTGGAAAGAACCAGACCTGCGCCTGGATGAATCTCAACAGCGACACCGCGAGGGCGAAAGAGGTGGACCAGGAGGTGAGTGTTGGAGCCAATCCCCCTGCGTTTGCTGCGTACCCGGATTCCATATTTTGTTCCCAGTGCAGGCCAAAGAAATAAGACCCGTTGTTCGGCTAGTCAAGATGAGCGCCAGAAAAGACTTGATGGGGCCAGGGGCTATGGCGGGGCGCGCGCGTGCCGAGATTATGAGCCGAGATACCCTAGTACGACAAGTGCGTGAGCAAAACTGGCCAATGACTCGGTCAACGGCGCAGAAATCAGGGCTGTAATTAATCGCCGTATTTAAAAAACCAAAGACAAGGAACAAGTTAGCGATGACAATTATGAATCACGTTGCAACTACCAATCAAATTCCGTCTCCACTTGCGGGCGAAGCGCCCGCGCCGTCATTCAGAGCGATTGTGAAAGGCGCGGTTATGACCGGCATTTTGTTTTTGTGCTCGCTGTCGGCCCTTGGCGACGGAGAGAAAGAGATTCTGTCAGTGTGTTTCTACACCGCAGCCGCTGACAAACGATGCGACTACGTAGCATGGGAAAAGATGGTGAAACTCTTCAACGACAACCTGGCTAACGCGAAGCAATTCAACCTCTATGCAGATACCTGCTACTCGGGAAGAGTGATTGATCTCCAAGGGGCTGCCAAGAGCAAACTGAGCATGGCGTTCGTGATTGGTACGGCGAGCAAAACCAGTCAAATCATGGAGCAGGGCTGGTGTAGCAAGGACAAGGATCCCGGGCGGTTACCCAAGCTCGACACCAACGGTGATCCGGTTAACAACAGATATTACTATAGCTATACGGCCTATGTCGCCAAGAAGCTGCGGGCAGCGGCGGCCGTCCCTGGGGTCAAGGCGCTGCATGACGCGGCGACGGGTGACGTCAAGGCAGACAAGGACCTCAGCCAAGAACCTCAGTTTCTCTCGGGCAACGGCGCCGACGAGACTTGGAAGCTTAACAGTGGCGGTCAAAACTATGGACTGGTGTTCGGCGGCTCCCTAAGACGCCTTTACCCGGACCTGCTGGACCAAACCTACCTGGCGATGTTGGATCTAAAGCTAACGAGCTTGAAATTCTACGCATCTGATTTAGCAGCCAAAACCTACAACAAAGTCGTGATCAGCGGGAGCGGGACGGTCGCAAATTTTGAGGCGGCGCTGGGCGAGATCAAGAACGCCATGAAGGACAGAGCGAACACGGATGAGGTCACGTTGATGCTCCTGGCACACGGGGCAAAGGTGGAGGCCAACGCCTTGAGCCGTTTGGATGCGGTTCCAGGCACGCCAAAGCAAGGGGTTCTGATGGCTCAGGGTACAAACGGCCAGCCCTTCACCTTAGACATTCCGATGGATGCCGACGCTTGGACTGCCTTGAAGCAGGGCGTCGTTCAGGACGATCCAACGTTGGCAAGTGGAGCCCCGCCTTCCTTTTTCCTGGCTGTCTCAGCGGCCTCGTTGAGCAGCCCCTTTATGGTGACGGTCGGCGGGTATCCCCTTGGCCTTTTTTCCCTTCCCTCAAATTCCACGGGAGCGTTACTCCAGGTGACAATCACGAACACTTTTGTGCAGGATTTAATTCTGGCGCACGACGGGGAGACGAATCTAACTCTAGAGTTTGATATGGCTCCCGGTGATTCCATGACATTAGCGCTCGATGATGACGTTCTATTCGACCCGAACTACACACCGGCAATGTATGGCACTGGGCTGGCGCTGACCGTCACCAAAGTCAGTGAACAGGTTGCGCTTGAGATCCAACCACAGGGCAGTACGGTCGGCCTGAGCTGGGCCGATGAGGTGGAAGGTTTCCGCCTTCAGCAAAGCGACAGCCTTAACTCAGGGGTTTGGCAGTTCGTCCCGCTGTCAGGAACCAATAGTGCGGTGGTCCCAACAGGCCCAAGCGGGCAGATTTTCCGTCTTATAAAGCCCTGACGAGTGGTAAGGTGGGCAATCCCAAGACCCCAAAAAGCAAGAACCTAACCATGCGAAAATTCTAGCCAAAGATATTTGAAATTTTTCAGTTCCAGTCAGAAACCCGGCACCGTTTGAAATATCTGAGAGATAATTTTACCAGATTTTTGGCCTTAGAATCTAATGAGAGCCCGTCCCCAAGAGTGAAGAGATTTGTTATTGTTGGTCGCGGTGAGTGTTGGGTCATTGGGAAAAGGGACGGATTTAGCAGTTAAACGAAAAATCGTGGCCTTATGATGGGTTCTGCTGCCTA
>Ga0210408_10000922_pt1 | contig 32668 bp, 27 predicted proteins | sample IncBWH4MmetaG_FD_155471 | JGI IMG/M metagenome (GOLD analysis project Ga0210408, IMG submission 155471) | Forest soil microbial communities from Barre Woods Harvard Forest LTER site, Petersham, Massachusetts, United States - Inc-BW-H-4-M | ecosystem: Environmental > Terrestrial > Soil >... | reverse complement strand
CTGGATCGGCCACATCACGAGCGCACCCGGCAGTTCCTTCAAATGGTGGACCAGCAGAGCCCCCCTTCCTGATCGGGGAGCACGCGTGTCCTCGTGCGCGCACCGAGAATCCGAAAGCCCGATTTTTGCTTTGCTTCCGATCAGGACCCTTATGATCCTGGAAGAAGCAATCCGCGGAACCAAATCTCTCAGTCGGTCCAGTCACATAGAGCTGCAACGCTTAGATTTTTCTCATTCCGCCCAACATCAGTCTGCGCCGAGCCTCAAAATTCATCAGTATACCTATGAATAATCATCGGTATCCCCACAAATTATCGCTTGCGCGCGCCGATCTCGTCAGCACGCATCTCGGTAGCAAAAGCCACATTTGCTCAATCAGCCAGCAGCTATAGCCAGTTAGGCTGATCGCCGTGTCCGCTGCGCGCCGATGCCGCACCAAGACATTACAGCTTGGCACAGAACTTGGATGGTCGATCATCAGGCGCGAGTGACAGATGGCCTCGATTGCGTTCAAGTCGGTTTGCAAACGTTACGGCGACGTCGACGCTGTGAAACAGCTCGAATTGTCCTGCGCAAGTGGCGAGATGCTGGCGCTGCTCGGACCTTCGGGCTGCGGCAAGAGCACGACGTTGAAGATGGCCGCCGGCATCGAGGATGTCACTGCGGGCGAGATTTACTTTGGCGAGCGTGCGGTGACTCGCCTCAGTCCCGGCGAGCGGAACATCGCGATGGTCTTCGAGGACTACGCGCTCTATCCCCGGATGACGGTGTGGGACAACGTCGCCTTTCCCTTGAAGGTTCGCGGCCTGTTCGGACAGCCCGCGGCGCAGCGTATTGGTGAGGTGCTCGACCTTCTGGGACTGCGCGCCCTGGCGGATCGCAATGTCAAAGGTCTCTCAGGTGGCGCGCAGCAGCGCGTCGCCATCGGCCGCGCCCTGGTTCGCGATCCCGATGTGATCCTGTTCGACGAGCCCCTGTCGCATCTCGACGCCGACCAGAAGGTTCAACTGCGCGCCGAGATCAAGCGGCTGCAGAAACTGCGGCAGGTCACGTCGATTCTCGTGACTCATGATCAGACCGAAGCGATCGCCATGGCCGATCGTATCGCGGTGATGAACTATGGCGTGCTACAGCAGGTAGGGGCGCCGCAGGACCTTTACCAGCATCCCGCCAACGTGTTCGTGGCCAATTTCATTGGCGAGCCGCCAATGAATCTTTTGCCCGTGATTGTCGAGGGCTCGCGACTCCACGGTATCGGGTGGTCTGTCACGTTCGATGACCGCCGCGCCGCTGTGCTTGCCAGTCGGCAGGGGGCGACCGTAATCGTCGGTATCCGGCCCGAGCACATCACGTTGCGGTCGGTCGGTGAAACCGGCGCGGTACGCGGAACAATTGTCTATCGCGAGCCACGCGGCGATACCGACGTCATGACAATCATCGCTGGCGACGGGGACGGCGTCTCGATCCTCGCCGAAACTCCCGGGCCTTCAGCCTGGCGGGCCGGCGACGGTGTCATGCTGGACCTCGCCGTCGATCAAATACACGTCTTTGAGGAGGAGAGCGGACGCAATCTCGAGGTGGGCTCGTGAACGCGCCGTTCAAGCCGGAGTTCATGCCGCATCCGCCTAGGATCGATGGTTCCAAAGGGCTGCTCGCGCGCGGCATCTGCAAGACCTTTCAGGCCGAGGTATTGACCAATGTGAGCATCGACGTCGCGCCGGGCGAGTTGTTGGCGCTGACGGGGCCATCGGGAGCCGGCAAGACCACGCTCTGCCGCATCCTGGCCGGTCTCGAGCACGTCGAGGCAGGAGCGATATCGCTCGGAGGCGCGGACCTCACGCCATTGCCGGCAGGCCGGCGCCGCGTCGCCTTCATGTTCGAATCCTACGCCCTCTATCCGCACCTGACCGTGCGCGAGAATGCGCTGTCGCCCTTGCTAGCGTTGGGTGGTGCGGACCGTGCTGGCGACAATCGCAGCGTTGCCGAGATGCTCGAGCTTCTTGAAATCTCGCATCTGGCCGCTCGCCTGCCCGGCGCGCTGTCCGGAGGCCAGAAGCAGCGCGTCGCGCTCGCGCGGACGCTGGTGCAAGCCCCGTCGCTTTTCCTGCTCGACGAGCCAATCTCTCATCTCGATGCCAAACTGCGGCACAAGCTGCGCGGCGAAATCCGTCGGCGGCTGTCGGCGCAATCAGCGCCGGTGATATGGACGACGCCCGACGGGATGGAGGCGTTGTCGGTCGGCAATCGGGTCGCGGTGATTGCCGACGGGAAAATCGAGCAGATCGGCACGCCGGAGGACGTCTGGTTGCATCCGGCCAGTGTGCAGGTGGCGCGGCTGCTCGGCGACCCACCGATCAATCTCCTGCCGGGCAAACTGCAATCCGACGGAGACGCCCTCCATTTTCAAAGCCGCGGGTTCCGTCTGGCATTGCCGGCGCGGCTTGCGCATGTCGCAGCATCTCTCAGAAATGCCGAGGCGTTTCTCGGGGCGCGGCCCGACGCGATTGCGTTGACCGCAGTCGGCGCGCCCGGGGCGGTTCCGGCGGAGATCTACTCGTGCGAGCCCTTCGGCAAGCACACCATTATCACCGTCGATCTCGGTGACCTGCTGTTGAAACTGAAGACGTCGGCGCAGGACGCGATCCATGTCGGCGACAAGATCGGCCAGATGGTTGGCCTCACGTTCTCGCCTGACGGATTGATGTTGTTTGACGCCACGACGGGCCGCGCGCAGCCCGAACCCAACTAGACGCATCGGAGAATGGACATGAAGAGAGGACTATATTCTGCGCCCGCCGTGGTGGCGGTTTCGCTGTCACTGCTTGCGGGAAGCGCGGCCTCCGCCGAGGACTCGTTCTACGCAACGGCGGCCGCGCCTTACAAGGGGACGACCATCAGGGTGCTCGATGAAATTACGCCGCTGCAGGAAACGCTTTCCAAGATCGTGCCCGAGTTCGAGAAGGAGACCGGGATCAAGGTCGAGTGGGAGTTGCTCAACCACTTCGAGGTGATCAACAAGGGTCAGGCAGACATGCTGTCCGGTCGCGGCTACTACGATGCCGTGATGTTGCACGGCTTCCAGGTCGGTCCGATGCTGTCGGCTGGCGCGATCAAGCCGATCGATGACATGGTGAAGGATTCCAAGCTCAACAACCCAAAGCTCGATACCGCCGACTTTATCCCGGGGCCATATAAGTCGCTGGCCTTCGCCAACGGCAAACAGCTTGGCTTCATCAACTGGAACTATAACCAGGTCTATTGGGCGCGTGCCGATCTCCTGAACAATCAGGAGGAGCAGGCGGCCTTCAAGGCGAAATATGGCTATGACCTGGCGCCGGCGAAAACCATCGAGCAGATGCGCGACATCGCAGAGTTCTTCACCCGCAAGAAGGGCGAGAAGCTCGCCGGCAAGCCGCTGGAAAGCGATTTCTACGGCATCGTGCTGGAAGGCATCAAGGGCGGCTCGACCTTCGGCACGCTGTGGCGCGACTTCATCAAGAACTACGGCGGCGACATCATGGATGCCGAGGGCCATCCGACCTTCGACCGGCCCGAGAATATCGAAGCCTTGAAGATGTGGGCCGCGCTCTGGAAATTCGCACCTCCCGGCATCGCCGAATATTCGCTGGTCGACGTGCCGACGGTGATGGGCAAGGGCATCGCCGCGCAGACGCTCGCCTGGTCCGACTTCGTTCTCGGCGTCGATAAGCCGGGCGTGTCGCCCTATGCAGGCCAGTTCGTGTACGCGCCGATTCCGGTGAAGGCCGGCGTAACCACGCCGCGCTCGGCGGAAGCCGAGCCCTCGATCACCATAATCACCGCAGGCAGCAAACACCCCGAGGCGACTTTCCTGTTCCTGGAGTGGCTGGTGGACAAGAAGCAGCAGGAGAAGCTGATCGAGCTTGGGCAGGGCGGTGTGCCGGTGCGCGAGACGTCCTGGGCCGTGCCGGCGATCAAGAGCAGCTCCAATCCGACGCTCTATGCCGCCATGAAGTCGACGCTTGATGTCGGAACGGCAAAGCCGCGGATGCCGAAATTCTACGAAATCTACGATCAGCTCAGTGGCATCGCGCAGGAGGTCGGTCTTGGCAAGTTGTCGCCCGAGGAAGGCGCAAAGAAAGGCCAGGCCGAAATGCTCAAGCTCTGCGACAAGTGCCTGCTGTAGACTTCTAGAGCAATCGTTCAGCGGTGTCGGCGCTTCGAGGGAAGGGCTGTTGAGCCCTTCCCGGAAGCGACCGGGAAAAGAGGCCGTGTCGGGATATCATGACGAATGTAGGTGAAGCCGTTCCCTTGAGCGTTTCCGCCGCGCAGCCTTCGGCGCGAGAACGGATCTGGTATCCGTACCTTCTGATCGCGCCGTCGATGCTGACCCTGACCGTGGTCTCGCTGATCCCCTTTCTCTACACCGTCTATCTGAGCGTACATGCCGCCAAGTTCGGCCGTGTTACCGATTTTGTCGGCGCCGACAACTACATCACGCTGTTGACCGACGCGCGTTTCTGGAATTCGGTCGGGACCGCGGTGATCTTCGTTGCCATAGCCGTCCCTATTGAATTCATGCTGGGCCTCGTGGGCGCGCTGATCCTGAACCAGAACGTGCGCGGCCGCTCGATTCTCATCCCGCTTTTGTTCATGCCCACGATGATGGCGCCGATCGTGGTCGGCCTGCTCTGGAAGATCATGCTGGCGGGCTCGTGGGGGCTGATTTCCTACAACGTGTTGGAACGTTTCCACCTGATCGGTCAGACTTCCATCTTCGCGTCGTCGGACCTTGCGCTCTACGCGCTGATTTTCGTGGACATCTGGCAGTGGACGCCGTTCATGATGCTGGCGTTCTTCGCGGGACTACAGGCCCTGCCGCTCGGGCCTTATCGGGCTGCGGCCGTCGATGGCGCCAACTCCGTCCAGGTCTTCTTTAACATCACCTTGCCGATGCTGATGCCGCTGCTGGTCGTCATCGGGCTGTTGCGCTTCATCGATGCCTTCAAGGTGTTCGACACCGTATACATCCTCACCGGTGGCGGGCCCGGTATCGCCACCGAGACGCCAAGCATCCTCGCGAACAAGATGACCTTCGAGTTCTGGAATATCGGCGAAGCGTCCGCGCTCGCCGTGCTGGTCTGGATCGCCTTCTTCGCCTTCTGCAATGTCTTCTACCAGATCGCCAAAAAGCGCCTGAACGCCTTCTGAGAGCCGAATGTCGGACGAACCAAAGAATCCCGTTGCAGCCCGTGGCCTGATCTGGACTGGCGTCGTCATTGCATACGCCGTCGTCATGCTGTTTCCCATCTTCTGGATGGCGGCGATGATGGTCATGCCCAACGATGCCATGTTTGCGCGTCCAACGGTCTGGCTGTTCGTGCCGACGCTCGAGCACTTCGATTACGTGTTGAATCTCGGCTTCTCGTGGAATCTCCTGACCTCCTTCGTCCTTTGCACGGTCTCGACCGCGCTGGTGATATTGATCGGAACGCCGGCAGCCTATGCCTTTGCCCGTTTCGAGATGAAGCTCAAGGATGACTTGTTTCTCTTTATCCTGGCGACGCGCATGGCGCCGCCGGTATGTCTCGTCATTCCGTTCTATTTGATCTTCGCCAAGCTCGGCTTGCTCGACACATTTGCAGGCCTGACCCTTGCCTATATGACCTTCAACCTGTCGTTCTACGTGTGGGTACTGCGCAGCTTCTGCCGGGACTTGCCTGTGGAGCTCGAGGAAGCCGCCGAACTGGAGGGTTGGTCACGGATACAGATCTTCCGCCGTGTCGTGTTCCCGTTGCTTCGCAACGGCATCGTCGCGACCGCGGTGCTCTGCTTCATTTTCGCCTGGAACGAGTTCCTGTTCGCTTTCATGTTGGGTGGGGAGACGGTGCAGACCTTGCCGGTCTCTATCCCCAAGCTCATCACCAGTCAGGGCGTGCGCTGGGGCGAGATGGCGGTCGTCGGCATCGCCGCGCTAGTTCCGGTTCTCGTCGCAGTGTTCTTGCTGCAGCGTCACATCGTGCGTGGCCTGACGCTCGGCGCAGTCAAGGGATAACGAGGCAGCCCATGGAACATTATCTCCCGTCGGTGCCGGGCAACGTCCATTGGGGGCTGTGGGACGGCACGTTGAAGCCGGTGCTGACGATCAAGTCCGGCGACCGCGTGGTGATCGAAACGTTATCCGCGGAGCCTGAGGACATGCCGGACGCTTCACTCGGCTTCAGCATCATTCCCGGACACAAGGAAGTGCATCAGCACACCTTCCGCGGACCGGGGCCTCATTTTCTCACCGGGCCGATCTTTGTCGAAGGTGCGGAGCCGGGCCACGTGCTGGAAGTTCGCCTGCTCGACGTCAAGTACCGCGCCGATTGGGGCTGGAATCTGCAGGTGCCGTTCCTTGGCACCTTGCCGGAGGATTTTCCGGAGCTGCGGCGTATCCACATTCCGCTCGATCTTGCGCGCAACGTGGCGAGGATGCCGTGGGGGCAGGAATTGGCGCTCGATCCGTTTTTCGGCAATTTCGGCGTCGCGCCACCGCCGTCTTGGGGGCGGCTATCGTCCAAGGAGCCGCGCAGCTTCGGCGGCAACATGGACAACAAGGAACTCGGCGTCGGGAGCACGACCTACTTTCCGGTGCTGGTGCCCGGCGCGCTGTTCTCAGCCGGAGACGGCCATGCCCTGCAGGGCGACGGCGAGGTGTGCCTGACCGCGATCGAGGCGGCGCTGACCGGGACGTTCGAATTCCACCTGCGAAAGGATCTGAAGTTGCGCAATCCGCGCGCGGAACGGCCGGATGTTTGGATCACGATGGGCTTCGATGAAGACCTCGACGACGCGGTAAAACATGCGCTGCGCGATATGATCGCGCTGATCGGTGAGCAATCCGGTCTCGGCGCCCAGGATGCCTACACGCTGTGTTCGCTTTGCGCCAATTTGCGAGTAACGCAAATGGTCGATGGTAACAAGGGAATCCATTGCATGCTCGCCAAGAGCGCGCTGCCGGTTCGACGATGATGAGCTTGCTTCGGACGGTCGGCGCGGTGGGGACGCGAATCAGGTGATGGCGGTTGTGACGCCTCAACGATTCTTCACCGAGCCGACGATCGGCTACTGGCAGGAGTTGACGCATGAGGTCCCGCCGCGCTTTGCAAACGAGCCGCCCTTCCGCTTCGGTTACCCCGTTCGGCTACCGGATTCGCGGGTACTGGTCCTGCCGCTCCGGGAATTGCCGAAGGGCGACACGGCGGTTGCCTCTCTGATCGCGAACCAGGCTTCGAACGCTGTGGTGGCGGCGCTGGCCGACCATATGGCGCTCCTGGCGCGCGCGTTCGACGCCGAACTCGTCATTGGTCTGCCGACACTCGGATTGGCTTTTGCCGCGCTGGTGGCGGAACGGCTCGGGCATTCCCGCTATGTGCCTTTGGGCTATTCGCGGAAGTTCTGGTACGACGACTCCTTGTCGGAGCCCGTGTCCTCGATCACGAGCCCAGGAGCTGAAAAGAGGCTTCGGCTGGACCCTAATTTGCTGCCGCTGCTGGAGAACCGCCGTATCGTGCTGGTGGATGACGCTATTTCGACCGGAGCCACCGTGATTGCCGCCGTACACCTTCTACAGCGTGTCGGCGCAAGGATCGCAGGGATCGCGGTAGCCATGAAACAGACCAATCGCTGGGAAGCCGTCACGGCAACCCTGCCGTGCGCGCTGACGGTAAGAGCCGTCTTTGGCTGCCCGTTGTTCCATCGCGGCGATGACGGCTGGTGGCCTGCCTCTGAAACACAACCGGAAATCCCATGATCGCCAGACCAAACATCAAGCTAAACATCAAAAGAAGTTGGCCGGTAGTGCGGGAGGGCACCGAAAATCCTTCCGGCCATAGGCGGCCGTCAAAATCACCGGCAGCTGCTGGCAAACGATCGGTCCGGACGGACCCTATGTTGCAGAAGACGACGAGCGTTGACCGTGTGTCGTTATGGCATGCGAAGCCTCTTCAGGAGCGTCCGGGGTTTCTGATCCGCCGCCTTCATCAGATCCACACCGCCTTGTTTGCCGATGAATGCGCCGACGAAAGTATTACGCCGGTGCAGTACAGCATCCTGACGGCACTTGATCAAATGGGCGTAGCCGAGCAGATTGTTCTCGCGCGGGCTGTCGGTCTCGACACCACCAATGTGGCCGATGTCGTGGCGCGGCTTGAGCGGCAGAAGCTCGTGCGCCGCCGCGTCTCGCAATATGACAAACGCATGAAGGCGGTATCGGTCACGGAAACCGGTCGGGCGCTGCTTCGGCGCGTCGATGCTGGAGCTGCCCGGGCGCACGAACGCACGCTGGCTGCACTGGCGCCGAAGGATCGTGCGCGCTTCATGCGGGATTTGATGAAGCTCGTCTCCGTCAATAATGAAATAAGCGGAATGCCTGTCGGCCTCCGCTGAGGCGAGCGATCCTTTCGCGCCGGGATCCAAATAATTAGGCGCCAGCCAGGCTAAAATTCGGGCAGTGAAGGGATTGCGCAGACCAGCCAGTGACGATCAATATATTCGTCGATATATAACGAGAACATCGGTGCGTTGGGTCAGATCCGGGCGGCCCATATCCGATATCCGAGTTGCGTCGCCAAATAGGGGCCCGTAATGAACAACGCTGCGTTCGATCTTATCGATGGCATCCGGCACTATAAGCTTTTCATCGACGGACGCTGGGTAAGCTCCTCGCGAAACCAGTTGGCCGACGATATCAATCCTGCAACGGGAAAAATATTTGCACGCACCCAGCAGGCCGGTGCTGAGGAAGTGAAAAGCGCCATCGAGGCCGCTCACCGCGCCGCGCAGAGTTGGGGCAGCACGCTTGTCTCGGAGCGCGAGGTGCTCCTGCTGCGTACTGTTGACGTGATCCAGCGCCGGACCCCGGAAATTCGCGACATGCTGATCGAAGAATGCGGCTCGGTGTTCTCGAAGGCCGGATGGGAGATCGACTATGTCGTCGATGCCTTGCGCGCCGCCGCCGGCGACGCACGGCATGTCATGGGCGAGACAATGCCGATGACCACGCCGGGGCAGCTCTCGATCTCCGTGCGCAAGCCGCTAGGCGTTATCGCGGGAATCGCGCCGTTCAATTCGCCATTTCTGCTGTCGATGAAGAAGATCGTCTATGCGCTTGCGACGGGCAACACCTTCATCCTGAAACCCTCCGAGGAGACGCCGGTTTCCGGCGCGCTGATCGCGGATATTTTCCAGGAGGCCGGTTTGCCGGCGGGCGTCCTCAATGTAGTGCCGGGTATCCCGGCAGAGGTCGGCGATCTCCTCCTGGCCGATCCTCGGGTGAAGATGATTACCTTTACCGGCTCCACGCGCACCGGCCGTCTGCTGGCGGTCGAGGCGGCCAAGCATCTCAAGAAGTTCACGCTTGAGATGGGCGGCAAGAGCCCGCTGATTGTGCTCAAGGACGCTGATCTCGATTATGCGGTGGACGCAGCGGCCTTCGGCATCTTCCTGCATCAGGGGCAGGTCTGTATGGCCAATTCCAAGGTCATCGTCGAGGCGCCGCTGTTCGATGCCTTCGCGGAGAAGTTCAAAGCGAAGACAGCCACTATCAAGGTGGGCGATCCTCGCGACCCGGAGACGGTGATTGGGCCGTTGATTCGACCGCGCCAATGCGAGTTCATCAACGGCCAGCTCGAGGATGCCAGAAAAAAGGGCGCCACCATCGTCATGGGTGGCACACACAAGGATCAATTCTATCAACCGACGGTCCTCACCGGTGTGACGCCGGAAATGCGCATCTACCACGAGGAGAGCTTCGGGCCAGTCGTGTCGCTGATCCGTGCGGAGGATTCCGAGGAGGCGCTTCGGATCGCCAACGATACCGACTATGGCCTTGCCGCGGCCGTTATCACCAATGACCTGCAAAAAGCGCTCAATCTCTCGATGCGACTTGAGTCAGGCATGGTGCATGTCAACGACACCACCATCTCGGATGAACCGCATGTGCCTTTTGGCGGCGTTAAGAACAGTGGCTTCGGTCGCGAGGGCGGGCGCTATTCGCTGGAGGAACTGACTGAGGTGAAGTGGGTGACCGTTCAGATGGGCAAGCGGTCCTTTCCCTTCTGAAAATATCGTAGTACCGCCGGTCGATCCCGCATGTGAATGTCGGCTGGGAAGGATGAAGCGAGAACGGGGCTGTGCGCTTTCCCGCGGGGCGAATGCCGACCATCCATTCAGATAGGTGTCCAACAATGCTGAAATGCTGCGTGGGTTGACAATGTTCGATGTGCATCCGCTTGGTACCTAGCTGGCGCTCCTCATTCATGACCGATGTGGGCGCCTTTCTCGGCCACCGAACGTTTCATCAGCAGCACCGTGAGCAGCGGCACCAGCATCACCACGGCCAATAAGAAAAACACATCGAAATAAGCAAGTGACGATGCCTGCTGCTGCCGCAAATTATCGAGCGCCTGCCAGGCGAACTCCTGCGCGGCGGACGGATCGCCGGTCTGCTGCAGATACAACCCGCGAGCCTGATCGAGGAACGAAACCACGCTTGCGTTGAAGGAATCGAGGGACTCGCCCAGCCGCAGGATGTGAAATTGATCACGGCGCTCCTGAACCGTCTGTGCCATCGAGGTGCCCACACTACCGCCCTCGTTGCGCAGCAGACTTAACAAGCCAACGGCCGCTCCCCGCAGCGATGGCGGGATATAGAGGTAGGCCGCAACATTCGCCGGCGCAAAGCACATCGAAAGTCCAAATACCAGCATCACCCGGGGCCAGACGACCTGGCCCGGGCTGATATCGAGGTTCATTTGCGACATCCAATAGTTTGCGAACGCCATGGTCAGCAGGCCCGCGGCAAGCAACCACCGGGCGTCAGCGCCGCGGCCAAGGGCCATGCCGATAAACGGCATTGCCACAAGCGCACCGAACCCGGCCGGCGACATGACCAGCCCCGCGCTGAGAGCATCATAGCCGAACAGAGATTGAAGCAGCGCAGGCAATGATGTGCTGGCGGCGTAGAGGACCGCGAACGCGCAAAAGATGATGACACAGCAAGCAGCGAAATTTCGTTCCCGCAGGGGGCGGAAATTGACGACGGGGCTGGGGTGGCGCAGCTCCCAAAAGATCAGCGCCATCAGACCCACGCCGGAAAAAATCGCCAGCGTCTGCACACGCCAGAATGGATCGCTGAGCCAGTCCCACTCCTGTCCCTTGCTAAGCATCACCTCCCAAGAGACCATGACGATCACGAGGAGTGACAGGCCGAGCCCGTCAAAACGCAACGGCTGCTTCCTCAATTCCATACGCTCTTTAGTGAGATATTCCGGGTCCCGCAGTAGAGCAAAACAGGCGGCAAACGCCAGAAGGCCGACCGGGACGTTGATGTAGAACACCCATCGCCACGAATAGCTGTCCGTGATCCAGCCGCCGAGGGTCGGACCGACGACCGGCGCCAAAAGGGCAGCCAGGCCAAACAGCGTCATCGCAATGCCTTGCTTCTCTACCGGAAAGGCGTCCAGCAGCACGCCCTGACTGGAAGGTTGAAGACCACCGCCCGCCAGGCCCTGCACGACGCGAAATGCGATCAGCTGACCGAGGCTGGTGGCCATTCCACATGCGCCGGACGCGAGGGTGAAGACGGCGATCGATAGCAGAAAGTAGTTGCGGCGCCCGAGACGCGCCGAAAGCCAGCCAGTGATCGGCAGGATGATTGCATTGGCAGCGAGATAGCTCGTGATCACCCACTCGCCGTCGTCGACCGTGGCCGAAAGGCCGCCGGCAATGTATCGCAGCGCGACCACGGCGATGGTGGTGTCGAGCACCTCCATGAAGGTCGGTATGATGACGACGGCGGCCACGAGCCACGGGTTCACGTCCGCCCGGGATCTGGAAGGTGAAAGCGCCAACTCGGTCATTTGTCGGCACCCGGTCGGCTCGCAGCCGAAGCGGTGGCCGGCGATTGCTGCGCGAAGCCCTGAAGATATGTCCCGGCATTGGGTCCGCTCAGCGGTTTATTGAGATAGACGTAGGGCACGACCGATGTGCCGATGAACAGCGGTTTCTTGTCCGGATCGTAATCCTCAAGCTCGATCCGGACCGGCAGCCGCTGGACGATCTTGATGAAGTTGCCCGTGGCATTCTGCGGCGGCAGCAATGCGAGCGTCGATCCGGTCCCCACCGTAAACCCGGTGATCCGACCGCTGAACACCTGTTTGTCGCCATACATGTCGACATAGAGATCGGCAGCCTGACCGATGCGCAGGTCGCGCAGTTGCGTCTCCTTGAAATTGGCATCGATCCAGATCTCGCTAAGCGAGCGGACCGCCATCAGGCTTTGTCCGACCTGAACGTCATTGCCGGGATTGACGTTCCGCCGCGTGACGACTCCGTCGATTTCCGCGACGACGTCGCAATAGCGAAGGTCGAGTTCTGCCAGAGCGAGGTCGCGTTTGGCGGCCGCGAGTTTCGCTTCGGCCTGCTTGACGGCCGGCGCCGCCGCGGCCAGCAGATTGAACCTGCGATCGACGGGACCGAGCTTTTCGAATTCGTCAAGCATCTGCTTCGGGGATTGGTTGTAGGAATGGACAACGCCCAGCTCCGCTGCGGCCTGAATCAGCTCGGCCTGTGCCTGCAGGACCGAAGAAAAGGTCTGATCGAGATCGGGCGGTACCTGGTCGAGATCGGCGCTGTCCTCGGGTTGCGTCTGCAGACCCAACGAGACACGAATCTGGTTCGCATCCGCCAATGCCTGGACGATCCCGGCCCGGGCAATCGACAATGCGGCCTGACGTTGATCATAGAGCTCGCGGCTCGCCGTCTCCGACACGACCAGCTGCGACGTCCGGTCGAACTCCTGCTGTGCAAGTACAAGTGTGGCCTTCGCCTTCTTGAGCGCGGCGACACGAGCATGCAGCAGGGCCGTCTGATTTTCGACATTCTCCACGGCTTCTTGCAATTGCCAGCGGCGGCTCCAGGCCTGTGCTTCAATGCCCCGCGCCGTGGCGCTGGCCGCCTGGAGGTCCGCTTGTGCGGTATCGACAGCCGCCTTCTTCACCGCGACTGCATCCTGAAATGGCTCTTTGTCCAATTCGAGAAGAAGGTCTCCCTTGTGCACGCGGTTATTGTCATCAACCAGAACCCGGGCCACCTGGCCGTGGACGCGGGGAGCAACGAACGTCACGTGACCGTTGACGTAGGCGTCATCGGTCGAAGCCGTGCTGAGCACGAACCGGATCCAGGGAATGCCGAACACGGCCGCGGCGATAACGGCAGCGCCGAGCAGGCCGATCAGCAATTGTTTCTTCCGTGTGAGTCGACCTGCTGGAGCAGGTTTCGACGCAGAATCGGCCCGCGGCGATGCTGCATCGCCGTCACCCTTGGCTTCCGAACTGCTTATCGCTGGCGCCTCGGTCGAACTTGCCCCGCCCTTAAGTTCCGCAATCTCAGCATGCATGGCACAGCTCCTGAAATCGTCTATCAGCACAATCAGTCGCGTTTATCGACGACGCTCAATTCGGGCTGCGCTGGTGACATCGGCGGCGCGACCGTCTTTGCAACCGCGCTGCGGGAATTGCCGTTGTTCTCGTTGGCGACATCTCTTGCCATTTCAAGGCAGATCAACAGCTCGACATAGCTCGCGAAGCCGCCGACCGTTGCTTCCACAAGACAGGCCCTCCTGTCGGCTTCAGCGAACTGTGGCCACTCCGCCCGGAGCTTCTCGAGCGCATTGGCTTCGTCGCGAGAGCATCGGTCGAGGTTGCTGGACGTTTCGCTCTCAAAACGGCACTCTTTCGCGATATCGAATTTCGGTATCGTGTCAGAAACGGCGATGGGTGAAAGAGTCGCCACGATTACGATCGGCAGATGGACCAGCATTTCAACCTCCTCGACCTTTGCACCGCTGCGTTGAGGCGCGGAACGTCCCGCGGCGCTTGCCTCGGAACGTCATGCGATCCTGCAGGCTACTTGCTTGCTCCACCATCCAACCCTGGGCAGAAGCCGGTCATATCAAGGTATGAGCGCGCATCACGAGGCGCGAACTGGCGCGACGGTCCGCGGCAGCTATTGTTCAGGACCGCTGAATTCCGGCTGCAATGCTCACGCGTAGGGTGTTGCTGATCATCGAGGCGGTCCTAACCTCATGAAATCCGCTCATACCTTGATATGACCGGCTTCTGCCTAGGGTTGGATGGCCGAGCAAGCCGGTGGCCTGCAGGATGACCTTATGCTCGAACCTCGGGAAGGAGAGCGATCATGAAACCCCGTGCGAATTTCTACCAGGCCGTAGCCGAAACCACCAAGGCACCGAGCGTGCCCGCGAAACAGACCAGGGCAATCGAGGCAATCACGACCTCGCTGCGCTCAATGGGAAAGGGTTCTTGGGCGATCTTGGCCGTACTGCTGATCATGCTCGTCGGCACCATCGTCGTTTCCTATCTGGGTTGGACGAGCGCAGCCGGGACGGACGTTCCGGCCTCGGGCTACATTGCACTGGCGCTCGGCGTGATCTTTTCCCTCGCCGTTGGCTTCGGCTTGATGGCGCTGGTCTTTTACAGCAGCCGGGCAGGGTACGATGAGCCGGCAAGGTTGGTGCAAGAGGATGGCGAATCCTCGAAGCCGCAGCCATGAGCGCCAGAAAACCAGAAGGTGCAGCTCGGAATGCGTCGCGGGCTCAGTCCGCATCCTGCCGGGATCCGCAGAGGACGCTTACGGCCTTCCGGGCAATCTCCCTCAGTTCGGCACGGCGAGCGCCGGCCCGGGCGCGGATGGCGATGCTTTGCATCGTGGCTGATGCGAGGACCGCAAGCGCGGCAGGATTGGCATCGGGCTCCAGTTCACCTCTGTCACGTGCCACGCGGAAACGGGCCTCGAAATAGGTGTCGATCATATGGAGCCCCTTCGTCACATCGTCGCGTATCGCAGCATCTTCGGCGGCTTCGACTACCGCGGTCCCGATCACAAAGCAGCCGCGCGCGTTTCCCTTACCCGAAAAATAGATGGACATCGCCGCTTCATAGGCAAGCATCAGCGCTTCGGCCAGGGGACGATCCTCCGCGAGAGCCTCTCGCGTCGCAGCCAGGCTGATCTCCCAATAACGCGAGAGCGCCTCGAGATAGATCGCGCGCTTGTTGCCGAATGCGGCATACAGACTGGGCGGATTCATGCCGGTTGCGGCGGCGATGCTGTCGAGGGAAGTGCCGGAGTAGCCAGCCCGCCAAAACTCATCCGTTGCCCGCTTGAGCGCCGCTTGCCGGTCGTAGGCGGGCGGCCGCCCGCGGCGCACCGGTCTCGTTTCATTCGTTTTTCGTGCCACAGCTCTCGACACTCCATGGTCGCTTTGCGACCCCACCATATTTGTATGTATCGTTATAAAAAACAATAGCGAGGCATCTTGATCGGAGCTTCGTGGTGCTATAATTGTAGTAAGCGTTACAAAACAAGAGAGGAGAGGGCTTCGATGCGGTACAGTTTTTCGCCAGTCGCCGGCGGGATCGGCGACCGCAATGCGTTACGCGAGAGCGAGGCGGCGTTTGAACGGGTGAGTACGAAAGCGGCAGGGGCAGTCCATGATGATGCGATCCGCCCGCTCGGCGCAGAGGCTGGTGGTCCGTTGGCAGAGATACCTCGTCCGCAACCAAATGCTTCCGGGCAGGAGCCGAAGATTGTCGGCGGCGGTGTCATTTCCACGGAATTGGGACACTCTGCGGTAGAGACGCTATTCGACAGAGTTGTCGATATCCCGACATCTGGCCCGGTGGCTGCCAAGCCAGCAAGAAGTATCAGGGAGCGGCTCCGCCGGCCCCTCATGCTCGCACTGCCTATCCTGTTGGCCGTGTTCGGCGCCGCCTATTACCTCGTGGAGGAGCCTTATGTCTCGACTGACGACGCCTTTGTTCGCGCGGCGAAGATAACGGTTAATGCGCGGGTTGCCGGCCAGGCGGTTGAAATCGCCGTTCGTGACAATCAGCACGTCCGGCAAGGACAAGTCTTGTTCCGGATTGATCCGGAACCCTACCAGATTGCGGTCGATCAGGCCGACGCACGGCTCCGCAGCGCGCGTATCCAGATCAACTCGCTCAAAGCGACCTACCGGCAGCAACAGGCTGAACTGGAGTCGGCGAAAGACACGGCTGCCTTTGACGAGCGCGAATATGATCGCAAGAAAGCGCTTGTTGCCAACGATTTCACCCCGCGCGAGGTCTATGACCAGACCGAGACGGCTCTCAAGGTCTCACGCCAGCACGTCGCCTCGGTCGAACAGCAGATCGCCAACACCGTCGCCGCGCTGGACGAAGATCCGAACATCGAGGTCGATCGCCATCCGACGGTTCGTGCGGCCAAGGCCCAGCTCGACCGTGCAAAACTGGACCTCTCGTATGCGACGGTCACCGCGCCCGACGATGGCACCGTGGCGAGGGTCGACGACCTCCAGGTCGGCAATTTCGTCAATGCCGGCGCCGCGGTGTTTTCGCTGATGTCGAGCCGACGCATCTGGATCGAGGCCAATTTCCGCGAAACGGGCCTGACCCACATGCGTCCGGGCCAGGAAGCGACGATCGACGTCGATGCTTATCCGGATCAAAAATTCAGGGCGCATGTCGTCAGCATGAGCCCGGGAACGGGATCGGATTTCGCGGTCCTACCGCCCGAGAATGCGACCGGAAATTGGGTCAAGGTCGTGCAGCGTCTGCCGGTGCGTCTCGAGCTCGATGAGGTCGATCCGAAGCGGCCGCTATTCTCTGGCATCAGCGTGACGGCGCAGGTCGACACCGGCTATCGCACCTGGCGCCATCTGCTCCAGCCCGCGCTCGCAACGGAGGGCAAATGAGCACCGCCCTCCCATCGAGCACCGCAGGCGCTAGTGCAGTTGACGGCCATCACGCGATCATCGTGGCGGCCCTGATGGCGACTTATATGGAGGCGGTGAACATTTCGATGCCGAATGCGGCCCTGCCGCATATCCAGGGCACGCTATCGATGGGCGACGACGAGGTCGGCTGGGTGTTTACCGCATACCTGGCGGCAGGCGCCGCCGTCATGCCGATGGCGCGCTGGCTCGCGGGGCGCTACGGCCGGAAAACGGTCTATCAGGTGTCGCTCGCCGTCTTCTCGCTGGGCCTCATCCTCGACACGCTTGCCACGACGTCGATCCAGCTCGTGTTGGCCCGGATCGTCCAGGGGGCCGCGGCCGGCATGCTCGGTCCACTGTCGTTGGCGATCCTGCTCGATGTGCTGCCGCCGGCGCGCCATGCGCGGATCAGTCTGGCCTGGTCGGCGTGCATCGTGCTTGGCATCAGCAGCGGCGCGAGCATCGGCGGCTGGCTCAGCGAATATCATGGCTGGCACTCGATTTTCTATTTCAGCCTGCCGATGGCGGGCTTCATCTTTCTCACGGCGGAGCTGTTCCTCCCGGAGAAGAGAGCGGAGCAGAACCTGCCCTTCGACTTCTTCGGCCTGGGGGCCTTCACGCTCGGCATGATCGGCCTGCAGATGGTGCTTGACCGCGGCGAGCGCCTGGAATGGTTCGCCTCGACGGAAATCTGGATCGAAGCGGGCGCCTCGGCGCTCGGATTCTATCTTTTTGTCGTGCACGTCATGACCAGCGATGTGCATTTTCTCAACAAGGCGCTGCTCAAGGACCGCAATTTCATTCTTTCGGCGATCATGTTCTTCGCCGTCGGCTTCGTCCTGCTGCCGACCCTGGCTTTGACTGCGCCGATGTTGGAGGAGTTACTCAACTATCCCGTCGATACCGCCGGCTACATGACCCTCGCACGCGGCGTCACGCTCGTGAGCGCAGTGATGCTGATGGGCTTCGTTCCCGCAAGCATCGATAGTCGGTTGTTCGTATTCGTCGGCGCGGCGGTGGTGATCTATGCCAATTCGCTGATGCTTGGCTATTCACCCCTGATGGACAAGCGGCTGGTCATCGCGGCGACCCTGCTTCAGGGCACCGGTCTCGGCATGCTGCTTCCGTCGCTCTCCAAGACGGCGTTCGGCACGCTTGATCCGAAATTTCGTCCCGAGGGCACCGCGTTCTTCAACCTGTGCCGCGTCTATGGAAGCACGATCGGCATCGCGGTCGTCCAGATCTTCTTCTATAACAATACCCAGGCCATGCACCTTGCGCTCGCGAAGAACCTCGCGCCCTACCATGCCGCAGCTCATGTCGCGGGCTCGATCGACAAGGCAGCCCTCGCCGCGCTCAACGAGATGGTCACCCAGCAGGCGGCCACCGTTGCGATCATCGACCAGTTCAAGATTCTGATGTTCGCCATTCTGATCGTGAGCCCGCTTGTGCTTTTTCTCCACAAACCGCGACCGACGAATTGACACGGCCGGCCACGAACAAAGGACCACGAACATGACGATATCCAATGGACTTCGCGACACACGGTTTCCGCTTGCCCACGGTTCCGGCCTGATGCCCGCGGTAGGTTTTGGCACGCTGATTCCCGATCCAGTCGTGACCAAACAGGCAACCAGAACCGCATTGGAAGTGGGATTTCGACATCTCGATTGCGCGGAACGCTACCGTAACGAAGAAGCGGTCGGCGATGCGATCCAGGAAGCGTTCAAGGCGGGAACGCTTCGGCGGGAGGAACTGTTCGTCACCACCAAGCTGTGGAACACCAATCATCGTCCAGAGCGGGTCAAGCCGGCCTTCGACGCCAGCCGCCGACGGCTGCAAGTCGACTATGTCGATTGCTATATCATCCATACTCCCTTCGCTTTCCGGCCCGGTGACGAGCAGGACCCGAGGGACGATCAGGGTCGGGTGATCTATGATTCCGGCGTTAGCTTACTGGAAACGTGGCAGGCGCTGGAGCGCCTCGTGGACGACGGTCATTGCAAGTCGATCGGCCTGTCGGACATCACTTTGGAGAAGCTGCAGGAGATCGTTGCAGCTGCGCGTATCAAGCCTGCGGCAATTCAGGTTGAATCGCATCCTTACCTCCCCGAATGGGATCTGCTCGATTTCTGTCGGAAGCACGGGATCGTCGTGCAGGCATTCGCCGCGTTGGGACATGCCTCGAAGCCAAACCTGTTGGAGGACCCGGTGCTCAACAGCATCGCACAGGAAGCGCGCAAGACGCCGGCACAAGTAGCGTTGGCATGGGCCGTACAGCGGGGTACGGCTTTCCTGACCACCTCGACCAAACCTCAACGCATCCAGGAGAGTTTTGAGCTGTCGACCCTTACTGAGGAGGCGATGCAGGAGATTCGGGACAAGGTTACGACGAGAGTCCGCTTCAACTCTGTGGTGAAGACCGGCGTGCCCGGATTTATTCCTCGGGTCGCGTGAGTCTTATCGGGGGCGTGCTTGTGAGGCGACTTTTTCCCGGATCGGCACAGTGAAGCAGAAGACAGTGCCATGGGGATTGTTCGGCTTTGCCCAGAGCCGCCCACCATGCGCGTCGATGATCGAGCGGCAAATCGACAACCCCAAGCCCAGGCCACTGCGTTTGGTTGTGTAGAACGCGTCGAAGATTTGCTCCGGCTTGGCTTGAGGCAGCCCCGGTCCGGTATCGCTTACCGCGACGAGCAGGGCGTCCGGTCCAGCTATGCTGGTGCTGACCAGCAATTCGCGTGACCTGTCGCGGACTTCGCTCATCGCTTCAACGGCATTCATGATCAGATTCAGGATCACCTGTTGCAGTTGGACTCTGTCTCCCAGAATGTGCGGCAATCCCTCTCCCAGATGCATCGTCGCCAGAACGGCTTTCTCCGACATTGCGACCCGCGTCAGCCCCATGGATCCCAGGATTGTTTCGTTGATCTCCAGGCTTTCCTTGCGCAGCTTTTCCTTTTTTGAGAACTCACGAATCCGGTTCACAATATCGGCGGCCCGTCTGCCGTCGTTGATGACATTCGTGATCAACGGAGTGGCCTTTTCCAGGTTCGGCGGTTGACGGGCGAGCCAGCGCACGGCGGTTTCAGCGTTCGTCAGCAGGGCAGCAAGCGGCTGATTGACTTCGTGCGCTATCGAGGCGGTGAGTTCGCCCATCGTCGCGACGCGGTTCGCATGCGCCAGCTCCGCTTCGGCGCGTTTTTGCTCGGTCAAATCGAGGGCGAAAGCAACGCCCTGGTGCCGGTGTTCGTCAAAATTCGCCCCCGCCATAAGCACCGGCACGCGGCTGCCGTCCTTTCGAAAATACTCCTTCTCGTATGGCTTGCATGTTCCGGTCGCCGTAATCTCCGCCAAAGCCCGTTCGTCGGCTCCGGACCATTCGGGAGGTGTCAGCCCGGTCCAGCGCAAGCGGCTCGATATCAGATCGTCGCGGCCATATCCCACGATGCGGAGAAACGCATCATTGGCCTCCATGAGATGGCCGTCGAAATCGAAGATACATATCCCGATGATATTGGAATCTACCAGGCGTCGGACCTTTGCCTCCCTTTCAAGCAGGTCGCCGTAAAGCCGCGTGTTCTCCAGCGAGATCGCGGCTTGCGCCGCCAGCAGTTCGAGGACCGCGATCCGCGCCGGTGTAAACGCATGTGAAGTCAGCGCGTTTTCGAGGAGGAGAATGCCGGTCAACTCTCCTTGTTTGATCAGCGGAAGGCAGAGGATCGACTTCGATTGTCGGTCACGCAGATACTCGTCGCTGGAGAACAGATTGGGTTTGGAGGCGTCGTCGAGAATCACGCTTTCCCGCGTGCGGATGACATAGCGGACGAGAGATTCAGGGCACGTAACCCTGGTAATCGGCTCCTGGCGCGTTGCGACTTCGACCTGATCGCCGGTCGCTCGCGCCTCGGCCTGGACCCGATATTCATTGCCCGCCGGGAGTATTAAAAGGCCGCGATCCGCGCCCGCGTTCTCGATTGCAATCGTCATCAGCCGATCGATCAGCTTCGGCAACTCGATCTCGCCGGACAAGGCGTGCGACGCCTTGATGACGCTTGCAACATCCAGCTGGTGGATCGCGGAGCCAATGGCCGCCGAAGAATGCTGTTCCTCCGGACCCGCCAAATGTGGATAAAGCCGATCAAGTTGCCGCACCTTACCGTCGGCGCCCCAGCGGAGATAACAGTGCCGGGCATTGCGCAGATGGGCCTTGGCGGATGTCTCGGAGCCGCGCGCGTTATAGAACCGGGCAGCCGCCTCATGGGCGACGCCTTCGTTCTGAACAAAACCCTGGTCGCGGGCCGAGCGAATGGCCTGCTCGTACAGGCGCATGGAGTCGAGGTCGCGGCCTTCGATCCTGGCGATTTCTGCGCCTACCAGCGCGGCGCGATTTTCGAAATTCTCCGGGCAATTCTCCGCCCATATTGCAAGCTGCCTGTGGTGATTGGCCAGTGCCTCAAAGTGCTCCTGTCGCGAGCCCTCCGTCGCAGAATCAAAAGCCGCAGCCCGAGCGAGAGCGCCGTAAAAGTGATATTCCGCAACTTCAAAGAAGGAGTGCGATGTCCAAAGGAGGCGTTCGCCGTTTAATGATGCTCGAATGGCGGAAGAGTAATCTCCCGCAAGGAAACGCGCCTGTAACTTTCGGATCCAATACCGACATTCCGCCAGCGCCCAGCTGGGATTACGGGACGACTGAAGCTCGAACTGAATCTCGTCAAAATGACCGTCGTTCAACGAACCGAATTTCGTTGTCAGGCCCCGAAGTGTTCGAATGAACGCGAGCTGTGTCGTGAGGACGCGTATGACGATGCCGAACACGACTTTACTCGCGAACTCGAGACCGGTCTCAGCTTCACGCTGCACCTCGGCCAAGGGGTCTCCAGTCGCAAGAAAATTTGTGAGCAAGTAGTGGTAGCTATACGCAGCAAAAGTGAGGTCTCCTATCCTGCTTGCGGCGTCGTAAGCGCGTCGCAGAAGCTCTCGCCCTGTTTTGACGTGCTGCCTCCAAGGCATGATACAATTTCCGAAACGCAAATAGACACGAGCTTGACCGCGATGCAGTCCGTGCTTCTCCACCAGATCGTAGCCCAGCTTGCCGAGCTGGAATCCGGCCTCGTAGTTCCCGAAATGAGGGCCGGCGAGCATGCTCAGTGATACATATGCAAAGCACGATGCGTCGCTGTTGCCATGCTCAAGGCTGAGGCCGACCATCCGACAAACGACGAGAGCATGAAGGTTCTCATCGGTGAACATCGCCGGCATCACAATCGCATCAAAGACATCCAGGACGTCAAGCACATCCGGATCGGTGATCAACGGCAGGTCGACGAGTTGCTCGATTTGTCGGGATCCCACCAAAGACCAGATTCGATCGTATTCTCGTGATACCTCCTCGTCGGTGGGATGCGGCGACCAGTCTTTGCCGTAACCGCGCTGATACTCGATGAACACCTCCACGGCGCGGTCGCTGCGACCCAGGAAGTCATAGAGCGTCAGGCGCAGACGTGTGACGAGCGCAATATCGTGAGCGCTTTTCGCCCGTTCGGCCAATATGGAAAGCCGACTTTCCGCACTGGCCATATCGGTGGTCAGCAATTCGCATTCGGCCAGGAGATACTCGATCGAGAAGATGAGCTCGTAGTTGCGATTCCACGTCTCGTCCGTCAACAATCCGAGTCCAGCGTGGAGATAATTGAGTGCCGAGGCGTACGCCGTGGAAATCTTTGCGCGCCTGCCCGCGATGAGATTCAATTCCGCGATGCGCTCACGCTCTGCGATCGACGCAATCAGATGAGAGCCGCGGTTGAGTTGGCCGGCGATCTCGAAGATGCCTTCCTCAAGTTTGTCTGGAGATGTGTGCGAGGCCATCAACATGCCGATTCTTAGATGCGCCTCGGCTCGCAATTCTTGGGGGATTAGAGAGTAAGCCGCTTCCTGCACGCGGTCGTGGAGAAACCTGTAGATATCTTCTGATCGGAAGATGAGTCCGGTTCGGACTGCTTCCCAAAGTTGTCCATGCATCTCCTCGTTCGAGTCCTTGTAGATCATGCGCAGCATTGCGAAGTCGGCGCTGTTTCCGAGGCACGCAAGCTGCTGCAGTGCTTTCTGCGTCTCGCTGGGCAGGCGAGTGAGCTTCCCCACCATAAGGTCCACGACGTTATCGGTATAACCCTTGGCATGAATGCGATTCAGGTCCCAACGCCACTGTCCTTCGATGTGATCAAAGATGAGCAGTCCCTCTTCGAAGAGAGCAGATATGAATTGAATGACAAAAAATGGATTTCCAGTCGTTTTTTCCTCGACCAATCCCGCCAACGGGCGGGAGCGTTCTAGTTCACAATGAAGCGAATCTGCGATTAATTGCTCCAGGTCGTAACGCGTCAGCGGCGCGAGCACGATGTTCCGCAGCATCGCTCCGGCCTGGTGCATTGCTTGCAGCTTGCGCATCAGCGGATGCGCGGGGGCCACTTCGTTGTCGCGATAGGCACCGATCAACAGCAGATCTTTCACGTCCGGATGCGTCAGCAAATCCTCCATTAGATCCAACGTGGCCGCGTCAAGCCATTGCAGATCGTCGAGGAAGAGGGCGAGGGGATGCTCCCGCGTGAATGCACTGATGAATCGACGGAATATAAGCTGGAAGCGCTTCTGCGCATCCCGTGGCGGAAGTTCCGGAACAGGCTGCTGCCCCCCGATGATGAGCTTCAACTCCGGGACGAGATCCACCATGAGCTGACCATTCGGACCAAGCGCCTCGCGGATCGCATCGCGCCAACGGGTCAGCTCTTCTTCGTTCTTCGCGAGGATTGGACGGATGAGGCTCTGGAAGGCTTGCGCGAGCGTCGCGTAGGGGATGTCTCGCTTGTACTGATCGAATTTGCCCGATGCAAAGAGGGCTCGCGGCGGAACGAGCGGTTTATGGAGTTCGTTGACAACGGAGGATTTGCCGATACCCGAGTAGCCGGAAACAAGAACGAGTTCCGGTCTGCCTCCGGCTACGACCCGGTCGAAGGCCGCCAGCAGGGTGGCAATCTCGATCCCTCGCCCGTAGAGCACCTCCGGGATCAGCAGTCGGTCCGAAGCGTCGTGCGCGCCCAGCGAAAATGGATCGATACGACCGTGCGACTGCCATTCGTTCAAGCAGCGACGCAGATCACTCTCGATGCCTGGGGCCGTCTGGTAACGCTCTTCAGCGGTCTTCGCCAGGAGCTTCATCACGATCGAGGAAACGACCTCAGGAATTCCGCTTGCCCGTTCGGCAGGTCGATGAGCCTGCCTCGCAATATGGCAGTGCACCCATTCCATCGGATCGGTAGCCGTAAAGGGATGGCTGCCGGTGAGCATTTCGTAATATGTCACGCCGAGCGAGTAGAGATCGCTGCGCGAATCGATCGAGCGATTCATTCGTCCGGTTTGCTCGGGCGCCATGTAGGCCAGTGTGCCGGCGATGACCTCGGGAGGATCGGGCGCTTGCCTCTCTCGCGTCAGGCGTGACGCGATTCCGAAGCCGGTAAGCCGTACCTCACCACTCGCCGTGTTCACCAGAACATTGGCAGGCTTTATGTCCTTGTGGATGAGGCCATGCTGGTGCACTTTGCCAAGGGCAGCCGCGACGCCCACAGCGATGCGCAGGAAACGTCCCACCTCCATTGGTGTGCCCGCGTGCGCGCTCAGCAACTCGCCGCCGGGGTCCTCGAGCACCAGAATGCTCTGACCGCGATCTCGCACAAGCTCGAGCGGCCGTGCTGCCCACGTGCTGTCCAAGTCATCCTTGAATGAGTATTCGTGGGCAAGGCGATCGAGAGTGGTCAGCGCTGGCTGTTCCGAGCCCGGGAGTACGATCAGTACATCCTTGCGCGCATCGCCGGCGCGCTCACGCCACGCGCGGCCGAGGATGAGCCCACCATCCTCCGACAAGACCTCAAAGCCACCAATTCCGCTCGCACTGAACCGAGAAGATAGCTCCACTCCCAAGCCTCGCCTTTGAGACAATCACCCTGGATCCCCTCGGCGGTGCTAAAGTTAGCATTGTTGGGTGTACCCGCGCACGGCCTTTTTTCGCGTAAGCCAGCCAGCGACGCATGGCCTGGTTGCTGACAGCCATTGGCTTTCACCGAAAATTTGATCAAACGAGGAAGAGGATAGGGGAGCAGAGGTTGTGTTCGTCGGACAGACCTGCCGCCGCGAGTGACTGGCAATTCGGGAGTTAGAGATCTGCCAAGAAAGCCGAGCCCGCGGTCCCGCGCGCATTAACTCTCGGCACGCCCGGTACCCTCTATGTCAGCCCAGCAAGAAGCGTCTTATCTCATCGGCTATCGTGTCGCCCTCTGTCTCGAGTGCAAAGTGTCCAGTATCCAGAAGAACGATACGCGCAGCGGGAATATCTCCTCGGAACGCCTCGACGCCCGGAGGGGCAAAGAACGGATCGTTCTTTCCCCAGACGGCGAGCAGCTTCGGCTGCCGCTCACGAAAGAAATCCTGATAGAGCGGATAGCGCTCGATGTTGCGCTTGTAGTCCAGCTTGAGGTCGATCTGCAGGTCCGCATTTCCCGGCCGAGCGAGAATCGCTGCATCGAGCATATAAGACTCCGGTTCGATAATGGATGGATCGGCCACGCCGTGGAAATAAGCCGCCTTCACTCCGTCGAGCGTCATGCGGGCGCGGATGGGTTCGCGTTTGTCGGGGCTTGGGCTGGCCCAATAAGCTCGTAACGGGTCCCAAGCCTCCTTCCTCAGGCCTTCGACATAGGCATTCCCGTTCTGGCTGATGATTCCAGCAACACGGTCTGGATATGTCAGCGCCAAATCCCAGCCGACCGGCGCACCGTAATCAAAGACGTACAGGACGTAGCGCTTGAGCTCCAGGGCATCAACGAACGCTGCGATCGTGCGGGAAAGGGATTCGAAGTCATAACGATAGTTCCGCTCCGCGGAGATTTGCGTGAAGCCGAACGACGGCAGATCCGGCGCGATCAGTCGAAATCGATCTGCAAGCTTTGGCATCAGGTGACGAAAGTAGAAGGAGGAATTCGCAAAGCCGTGCAGCAGGAGCAGCACGGGAGCACCAGTGAGGCCTGCCTCGCGATAGAATACGTCGACGCCGTCGGCGCGGACCCACTTGTGCTTGATCTCCGTCGAGGGCTGCGGCACCGACGCTTGAACCGGCAAAGCAGTCCCTAAGCCGACGGCTGCAGCACCTCCTGCCAGCATCGCGCGTCGCGTGGCGTTGGCCGACCCCTGATGATCCGCGATCGCGGGTGATCCAGGCAAAGCTGAAAAATGGATCATTGGATCCTCCTGGCGTTTACAACGCCGCTACATGGTCGATTGCGATCACTATTTGCTGAGCTGCGTTTGAAGGCGTGGCGGTCTGGCGCGTCATTTCCACCCGCCAGAGTTCAAGGCTGCTTGATGACTTCCGCACTCCGCACCACGTTCGTGAGCTCAGGGGTAAAGCTCGTGTCGCCCGGCTCGATGTGTCCGGTCAGTCGCGCGGTGACTTCCTGGAACACCCAGCCGTTGCCATCCGGATCGCTGAACGAAGCGTATGAAGCGTAACTTTTTCGCTGCGGATTTGGGCCGCTGACCAGGCCTTTCGCGCTTGCGTGGTGGAATATGCCGCCGGCGTCATGAAATGGCTCGCTGACCTCGACGCCATGGCGGGCCAGTTCATCGCAGGCGGCCCGGATGTCGGTGACGATCAGGTGCAGCCCCCGCATTGAGCCGGGGGCAGCCGCTGTAACGTTCTTGCCGAAGATGACCGAGCATCCGGAGCCGGGCGGCGTGAACTGGATCACCCGGTAGTCATCGCCGTCCCGGTAGTCGATGTCGAGCCTCCAGCCCAGGTTGCCGTAGAAGCGCTTGGCACGATCGACATTCGAAACAGGGATGACGATGACCTCGAGCTTCATCTCGACTGTGTTGGCAACTGCGGGCTCGCTCCGCTTCTCAGCGGTTCTCATATTTAGCTCCTGGTATGACGATCGAGTGTTTGTTGGCTAAGCGGCTGTGGCGTGAGGACGTTATCCTCACGACGCTGCGGCGAGAGCAGGGGTGCCGGTTTCTCGAAGCGCCGATTCGAGGATATTGACATCCTGCTCAACGGTGCCACCGCTTACGCCGACGCCGGCGACCAGTTGTCCCTCGTTGGTGAGTGGCGCGCCGCCGCCCATTGAGCAAAACCGTCCCCCGGACAATCCCATCAGAGGGAAGAGCTCCTGCCCAGGCTGCACGAGTGGCGAGAGCTCGGCCGTCCGAAGTCCCACCAGAGCGGACGTGTAAGCCTTCCGCTCCGATAGCTCGGTCGAGAAGGCCGGCGCTCCGTTCATGCGGTGCTTGAGAACAATGTTGCCGTGAATATCCATGACGCAAACGGCAACCGGCACTTTCGCGCGCGTTGACTGGGCTTCAACGCGGTCGGCGATATTCTTCGCAAAAGCAAGCAAGTCCATGGCTCGCGTCCTTTCCGATGAGTGTTGCAGGAAGAAAAAATCAAGCTCGCGTTCGTTGAGCGCCATGGACCTCAGGCGCCTAGTCGCCCCACATAAAATCCGAGGCGATTTTCTGCGTCGCCAGGCTGGTGAAACCCCTGTTCGAACAGCGCCTTGATTCTGGCCTGCGCAGCCGGCCGAGGGATGGCGTTCATGCAGGCGTCCCACCCAGCGGCGATCTGGACATCCGGCGGCAGGCTGGCGGCATTGACAAGGCGCTTCGTGTTCGCGATCGCCCACTTGTCGAACGAGGCGATGCGTTTCGCCAGCGCATCGACAAAGGCATCGAGTTCGCTGTCCGGCAGCGATCTGTTGACATAGCCATAGGCTTCAGCCAGCTCGCCGCCGATGTCGTCGGAGCTCAGAAGCACCTCGAGGGCTCTCTGTCGGCCCATGACCCCCGGCAGGCGCGCCATGGGGCCGCCGCCGGCGACCAAGCCGACTCCCACCTCCCACTGCGACAGAATTGCCTTTTCGCGGCTCGCAAAACTCATGTCGCAGGCCAAAGCGAGCTCACTTCCGTTTCCGGTCGCGCGGCCTCGGATCACGGCAATCGACACGACGGGCATGCGCGTGATGCGGACGAGTATATCCGGCCACGCCTCCAGTCCCGTCGGCCCCTGAGGGATGCTGGTCAGATCCTTGAAATCGGCGAGGAAGTCACTGTGATTCAGGAAAAAGCTCTCGACAGCGCTGTCGAAGACCAGGACTTTCACGTTCTCGTCGGCCTCGACGGCCATGATGATCTCTCGAAACTCGCGAACGAGCTGCGGACCCATCAGGTTCAATGGAGGATTATCGAAAGTGATCCGCCAGTAGGCACTTGATGTGCGAGTGAGCCGGATCTGCGCTTTCTCGGTCTTGGCGTGCATTGGATGCTCCATGCGTTGAACTCAGCGTCGTCGGCGAGGCGCTCATTGAGAGCGCCTCGCCGACATCTGCGGTCGCTCGGTCGCGCTCGACTTACGAAGCTCGAGCGGTGGGCGTCGGTTTCGCCTTCTGCTTCACCGCCGCCATCAGGGCCTGCGCGGCCGGACCCGAGGAGTGCGGGTTTTGGCCCGTGATCAATTGGCCATCGCTCACGACGTGAACACCCCAGTTTGCAACCTTCGAGAAAGTCGCGCCCAGCTTCAGCATTTCGTCCTCGACGAGGAAGGGCACAATCTTGGTGAGGCCGACCTCTTCTTCCTCGCCGTTGGTGAAGCCGGTAACTTCCTTGCCCTGCACCAGAAGCTTGCCGTCGGGTGCCTTGACGTGATGCAGCGCCCCTGTGGAATGGCACACGATGCCGATGTGCTTGCCGGCGGCAATGAAGGACTCGATCAGCTTGATGGAGTGCTTGTCTTCGGCGAGGTCCCACATCGGGCCGTGGCCGCCCGGATAGAAGAGGGTGTCGAAGTCTTCCTGCTTTACGCTGTCGAGGCGAACGGTCTTGTCGAGCTGCGCTTCCGCGGCCGCGTCCTTCTCGAACCGGCGCGTGAGGTCGGTGCGGAACTCGGGCTCATTGCTCTTGGGATCGAGCGGCGGCCGCCCGCCCTTGGGCGAGGCGAGTGTGATCTCCACGCCGGCATCCTTGAAAATGTAGTAAGGGGCCGCGAGTTCCTCGAGCCAGAAGCCCGTCTTCCGCCCGGTGTTGCCCAGTTGATCGTGGGACGTGATCACCATCAGCACCTTCATGACTGTCTCCTTTGTTTGTGGTCAATAGAGGAACCGCCACCAGGCATCGGATGGAGATGCTCCGGCCAATCTCGCCCCTTCGCTGCTGTTCCCGAGATGACCCGCAATATCGCGAAGGCGAGCAGCATTGTTCTTAGCGGACTGACGGCGCGCTATTCACTCATCCATTGAGTGCCGATCACTCATACGTTGATATGAGCGGCGTTTTCCCAACGTTGAATGGTCCAGGAAATCGCTGACGAACAATATTCGTCCAATGGCGCTCATCTCGTGACGCCAATGGTTCCGATGCGGGTCTGACCAAATGGCGGGTGGCGCACATGATCGGCAAAAACAGCCTGAACATCCTGGGTCGACGACGGTTTCTTGAAGCAGCCGCCAGAGCATTTGCGATGACGCAAATCGAGCTGCACCAGAACCCGCCGATCGGCCGGCACTTCCTAGATTAAGGAGCCCATCATGAATCGTCCAGAAAGTAGCTTTGCCACCCGGGAAATCCGTGTCGAGCGTCGTTTACCGTCGTACTGGCGGGTTACATTCGATCTCCCGCCGGTCAACATCTTCGGGCCAAAGGAGACGCTGCGGCTCGCCGAGATCATCACGGCGATCGAGAAGGACGAGCAGGTCAAGGTCGTCGTCTTCGACAGTGCTGTCGACGGCTTTTTCATCACGCACTACGACTTTCTGGCGCCGCTCGAGGAGTCCGCGAAGATCCCGCCTGGACCGACGGGCTTGCAGGCTCTGCCGGATATGCTCGTGCGCCTCAGTCGGGCTCCGGTCGTGTCCATCGCCTCAATTCGGGGGCGCGCAACCGGTGTCGGGAGCGAGCTCGCGCTCGCAAGCGACATGCGGTTCGCCAGCCGCGAGAAGGCTATTCTGTCGCAATGGGAAGTGGGCGCTGCTCTGGTGCCCGGCGGCGGACCGATGGCCCGTTTGCCGCGGCTGATAGGCAGAGGCCGGGCGCTGGAAGTCTTGCTCGGCGCCGACGACATCGACGGCGATCTCGCCGAACGGTACGGCTACGTCAATCGGTCGCTTCCGGACGCCGAGCTCGACGGCTTCGTCGACGCGCTCGCCATGCGGATCGCGACCTTCGACAAGCAGGCGATTGCCGATACCAAGCGCCTGGTCGATGTCGCGAGCCTGCCGCCCGATGCGGAAATCAAGCCGGAGTGGGACGCATTCATCGCAGCGCTCGGTCGTCCGGCCAGCCGGAAGCGGATCGAAGCGCTGATGGAGCGCGGCTTTCATCGTGCCGGAGACGTCGAAAATCGACTTGGCTTCTACGTCGGCCAGATCGGCAGCTGACCAGGAAGACCGCAAACTCACCTTCAGCGAGCAAAGGATAGGACCCATGACCCGCAATCATCAACCTGACCAGGCTGAGTTCAGAGCGATCCTGCCCGAAGATATCGACTGGAAGCCGTTCCCGGCGTTTCCGCCCGGGGCGCGTCTGGCTGTCGTTGTCGGTCACCCTACGCAACCCGGCCCGTACGTGGTCAGGGTCAAGGTGCCTGACGGCACGAAGCTGATGCCGCACAAGCATCCCGAAGATCGCATCTACACCGTGATGTCGGGCGTGTTTTACATCGGTCTCGGAGAGACCTTCGATGGCGACAAGGTGAAAGCCTATCCGCCGGGAAGCGTCATCGTTCTTCCAGGCGAGACCTGGCATTTCCATTGGGCGAAGTCCGGAGAATATGTGACGCAGGTGTCGGCGATCGGTCCGCTTGGCCTCGAATATCACGACGCACACGACGATCCGCGCCATCAGCACGCGTAGGCCACTTCGATCTGAAGCGCCACGCGGATGGAGCGGCATGCGAAAGGTCTTTCAAGATGATCATAACTGGGATTGAGACCGTTCCGCTGCGGATTCCGTTCAAAGCCGATAGCAAATCGGCCTCTTCCGCCTGGGGCGACAGCAACCTGCCGGCCGCGGACTCGCTGCTGGTCAAGGTGACGACTGATAAGGGGTTGGTGGGGTGGGGCGAGGCATTTGGCTTCCGCGCCGTCTCGTCCGCCAAGCTCGCGGTCGACCAACTGATTGCGCCGCTTTGCGTTGGCAAGGACGCAACGCGGATCGAACCGCTGATGTTGGACGTTCAGAAGAAGCTGCACGTCTTTGGACGGGGAGGCGCGCTGGCCTTCGCCATCTCGGCCGTCGATATCGCCCTTTGGGATATCGCCGGCAAGAGTGCCGACGCACCGCTGTGCCAGTTGCTGGGCGGCGGTGCGGCCGAGCTCGATTGCTATGCGAGCCTGGTCCGCTATTCAGAGCCATCGCTGGTCCGCGCGGCCGTTCGAGGAGCGATCGATGCTGGATTTCGTACGCTCAAACTGCATGAGATAGAGCTCGCAGCCATCCGCGCTGCCCGTGAGGAAGCCGGACCCGACATCGAGCTGACACTCGACGTCAATTGTCCCTGGACGCTCTACGAGGCGCGGCAAATGGCGGAGGAACTGAAAGCGATCGGTCTGAAATGGTTGGAAGAGCCGCTCTGGCCGCCCGAGAATTTCGACGGTCTCGCCGCCTTGAGAAAGGCGAGCGGCATCCCGATCGCGGCCGGTGAGAACGTCTATACGCTGATGGATTTCGAGCGCCTGCTAGCCGCCGGCGCGGTCGACTTCGTTCAGCCAAGCCCGGCCAAGATGGGTGGCATCAGCGAGCTGCGGAAAATCTTTCCGCTTGCGGCGGTCCACAATATTCCTGTCATGCCGCACTCTTTCTACGATGGCCCGGGCTTGCTGGCCGCCATTCACGTGGCCGCTACGGTCGGCACGGCCGATACCATGATCGAGTGGCGTTGGTTCGATCTGGAGGCGACGATCTATGGCGCAGAGCTCAGCCCGAAACACGGCCGCATTTCGGTACCTCAGGTGCCGGGCCTCGGCATTGAGCCGGATCCCGATGTTGTCGGGAAGTATCGACTGGATGACGCCGTGACAGAGCTCCAGGAGGGAGATCACCGTGGAACGGGTCGGCAGCGCCAGGTCGCGTAACGACAGAAAAACCCCATGTTTTTGACGATGGCCCCAAGGACCGCGGCGGTTTAGGCTATTTTGCATCAACTTGGCCTTCTTGCGCTTTCGTTCCGCGTGATCAAATGGAAGCCGAAGGTTACGGAGCCTATCTGGATCAAGTGGAGGACGTCGAATGACAACGGAACGCGCTGTGCTGGCCGGAGGTTGTTTCTGGGGCATGCAGGATCTCATCCGAAAACAGCCGGGCGTGATCTCGACACGCGTCGGTTACACCGGCGGGCAGGTGAAGAACGCCACCTATCGCAATCACGAAGGCCATGCCGAAGCAATCGAGATCATGTTTGATCCGGCAAAGACCGATTATCGGACCCTGCTGGAGTTCTTCTTCCAGATTCACGATCCGACCACTCTCAATCGTCAGGGCAACGATCGGGGCACGAGCTATCGCTCGGCGATTTTCTATACGACGGAAGAGCAGAGGAAAATCGCTGATGACACGATCGCGGACGTCGAGGCCTCGCATCTTTGGCCGGGCAGGGTGGTTACGGAAGTGACCCCTGCCGGCGAGTTCTGGGAAGCGGAGCCCGAGCACCAGGACTATCTCGAGCATTATCCTGACGGATACACCTGTCACTTTGTGCGTCCCGGTTGGAAGCTGCCAAAGCGGACGGTTCAGTCGGCGGTCTGAGTGTTATCGTTC
>Ga0210408_10000921_pt1 | contig 32683 bp, 24 predicted proteins | sample IncBWH4MmetaG_FD_155471 | JGI IMG/M metagenome (GOLD analysis project Ga0210408, IMG submission 155471) | Forest soil microbial communities from Barre Woods Harvard Forest LTER site, Petersham, Massachusetts, United States - Inc-BW-H-4-M | ecosystem: Environmental > Terrestrial > Soil >... | reverse complement strand
GCCTTCCGCGAACGCGACCCATGCCAGCATCTCGCCGCGCATGATGCGCGCCCCGGTCGAGTCGGCGAAGTAGGCATGCCGCCCCTTGCGCACCTGCTCCATCAAGGACTCGTATTCGGCCAGATCGGCCCGGGCTTGTAGCGGCTGGTGCAGATGTCCGGCGGCCAGAGTGCGGGCCCAGTAGGTCAGGGTCCGCGTTTCCGGACGCGCCCCGGCGACGGGCAGAAGCGCGGCTGCGGATTTCCAATCCCGCATCTCCAGAGTGAAAAAAACCGGCAGCTTGGTCCGGTAGTACGGAAACATTCCCTCCATGTAATGTTCACCCGTGTCATGCACCGTCTCGAAGCGGGCGAGAGCGGCTTCCGAATCGGCGATTACTGCCTTGGTCCTGGCGTCCTGGCCGGTCTGCAGGAAGGCGTAAAGCAAGAAGTCGTCCGAATGGAACTGATCCATGGTGCCGCCGCTCGCGTGCCGCCCTTCGGCAGCCCGCGACGCCGCGACCGAGGCCGTGTTGGAATCGATGTCTTCCTGCCACAACCCTAAGCGAGCAAAGATATGCCCCGGCATGTGTACGGCATGGGGCCCCGAAGAGGCGATCTGGCCGTAGTGCCGGGCGGCGGCGAGTCCCTGCGGCGCGAGCGATGGGTTATCGCAGGCATGGATGATGTAGTGGACTACGCCGGGATGGTCGGGATACTTGGCGAAGAGCGGGTTCAGCACCGCCATAGCCCTGTGTTCCTGCCCCAGGCTGGTGTCGTCCGGCGCTTCCGCGGCCAGCAGCGACAGGGCGTAGAACGCTCCCGCATCGACGTCTTGCGGATAGCGGCGGTATATCTCGGCCATGGCCGCGGCGTAGGCCTCAATGCGCGGCTGGTAGTCGCGCTTGCCCGGTTCGAAGAAGCCGCTGAGCGCGGCGATGTACGCACGCTCGCGAGCGGTCTTCGCCGGCCGGGGGCGCGCCGCTTGCATCTCCGTCCACGCGTGCGCCACCGTGTGGTCGTCGGGACGGTCCCAGATCTGATGGAATACGCTCATCGCGACACCCCAGTGCGCCATGGCGCAGTCCGGGTCGGTTGTCGCGATCTGCTCGAACTGCCGCTGCGCCTCTTGGTACCAGAAGTCGTGCAGCAGCGCGACGCCGCGATTGAAAGGCGCGCGCACCGACGGTGCGCAGGAGACCGAGAATGACACCGGGCCCAGGCTTTCTCCGGGGAAGGTGTCTGCATGTGCCGCGCCGGGCAGCGCCATCAAGCCCGGCAGGGCCGTCATGGAGACGAGGAGCGCAGCGAGTACTTTCACAACTTCACCATCACATGCCGCGGAACCGTATAGTCCTCGAGCGCGTAGGCCGACAGATCCTTGCCGTATCCGGAACGCTTGAAGCCGCCGTGCGGCATTTCACTGACCAGCATGAAGTGCGTGTTGATCCAGGTGCAGCCATACTGCAGGCGCGCCGCCACGCTCATGGCCTTGCCCACATCACGGGTCCAGACCGACGAGGCCAGACCGTACTCGGAATCATTTGCCCAGGCCACGGCGTCATCGGCATCCGTAAAGCGGGTCACCGTGACCACGGGCCCGAACACCTCGCGTTGCACGATTTCATCCGACTGCAGGGCGCCGGCCACCAAGGTCGGTTCGAAGAAGAAGCCGGAGCCTGCCCGCACCTTGCCGCCGGTGGTGATTTCCACGTGCCGCTTGGCCGCCGCGCGCTCTACAAAGCCCGCCACGCGGGCGCGCTGTTCCGCGGAAATCAACGGACCCATCTCCACTCCGGCGTCGGATTGGAAACCCACTTTGAGGGAGCGCACCGCATCGCTCAAGTTCGCGACCAGCCGATCGTAAATCTTGGCGCCGGCGTACAGCCGGCAGGCCGCCGTGCAGTCCTGACCGGCGTTGTAGAAGCCGAAAGTCCTTACACCGGAGACCACGGCATCGAGATCGGCATCATCGAATACGATGACCGGCGCCTTGCCGCCGAGTTCCAGGTGAGTGCGCTTGAGATTGCCGGCCGCCAGGGCCAGGATCTTCTGCCCGGTCGATACATCGCCGGTGATCGAAACCATGCGCACGCGCGGATGCGACACCAACGGTGCGCCGACGCTTTCGCCGCGCCCGCAGACGACGTTCACCACCCCCTTGGGAAAGAGCTCGGCGAGCTGTTCCGCGAGTTTCAGCGCCGTGAGCGGCGTCTGCTCGGAGGGTTTCAGAACCACGGTGTTGCCGGCCGCGAGCGCGGGCCCCAGCTTCCACGCGGCCATCATCAAGGGATAATTCCAGGGCGCGATCGAGGCGATGACGCCGATGGGATCGCGTCGAATCATGCTGGTGTAGCCCGGCAGGTATTCACCCGCCAAGGCGCCGTGCTGGACGCGCGCCGCGCCGGCGAAGAACCGAAACACATCGGCTATCGCCGGAATTTCATCGTTGAGCGCCGCCGCCAGCGGCTTGCCCGTATTGTCGGACTCGAGCTTCGCGTATGCGGCGCCGTCCGCCTCGATGCGATCGGCGAGACGCAACAACAGCGCGGCGCGGTCTTTAGGCACGGTTTGCGCCCAGCCCGCCGCCGCCGCCTCGGCCGCGGCAACTGCCGCATTCACCTGGGATGGGCCCGCCTCCGGGACCTCGGCGATCATGCGTCCGGTCGCCGGATCCAATATCCGTTCCACCGCGCCCTCGCCGGCCACCAACACACCGTCGATCAGTTGCTTGGTTTGCATGTCAGCCCACCGCCGTGCGCTTCTTTTTCTCGACATCATCGAAGGGCAGGGTATGCGCCGTCGCGGGACCCTTGAGGTTTTTGCCGCGAATCTGCAGCTTGGTGCCGTGCACCGCCACTGGAACGTCGAGCCGTGCGATGGCCATCGACTTGCCCGTCAAGGTCGACACCATGGCACAGGTGACAACGCCCACTTTTTTGTCTCCGGAATAGACCAGGTCGCCCATGTCGGCGGGCGCCTTGCCGTCCACCAGCAATCCGAAAATCTTGAAGCGTTCCTTGCCCTTCAAGCGGTAGTGGGCATCCGCGCCGTTGAAGTCGTTCTTGCCGGGACTCACGGTGAAGTCGAGGCCGAGTTCCCAGAGACTGTCGCCGGGCGGATCCTTGTCGAAGGGATACATCTGCGACATGTCGTAGGGATAGAACAAAAGATAACTTTCGACCCGCAAGTAGTCCAGAGTCGTGAAACAGGCGGGGATGATGCCTGAGGATTTGCCCTCGCTCAAAATCGTGTCCCAGATGAGGCCGGCATCTTCGCCCTTGCAGAAAATCTCGTAGCCGCGTTCGCCGGTGTAGCCGGTGCGCGAAATCGTCACGGGACGGCCGAACAAAGTCGCCGGCACATGATGGAAGTATTTGACATCGCGGATTCCGGGCACATGCTTCGCCAGAAAATCAACCGCCACCGGGCCCTGCAGAGACAGATCGTGCAGATCATCGTCGACGATCATCGTGGCGTTGCGGCCGACGACGTATTTCGCCAGGGTCTCGTGACCGGCGCCGCTGCCGTGAACCACCATCCAGGAATTGGGGCCCATGCGATACAGGATGCAATCCTCGATGAAGTGGCCCGCCTCGTTCAGCATGCAGGCATAGGCGGATTTTCCCGGATAGATCTTGGTGACATCGCGCGACGTGGCATAATTCAGCACTGCCGAGGCGTGCGGCCCGACCAGATGCAGTTTTTTCAGGCCCGACACATCCATCAATCCCGCCTTGGTGCGGATCGCCACATGATCCTGGGCGACGTCCTTTGCATAGGTCCACGCCGTCCCCATGCCGTTCCAATCCTCGAGCTTCGATCCGAGTGCCCGGTGCCGATCGGCCAGAACCGAGGTACGCCAGCTAAGTGCCATGATTGTCTCCAGAGGTTTTCAATGTCTGCGCCTGAGGTTTTCGATTTTTTCGCTTGCGCTTGTGGTCTATTCCGGCGCCGTGCCCGGCGTGGTTGGCGCGCCGTCATCGAATGGTGCCAGCCACTCGACCGCCGCGTCCCGATAGCGCGTCAATCCCTTGTAGTCGATCAGCGCCGGGTGCAGATCCTTGAGGACCCGGTGCACGCGGCGCGCCCATTTCGGCACCGTGGCCAGTTCGCGCAAGCTGATCAAGTAGCAGCGAATGCCGAACACGATGGCGTTGCTGCGCGGCAGCCGCCACAGCCCCTGCAGCTCGACGCGCAGATGCACGAGCTCGCCGGCGTTGTGCGCCGTCACCGTGGCGCGGTCCGGCCCCCAGTGCGGATAATTTTCGGGGGACGTGTCGAGGCGCGGATGAATGGTCATGGTCCAGTTGAGCCGCCGCACGGGCTGACCCAACCGAAGGTTCAGCAGGAATTTCAGGGCTCGATCGAACACCCCGAGCTCGTGCGCGAGGGGCACCGGCCCATGCCATTCCTTGAACGTCATCCCTAGGTCGAAATCCATGGACCAGTCGGCCTGAGTCGTCACCATACCGGCCTCGGCCCAAAGATCTCCCTCACGCTGATCCATGACCACGAAATCACCCTGTGCCTGGCGCGTGATGTAGTCGAGGGGCTCGCGCGGCAGGGTCGCCGCATCGCCGAAGGTAAATTGCTGATCGATCTCGAGCGGCCTATTGATCCAATGCCAGCGATTGCCTTGCCGTGAGAGCAAGAAGTGCTGGGGATAGTCCCTGGCGAGGGACTCCATGATCAGTTCCAGACAATCCCACTGCGAGCTCATCATGTGGGGCAGCGCCTGGTAGCGCAGGGGTTCCGCGGCCAGCACGATGTCGCGCTCGCGGCATTCCGCGACATAGTGCTCGTCAACGTCGAAGGCAAACTCCGTGACCGATCCCGGGGGTCCCGCCAGATGCGGCTCGATGTTGACCGAGTACATATAGGCATCTTCGGCAAAGGGCAGCGGAAATCGACGGATCGCCTGCGGACTATTGCGATAGCTGAAGTCGCCGCGAAACGTCTCGTTGGGTTTGAAAACGGCATTCATGAAGCGCTCCTAGAGGTCCAGCACCAAGCTCTTGCACCGCGCCCTCGATACGCACGGCATGATGCTCTTGCCCTTGGCCTTTTCCGCGTCCGAGAGAAAATGATCGTTGTGGACGAGCTCGCCGTCGAGTTCCAGCACGCGCGTGTGGCAGAAGCCGCAGACGCCGCCGCGGCACAAATAAGGCACCTCCACTCCCGCGGCCTCGATGCTCTCGAGCAGGCTTTGGTCGGGCGGGACATGCACGCGGATTTTCGCGCGGGCGAGAAACACCTCGAAGGCGTCGCCGACCGGCGGTGCGCTGAATTGTTCCCAGTGGATATGGCTGTCGGGCCAACCGCAGCCCTGTGCGGTGCCGATGACGTGCTTGATCATGCCGGCGGGCCCGCACACGTACACGTGGGTCCCCAGCGGCTGGGCCGCCAGCAGCGACTCGAAGGGAATCAGCTGTCCTTCGCTGTCGTAGTACATGTGAATTCTGTCGCCCTCGCGCCGGCGCAGGCGTTCCAAGAACGCCGCGTGTTCGGGCGACCGAACCGAGTAGTGCAGTTCGTAGGGCACGCTGCCGCCGTGCAAGTCCTCGAGTTGCGCGAGAAAGGGCGTGATGCCGATGCCGCCGGCAATGAGCACATGCTTGCGTGCGATCTTGTCGAGGCCGAATAGATTCACCGGATGGGCGATTTCCAGGCGGCTGCCGATCTTGACGGAGTCGTGCATGAAATGCGAGCCGCCGCGCGACTCCTCCATGCGCCTGACGCCGATTTCATAGCTGTCCAGCTGCGCAGGCGAGCCCAGCAGCGAATACGGATTCTTATGGACGCGATCCGCCGCCTGCATCACGACGATGATGTGCGAGCCGCCGGAAAATACCGGCAGGGTTCCGCCGCCGACCGGCGCAAGCTTGAAGTGCTTGATCAGCGGCGTGACCTGCTCGACGCCGATGACCTCGACGGCCATGGTCTGCGCGTCGCTCACAGGAACACCTCTTTGACGGGCGGCAACTCACCGGGTGCTTCGGCGTCCACCATCACTCCCATGTAGGCGGCCAGCCGCCGCGAATAGTGGTCGCGTACCAGCAGCCAGCGCGCGCATCCGACGCAGCTCACGATATTGGTCCGCACGTTCTCCGTGGTGGCGCGGCAGTGAATGCAATAGACGCGCCGCGCCAAGGTGCCGCATTCTTCGGCGCGAATCTCGTCCTTGTTGAGATTGAACTCGAGTGCGATTTTCATTGCCAAACCGATGAAGCTTTCCGGTCCCGCGACGTAGAGGCGGGTGCCCATCAAGGACTGCCGAAGGGTGGCTCTGAAATGGTCGAGCAGCGCCGGCGTGCCGCCGAACGCCTGTACGTCGCCGACCCCTGCAGCCTTGAATCGTTCAACTTCCGGCGCTGCGCCGGCGGGGCCGGTTTGCGCCGCCCCGTTGCCGGCGTCGGGCAGGTACAGCACCCGGGTATTCTTCAAGCCTTGCGCGGCGCCGCGCATTTCACCGATCACTCGCAGCAGTGGGGCCGCACCGACGCCCATGCCGAGCATCAAATGGTAGCGGCCGCGGGTGTCCGCCTGCAGCGGCGCGTAGACGGGCTTGCTTTTGATCCCGGTGACCAGCATCGCTAGTACACCGCCAGCTTGTGCGTAACGGCAACCACGGCGATTCCCAACGCCAGCACGACATAGGGCCAGATACCTGCCCGCTTGATGATGCGCTCGCCATGCGCCATTTCCAAGTCGTCCGCCATGTCGCGCGGAAAGGAACCCTTGTCCTGAATGTAGTGGCGGTAGACGAACACCGGCACGATGAGTGCGGCAAAGAGCAGCCCGGTCTTGAGCGTTCCGGCGCCGTAGACGTCGGCCCCGAATCCCATGAAGGCGAGATTCACGAAGGACAGGACGGCGCCGGCGGCCAGAATCCACGTCGGCGCCCGCCACGGCCGCTCCTGCCGCGGGCGGTCCAGCCGGTGAATCCAGCCTGCGTTCAAATTCAGGAAATTGAAGATCAGATAGCCGATGTTGGCGGCACCGATGACGAACACCGAATCGGACAGCAGCAGCAGCACGAGATTGAACCCCAGATTGGTGAGCATGGCGTTGGTCGGGGCGCCGTGAGAGTTCACCTTGGCGAGATATTTCGGCAACCAGCCGTCCAGCGACGCCTGATACAGCGTGCGCGAGGAGCCCGCCATGGACGTCATGAGCGAGAGCACGAGCGCCAGAATCAACATGATGACCACGACCGCGCCCACCAGCCGGCCGGCGTGGACCATCTTGGCCATGACGGCCGCGACCCCCATGCCGCTATAAATATCCGGGGCCAGCATGCCGCCGTACTCCGCCGCCGTGGTCACATTGCCGGCCGTATCGAGCACTGCGGGGTGCACCAAGTCGCCCAAGCCCAGATAGCCCTGGAAAGCGAACGGCACCAAGGTGTACACCACCACGCAGAGCAATCCGGAATAGAAAATCGCCTTGAAGGTGTCGGTCTTCGGATTCTTGAATTCTCCGGTGTAGCACACCGCGGTTTCGAAACCGTAGGTGGACCACGCGGCGAGGAACATGCCCGCGGCGAACACCGTCACTCCCGCCATGTTCCACGTGCCGTCGGCGACCCGACCCACGGCGTCATGCGCCAGCGGCGCCAAGGGGAAAAAATTCACCTTGACGATGTCGCCCGTCAGCAGCGGCACGATGCCGATCAGCAGCAGGGGAATCATCGCCGAGATCCCCAGGATCTTCGTGGTATTCGCCGATCGCAGGATGCCGCCGTCCTGGATGAACTTGACCGCCAGCAATATGACGGCGCCCAGCACGAAGACGGCGTTGATGCGCAAGCTCAATCCCGTCTTGAGCGTGCCGAGATCGAGCAATGTCAGCTGCCAGGTATTGATGGCGGAATCCGCAGCGAACAAGCCGCTCAGTATGTAACCCGCCGCGAGCGCCGAGCCGGTCGCCTGCACGGGCGACCAGGCAAACCAGTTGCACCACACCGAGATGGGCGCGACGAGCTTGCCGTAGCGCACCCAGGCCATCGCGCCGTAAATCGAGGTGCCGCCCGCTTTGTTGGGAAACAGCCCGGCGATTTCGGCGTAGGTGAACGATTGTATGAATCCCATCGCGATGGATGCCGTCCAGATGACCCAGGAAAGCTTGCCCACGGTGGCGGCCACGGCGCCGATGGAGAAGAGCACCAAGGGCGGCACGCCGCTGGCCACCCAGAAAGCCCCGGTCCAATCGATGCCGCGTTCCAGACCCGCACTTTTCGCGCCGGCATCGACGGTCACCGCTTCAGCAGTCGAACTCATTTCATGCCCTCCGGGCAGAATTCAACGGGCGAGACGCATGTGTCTCGCGGGTGACCATGGGCGGAACGCATGCGTTCCGCGGGTGGCCATGGATGGCCACCCAGGGCTTGCGCGAAGCAGGGACTGCGCAGCGCAATGGTCACCCCGGGCTTGCGCGCAGCAGGGATAGCGCAGCGCAATGCGAAGCGACCCCGTCCGAGACTATCCAGGAGGCTTCGTTTAAAAATGACGGCGTAACTCCTCTGCAATCTCGAAGATGTCGCCCACAATGCCATACTTGGCGACGCCGAAGATCGATGCTTCGGCGTCGCTGTTGACGGCGACGATGGTGCTGACGTGTTTCATGCCGGCGAGGTGTTGGATCGCGCCGGAGACCCCCATGGCGATATAGAGCTTGCAGGCGCTCGCCGTCTTGCCCGATTGGCCGACCTGACGGCTTTTCGGCAGCCAGCCCGCGTCCGCGATCGGCCGCGAACAACCCAGCGTTGCCCCGATGGCATCCGCCAGTTCGCGAAATTGCGCGACCTTGGCCTCCTCGCCGATACCGCGCCCGATGGTCAGAATGAACTCGGCGGCCGCCATGTCGACATCGTCGCCGGCGCTCAATTCGATGAACTCGCGCCCCACGGCGCGGCTCTGCAGGGCGGGTGCCTCGAACGCCGAAACACGCGCGCGCGCCGCTTGTTCCGGGGCCTTGAACACATTGCCTCGAATCGCCAGCAGCACCGTCGTGCGGCCCGGAAAATCCACTTCGACATTGACTTTCTGGCCGTAGCCGCCGCGCGTCGCCACCAGTTCTCCGTCGATGCGCGTCGCGTTGAACACATCCGTGGCGAACCCGAGCCCAAGCCGCGCCGCGAGCGCCGCCGCGTAGCCGAAGGAATCCACACTGTGGGCGACCAGCACCACATCCGGACTTCGCTTGGCGATCAATGCGCCCACGGTGGATTCAAAGGTGTCCGGATCGAACTCGGGCGGAGCCACTTTCACGGCGACGATCTCGTCGACTCCGGAGACGCTCAAGGGGCCGACAAAGCGATCCGGTGCGCCGCTCACGATGGCGACCGCCACTTCGTCGCCCGCACGCCGCAGGCCTTGCGCGGCGCCCACGAGTTCCAGCGATACGGGACGCAGTTCCCCGCGCCGCTGCTCGGCGATGACGAGAATGCCGCTCATGCCGCAGTCCCCTTGAATTCGCGAATGATGTCGGCGAGGCGCGCAGCCTGCTGCGCGGCGTCTCCCGCGATAAGCTGTGCGCGGCCCTTGTCCGGAACGTACATGCGACGCACGCGCGACAAGGATCCCGTTTCGCCCACGTCGGCGGCGCCCAACGCGACATCCGACAAGGATAGGACCTCGATCGGCTTGGCCGCGGCCTGTTTGATGCTGCGCAAGCTGGCGTAGCGAGGTGTGTTGATGCCGAGCTGAATGGTGAGCACCGCGGGGCATTGGATTTCGACCTCGTGCAGCAGGCCGCCTTCCAGCTCGCGCCGAACAACGGCCGTCTTGGCCTCCGGCGAATAAGTGAGCTGGGTCACGACCGCTGCGTGAGGCCAGCCGAGCAAGGCGGCGGCGGCAATGCCGGTCGAGGCAAACGATTGGTCGGAGGATTGCACGCCGGCAAACAGCATTTGCGGCGCCTCACGCTTTGCCACGGCCGCCAAAATTCGCGCGATGGCGATGGAATCGGAGCCTTCGATGGCCTCATCCCACACGCGTAGCGCGCGGTCCGCGCCCTTCGCCAGGCATTTGCGCAGGGACTCGTCGACTTCTTCGGATCCCACCGACACCGCGACCACTTCCACAGGTGTAGCGGAGGCCTCCTTGATCTTGACCGCTTCTTCCAGGGAGAAGTCATCCCATTCGTTCAAATCGCGGATGAGAAAGTCCGGGTCGATGCCGCGTCCGTCGGCGCGGATTTCGAAATCTTCGTCGAGCGCCGCGACCTGCTTGACCGCCACCAGAATCTTCATGCCGGCACCGCCTCGGCGCGCTGCACGGGAATGGCTTCGCGAATGAGTTCAATCAGTTCCTTGACCACGAATTTGCCCTCGTTGCCGGTGGTTTTGAGCGCGTCCTCGAACATGGTGAGATCCTTGGGGCAGCTGACCACGTAGACCTCGAGGCCGGGGATCGCCGCCGCTTCTTTGATGCGATTCTGCGCCGGCTTCTCGGAGCCCACGGGATCGGGCACCCAGATTCTGCCGCCGCCGGCACCGCAGCAAAAGGAGTTCGCCTTGCAGCGTCCCATCTCGATGAGTTCGCAGCCCAGCAGCGCCAACAAATCGCGCGGCGCATCGTAGCCCTTGTTGAACCGGCCCAGGTGGCAGGGGTCGTGAAAAGTCACGCGGTATTTCAGCGGGTGGGTGACCCGCAATCGGTCTTGCGCGAACAATTGCCGCAGCAGCGTGGTGTAGTGTTCGATCTGGTACTTACCGCCGAAGTCGGGATACTCATTGCGTATGGTATTGAAGGAGTGAGGATCCGTGGTGACGATGCTTTTGAATTTCGCGCTCGCGAGGGCGCCGACGTTGGCCGTCGCCAGCACCTCGTACAGTCCCTCCTCGCCCACGCGGCGAACGTCGTTGCCGGCATTCGATTCGCCGTCGTAGAGAATTCCGAAGTCCACCCCCGCTTCGCGCAGGAGCGAGGCAAACACCTGCGAGACTTTTTGATTGCGCGGATCGAAGGAAGCATAGTCGCCGACGAACCACAGCACGTCCACCGGTTCCTTGCGCGCGTCCTTGACCGGGAAGGGCAGCGCTTTGCTCCAGGAGCCGCGCTTGCGCTTCGACTCGCCGAAGGAATTACCCGTCTTGTGAATCGTCTGCAGCGTCTTGGTCAGCAGCGGATCCATGGCGCCGTCTTCGACCAGCTTGCGGCGCATCTGCACGATGATGGGCACGTGTTCCACGGCGACCGGACAAATCTCGACGCAGGCCATGCAAGTTCGGCACGACCACAGGGTTTCCATGGCCACCTGACCGGGCGCCTTGCCGTGGATGTCGAGTTCGGCGGCCTCCGGCACGGCGCCGGACTCGAGCGTGGCCTGCGCAAATTCTCTCAGGCTCAGTATCACGTCGCGAGGCGACAGCGGCGCGCCGACGGCGCGCGCGGGGCAGGCTTCGTGGCAGCGGCCGCACTTGGTGCAGGCATCGAGATTCAACAGCTGCTTCCAATTGAAATCGGTGATTTTCGCGGCGCCCGCCTCCGCCTGCGACTTAGGGATGAGCGGCAGCCGCTGCGCCGCCAGCGGGTCGCGCACCATCAACGAGGCCGCCGCCGTGAAAATGTGCTTAACCTTGGTGCGTGGGATCAGCGCGATGAGCACGAGCGCAATCAGGCCGTGAAACCACCACAATCCATGCCGCAGCACCGCGCCGCCCTGCTGTCCCAGCCCCACGGCGCGCAGTCCCTCCGCCACGACCGCGCCCACCGGCGACCACCACCTCGTGTCCCACACCTCGGCGCGGTCCTGCAGCCAAACCAGCCTGGCCGCTTCCAGCACGTAGCCGGTGCCGGCAATGATCAGCAGCAGCCAGAGGAACGCCCAGTCTTCGCGGCGGTATTGCGGCCGGTTGAAATCCGGATCGCCCGGCACCCGATCGGGTCTGGCATAGTCGAGTTTCGGCAGCCGCATCCAGCCGCGCCGATACATCATGAACACGAGTCCGATTATCAGGGCGACGCCCGCGACATCCAGGACCAGCGAGAACACCAGATAGAACTTACCGTACCAGAAGCGGATGCCGAACAGCGGTTCGAGAATGTCGTATTCCAGCGTGATTGTCGCGGTACCCGCAAACAGCAGCATGAACCCGTAGAAAATCAGGCGATGCGCGGCGCCCGCTCCCGGGTCGCGGCGCGCGACGGTGCGGCCGTTGAGTACCGACACCAGCATCGCGCCGCCGCGGCTCCACAGCCCGCCCTCGAGTGTGAGCGCCGCGCCGCGGCGATACTTGCGGATCTGCACGTACACGCCGTAGCAGAAAACCGCGATCGCCGCGTAGCCGAGCACGTAGAAGAGCCGCACCTCGGCTGCTCCGAACGCCTCGAACAGGATCCGAGTGACGGCATCGGTGCGGCTCACTCGGGATTGCTCCTATGTCTTGTACTCGAGCTCAAACTTTCCGCCGGGCATGTGCGACGCGCCCCAGACCGCCACTTCGCGTTTGTAGGGCAGCGGCAGCTGTGCGCGCTTCTCTTCGATTTCGCGCGCCAGCCGGTGGCCTGAGAACGTCGCGTCGGCAATGAGGCGCGGCGCTTCGGCGTCGCCGATCAAGTACACGTCCTTGACGCCGTTCTTTTGCCACTCTCCGTGGCGGGCCTTGAGTTCGGTGTACAGGCTGTAGTTCGAATGCCGGCCGGTGACCAGCACCAATGAGTCGAATTCCACCCAGCGCTGGCTCTTGTTGACCTCGCGCGGCAGGTGGCCGCGGCCGCGATAGGTGCGCTTGGAGCCGTCGCCGAAAATGTCGTACACCTCCAGACGCCCCTTTTCGATGCGTGAACCAAAGGCGTTGTGAATCTCCTTGATGTGCAGCTCGTGCATGCGCCGCATCATGTTCGGATACTCGAGCGTGAAGTGCATGTAATTGGCGAGATGCACGCCCGTGACCACCGTGACGTCGTGTCCGGCGACCGCCAGCTTTTCCGCGAGGCTCGGCGCCATGAAGTACGTGTCGGCATTCAGAATCACGACGCGCTTGCCGATGGCCTTCTTGCCCTCGAGCACCTGCTCCGGCGTGAGCTGATCGGCTTTGGAGGCGTCCGCCCCCGGAATCGGGTCATGGCTCAAGCAATTGACGCCATCGGTATTCCACGAGGAGCCCGTGGCGATGACGATCTTCTCCGCGCCGTAGGTAAGAGCGGTTTCGGCGGTCATCGGCTTCTGGCCGAGTGCGACCTGGGCTTGCTTGTTCTTTTTCACCAGCTTGTTGATCTGCAGCTCGCGGTAGTCGCGGTGGTAGCCCCACTCGCCGAGCCCGGGCAGCGTGACGACGGAATTCAAATGACCGCCGATCTTGGCCGCCGTGTCATAGAGATGCACGGTGTAGCCGCGCTCCAGCAGCACACGGGCGCACTCGGAACCGGAGGGCCCGGCGCCGATCACCAGGACGGAATCGTCGGAGCCGCGCTTCGGAAACTTTTCCGGATGCCAGCCGCGCCGGTATTCCTCGCCCGCCGTGGCATTCTGCGTGCAGATCATCGGCGGCCCGCCGATTTCCCAGCGCGAAATGCACACATTGCAGCCGATGCAGACGCGAATGTCGTCGTAGCGGCCTTCCTCGATCTTCTTCGGCAGCCACGGATCGGAGATGGACGGCCGCGCCGCCCCGATGATGTCGGCGATGCCCTTGGTCACGATCTCGGTCATCTTTTCCGGGTCGGTGAAACGGCCCACGCCGAGCACGGGCTTTTTGGCCACTTGCTTGACGAAGCGCGTCCACGGCACCTGGTGACCCTGCTGGTAGAACCGGGACGGACCGGCGTCCTCGCCCCACTCGGCAATGTCGCCGACATCGACGTCCCACAGATCGACCAGCGGATCGGCCAGGGCGATGAATTTCATGCCGTCGTTTTCGACTTCGACTCCCGACTCACCGTACAGGGTGTCGACGGCGAAGCGGGTGGCGATGGCGCAGTCGCTGCCGACGGCGCGCCGCACCTTTTCCAAGGATTCGAGCCAGAAGCGTGCGCGATTTTCCAGCGAGCCGCCGTACCCGTCCTTGCGCTTGTTGTAGTAGGGCGAGAGAAACTGCAGCGGCAGGTAGGAGTGCGCGCCGTAGACATAGACGATATCGAAACCGGCGTCGCGAGAGCGCAGCGCGGCGTCCACGTAGTACTGCTGGACCGTGGCGATGTCGTCCAAGTCCATTTCCTTGCAGTACGTGAGCGTCTCGAATTCCGAGGCGTACTGGCTCGGGCCCCGCGGCGTCGCGCGCGACTCCATGCAAGGCGCATGCGACGCGCCGTACCAAAGCTCGACCCCCGCCAGGGAGTTGAAATGGTGTATGTGATCGGTCATCGCGCGCAGGTTCCGCACATCGCCCGCATCCCAGATGCGCGCCGACAGGCGATGCGTGTCGTCCGATTCGGGGTGAATCGAACAATACTCGGTATTGATTCCCGCCCAGCCCCCCTCGGCCTTGAGCGATCGGTGCGCTGCCTGGAAGCCCGGCTTGTCGGAGCCGGCGCCGATGCAATGCGGCACCTGATAGAACCGGTTGCGCAGCGTCTTCGGGCCGATCTTGATCGGCTGAAAAAGGATGTCGTGTTTTGGGTCGCGCGCCATGTTCTTATCCTCTTGATGTGAAGCGGTTGATTATCCGGGAGGGACTCGCCCCCCCGAGGCGAGGATCCCGTATCATATTCTTGATCGAACGGCGCTGGCCAGGTAACCGCTGCGCCGCGCAAAGCGTGGGGCGGTCGGAGGGCTATGCGCGGGCATCCGAAATAAATAACATGCCAGTTACTGTAGTGCAAATTTATTGCGTGCAGTGTAAATTGACTCCCAAGCGCATGGAAGCTGCAAAATGCGTGACCCATAGGGAAACAGAAAAAGGCCTGGCGTGGCACGTTCATCCAAAAAACCGCTTCCCGCCGTATCGGCGGCCGCCTCGGGCAACGTCGGCCGGCAGTTGGGCGCCGTCGCGCGCAGAGTGCGCGAGAGCCAGGATTTGACGCTGACGGATGTTGCGACCTCCGCCGGAATCAGCGCCGGGATGCTCAGCCGATTGGAGACGGGGCATGTCACGCCCAGCCTGGAAACCCTGGTCGCCCTGGCGGGCGCACTCGGCGTGCGGCCGGCGTTGCTGCTGCAGCAAGTGGGCGGGGACGAGGAAGGGGCGCAGCGAGTGCCCGCGGGCCAGGGTCTGGAGGTCGTTCGGCGCGGTACGCGTCGCGGCCATACCTACCATTTGCTGGCCGCCCAGCGGGGTCCGCGGAAGTCATTCGAACCCTTTCTCGTGACGCTCACCGACAAGAGCGAGGTGTTCCCGGGCTTTCAACACCCCGGCACCGAATTCATTTACATACTTGCCGGCTCGCTGACCTATCGGCACGGCATCCACAGCTATCCGCTCGGGGCGGGAGATTCGTTGAGTTTCCGCGGCGACGTGCCGCACGGGCCCGAGACCCTGGACAAGGTGCCGATTCGGATGCTGTCCATCATTATCTACGATGAGGACGCGTGAGCCGCTCTCACCGTTCCGCGGCGCTCATCGCTCTGAGCTTGACCTCCATCTTGGCGCCGAAATAGGCCTGTGGGTCGGACGGCGTGACGTGTTCGAGGCGTTCCCGCGCGGCAATGGCCGACTTGGCCGCCTCGAAGGCGCCGCGCAGCGAATGGGCGGTGGGCAACGCATCCCGATAGAACGCCTCGCCGAAATAGGTCAGATCGCGATCGTTCGAACAGCCAAACGAGGTGCGATCGGCCGCCGCCGCGGCAATGACAATGGTCTTCGGGTCGCGTAAGCGGTCGATGAAGCCGCCCGCGTAGCACGCCGAGATGATGATCACGCGCCATTGGATGCCGGACTCGCGCAAGGCGTCGGCGAGATCCTCGTCGGTCAAGTCATTGAGCGGCAGTTGCGAGTTGGAGACTATGATGGCGGGATCCTCCGCGCCGTGCGAGGAGATCGACAAGAACAACACGTCCTGGTCGGGATTCATGCGCCTCCCGAGGGCGCGCAGGGCGTATTTCAATCCGGAGACGGTCGCGAGCGGGGCGCGCTCCAAGTCCCATTGATCGTTGATCAACGACACGCTTCTGCCCCCGATGTCGTATCGCTCCGCGAGCACGCGCGACGCCAGCCCCACTTCTTGCGCGAACACTTTCTGCTCGCCGACACCGGCAAAGCCTAAAAAGAAAACCTTCGGGTTGGGTGAAACGTCGCGGCCGACGGCCGCCAGGGCTTGATCGATGCGGCCGGCCTGCCCGAACAAGAGGGCCTCGCCGTCGGCAAAAACGTCGCCGGGTTGCGCCGCTTGCGCTTCGAGCGGAGTCCACACATCGGGAATGACATCGAGCGCGGCGGTGAGCCAGCCAAACCCCGCAATGAACGCGAGGCCGGCGCAGGCGGCCGCGCGCTGAGTGCGCCCGGTGATGGCGCGCAATCCGCGCGCCAGGTACAGCAGCGTATGAGCACCGACGACGGCGGCCGTGCAGTACAACCATGCGCCATCGAGATAGGCCGCGATCACGCCCGCAAACAAAACCGGCAGCGGAACGGCGCCCATCGTCAATGTCAGCACGGGTTCGAAGGCCGCCGCGCGTGTCCGCCATTGCAGCAAAGAGGCCAGCCCGAGAATTGCCAGCGCATACCAGGCCAGCAATGGAATTCCGCCGGGGAAAAATTGCGGGTCCGGTTGGGACAGCCAGCGATCGATGGCCACCCAGCCCGCAAGCCACACCGTGCCCAGGATCAGGGTGGCGCGCGTGGGATTGCCGGACGGAGCGGCTCCTACCGGTCTCAAGGTCCACAGGCGCATCAAGGCGGTGGGCCACGCCGGCGGTTGATCGCCGGCGGCTGTTGGCGTCTCGTTCATGGTGGACGTGATGATAACCCACACTATTAGAGCCCCCGGTTGTGCGGTATGTTCTGCGGGAGTCGCGGCGGGCATCGTTCGCACCGAGCCGTACGGAGGTTAGGGCCATGGCCTTGTATAAATTGGGCGGCGTTTCCCCGAGCATCGCGGCGAGCGCCTATGTCGCTCCGAGTGCCGCGATCGTCGGCGATGCGGTCCTCGCCGACCACAGCAGCGTGTGGTTTGGCGCGACCCTGCGGGGAGACAACGACACCATTCGCATCGGCGTCAACAGCAATGTGCAGGACGGGGCGGTCTTGCACACGGATCCCGGTTTCCCCCTGATGGTGGGGGACAGTGTCTCCGTCGGCCATCAGGCCATGCTGCACGGCTGCACCATCGGCGAGGGCTCGTTGATCGGAATCCAGGCGGTGGTGCTGAATGCCGCCCAGATCGGCAAGGGCTGTCTCGTCGCTGCCGGCGCCGTCATCACCGAACGCAAGGTATTTGCCGACGGCACCCTCATTCTGGGAGCGCCCGCCCAAGTGGTGCGCGAGCTGACGGCCGAGGAGCGGGAGAATCTTCTCAAAGTTGCCGCCATCTACGCGGCGCGCGGCGCTTATTATCGCACCCATTTGCGGTTGATCGCGGAGACCTAGAACATGGAGAAATGCATGTCGAATGACCATGATCGAGAACTGAGCAGACGGGAATTCGTGCAGGGGACGGTGTCGGGCCTGGCCTTGGGCTTGGCTCCGGCGGCGGTGCTTGCCGCAGCGGCAATGGATGCGGAGAAGGCCGCCGTTTTGGCGCAGATTCCCAAGATGCATGCGGAGAATCTGAAGCGGCTGCAAGAGTGGATTGCGTTGCCGTCGATTGCGGCGGAGAACCGCAATTTTCCGCAAGGGCCGGATTACATGGCCAAGCTCGCTCGTGACGCCGGGTTTACGGGCGTGAAGCTCATACCGACTTCCGGCAAGCCCGGGGTGTTTGGCAAGCTCGACGCCGGCGCGCGGACGACGATGGCGCTCTACTTCATGTACGACGTGAAGCAGTTCGTGCCCGAGGAGTGGAGTTCCCCGCCCCTCGAGGCGCGGCTCGTGCAAAAAGCGGGCCTCGGCACCGTGTGCATGGGGCGCGGCGCGGTCAATCAGAAGGGCCCTGAGAACTCTTTCTTGAGCGCACTGATGGCGTTCAAGGCGGCCGGTAAAAAATTGCCGGTGAATCTGCTGCTGGTGTGCGAGGGCGAGGAGGAGATTGCCTCGCCGCATTTTCGCGAGGTGATCACCCATCCCGACGTGACGCCGGAGCTCAAGCGATGCGCCGGCGTCTTCATGCCGGAAGCGGGGCAGGATCGCGACGGCGGGGTGCAGGTTTCACTGGGCGCAAAGGGCGTCGTGGAACTGGAGCTGATATCGAGCGGGGAGAAGTGGGGTCGAGGACCGGCGAAAGACGTGCATTCGAGTCTCGAGGCGCAAGTGGATTCGCCGACCTGGCACCTCGTGCAGGCGTTGAACACCTTGGTGGAGAAGGACGGTCACACGCCTGCCGTGGAGGGTTTCTTCGACCTGGCGAAGCCGTTGACCGCGGCACAGGAACAGATGATCAAGGATCGCGCGGCGAAGACCGCCGAGGCCACGGTAAAGCAAACCCTCGGCGTGCAGCACTGGGTTCACGACAAGAATTGGCTGGACTCGTTGATGCTGTTGGAATCGCGCCCGACGATCAATATCGAAGGTCTCGTTGCGGGTTACACCGGGCCCGGCGGGAAGACGGTGCTGCCGCACAAGGCCGTGGCCAAGATCGACATGCGGTTGGTGCCGGATATGACGGCGACGGACACTCTGGCCAAGCTCAAGGCGCACCTGGCCAAGCGCGGGTTCGCGGATATAGAAGTCAATATGAGCGGCGGCTACGATCCCACCCAAACCGATCGTGACAGCAAACTGATCCAGACGCAGCTGGCGACGTATCGCAAGCTCGGGTTGGATCCGCAGTTATGGCCGCGCTCGGCGGGTTCCTGGCCGGGCTATGTATTTACCAATGCGCCGCTGAAATTAGCGGCGGGGCATTTTGGATTGGGTCACGGCACGGGCGCCCACGCGCCGGATGAGTACTATCTGATCGAGTCGACCAATCCCAAGGTGCAGGGCCTGGACGGAGCCATTGCCTCGTTCGTGGAATATTTGTACGCGCTGGCGTAGGGGATCGTCGAACGCGCCGATGGGCGCAGCGCCTCATTGCGCCGGTTTGTCGCCCGGATTCGTTGCGGGTTTTTTTTCGCCCTTGACCGCTTCCTTGGTCTTCGCCGCGCCGCGCTTTGCGGCGGCGGCGACCTTTTCGGCTCCCTGCTTGGAGGCGTCTGCCACCTCGTGGCCGATCTCTTTGGCCGCCACCGCCACGTGATGCGCCCCCTCCTTCGCCGCTTTCGCCACGGCCTTGGCGTCGCGCTTCACGACAGCACCGACCGCCTTGGCGTCCGCCGACACCGTTGCCCCCACGCCGGCGGGCGGGTCGTCCGCCGCGCGCAGCATCGACGCGGAAGCGAGCGCCAGACCGAGCAGGACGAATCCGGGAAAATACCTGGTCATGATTTTCATTTGCCTTCTCGCTAGCTGAACACGCCGCCGTATTTCTCTCGCAGGACCGTTTTCTGTACTTTACCCGTGCCTCCCACGGGCAGCGAATCCAGAAAAATGACCTCATCCGGCACGCACAGGCGGGCCACTTGTCCGGACAAGAATTTCAGCATTTCATCCCGCTCAATGACTTGTCCCGGTTTGCACACGACGAATAACAGCGGTCTTTCCTGCCATTTCGGATGCTTGACGCCAATGACTGCGGCTGCCGCCACCGCGGGATGGCTGGTGGCGGCATTTTCCAGGTCGATCGAACTGACCCATTCGCCGCCGGTCTTGATGAGATCTTTGACGCGGTCTTTGATCTGCATGATGCCGCGTGCATCGATGGTGGCAATGTCGCCGGTGGGGAACCACCCGTCGACCAAGGCGGAGGTGCCGCTTTTGTAATACTCGCGCACGATCCACGGACCGCGCACCATCAACTCGCCTTGCGAGCTGCCGTCGCGCGGCAGCGTTGCGCCGTGTTCGTCCACCACTTTGATTTCCACGCCGAACACCGATTTTCCCTGCCGGGCGATGATCGAGTGCCGCTCTTCCGCCGGCAACGTCAACTCCTCCGAATCGAGCCCGCTCAAGGTCGCCACCGCGACGGTCTCGGTCATTCCCCAACCCTGCCGTACATCGATTCCGTAGCGATCGCTGAGCGTTGCGATCAACGCGCGCGGCATGGCCGACCCGCCTGTGACGATGCGTTGCAGGGTCGAGAAGCGCAACTCGTGGCGCTCGAGATGCTGCACCAGCCCCAGCCATATGGTAGGGACGCCGGCACTGACGGTGACGCGTTCGGTTTCCATCATTTCGTACAATGCGGCGCCGTCCAAACGGGGGCCGGGCAGCACCAGTTTCGCGCCACCGATCAAGGCGGCATACGGCAAGCACCAGGCATTGACGTGGAACATGGGCACGATCGGCAAAATGACCTCTCTCGGAGAGACCGACAACAGTCCGGGCGCACAGATCATCATGGCGTTCAGCACCATCGACCGATGTGAAAACATCGCCCCCTTGGGATTTCCGGTCGTGCCGGAGGTGTAGCAAAGCGCGGCGCCGGCATGCTCGTCGAATTCAGGCCATTCAAACTGCGCGGGATGCGAGGCAATCAATTCCTCGTAGCAACACAGGTCGGGCAGCCCCTCGATGTCGGGCATGTGTGCCGCGTCGCTCAAGGCGACCCAGTGAGCGACATTCGGGCAGTGCGGAGCGATTCCCCTGATCAGCGGCGCGAAGGTGGCGTCGAACAGCACCGCCCGATCCTCGGCATGGTTGATGATGTAGATCAACTGGTCGGGATGCAGGCGCGGATTGCAGGTATGGATCACCAAGCCGCTGCCGGAAATCGCGTAGTAGGCTTCCAGGTGGCGATGATTGTTCCAGGCAATGGTTCCGACCGCCGCACCGGCATCCAATCCTAAGCGGCGCAGCGCTCCGGCCAGGCGTCGAACGCGCGCGGCGCATGCGGCATAGGTGTAGCGAAACACCGGGCCATGCGTCTCCCGCGAAACGATGGGTGTTTCGCCAAATTGCGCCGCCGCATGCTCGATGATGCCCGAGATCATCAGAGGCCGATCCATCATCAGTCCAGGCTGGAACATCACTGGTTCTCCCGTGCATGCACTGAGCTCGCCTCAAGCCTGCAAAGGCTTGTCGAGCAGCTCGTAACCCGCGCGCCGGCGAAAGCCGTGCCGTTGATAAAAGAGGCGCGCGCGTTCATTGTCTACTCCCAGCTGCAGTTGCAGCCGCACCAGGCCTCGCTCCCCCAAACTGCGTTCGGCCTGGGACACGAGTTGCGAACCGACGCCGGCGGACCGCATGTCATGAGATACGAATAGTTCATCAATCTCCGCCATCAAGCCGCCATGCTCGAGACTGAATACGAAGACGGCCAAAAGATAACCGCACAATCGGCCGTCGATCTCCGCCACCCAGCATGCGCCGCGCTGCGGTTCCGCGAGCAAGCGGCCCAGCAGCATCTCCGTGCGCGGCCGATCGAACCCGTCGATGGATTCAAATTCCCAGTAGCGCTGCGCCAGCGACGCCAACTCCGCGATGTCGGGCATGGCGGCGGGACGGATCAACATTCACTTGTCCACAGATTTGGCCTGCGGCTGTGCGGCCGCACCCTCTTGCTCGCGATAGGCCAGCCAGCTTTGGTCGACCAGGTAGGCATGGATGTTCTCGACGTCCTTCTCGCTCAAGATATCGTCGAAACGCTCCATGCCCGCGGGCGCGAGGACACCCTTCAATACGATGTCCTTGAAGCTGGCATGCAGGCCGTCGTTGAGTCTGCGAAGGTCCGGTGTGCTGCTCGGGCCGAGCACATGGCAGCGCGAACATTCTTCGACGAATTTGAGCTCGCCGGCGTCGATCTGCGCTTGGCTCGCGCTCTGCATCGGCGGCTTGGCAAGAGGCTGCTCCACGCGCGGCGCCGGCGTCGGGACCGCGCCGCCGCCTAATTTGAAGGCGATGATGCGGTTGGTATTTTGATATTTGAGCGCGGCGCTGCTCGGCGGGATGGGGCCCACCGTGATCGCGGCTCCGCCGTAGCCCGCTTGGATGGCCACGAACTGCTCGCCGTTGACGGAGTAGGTCATGGGTGCCGCCATGAGATGGCTGCCCGTCTTGATCACCTTCAAAACTTTTCCGGTGTCGGCAGCATAGACCCAGAGTTCGCCGTTGCCGCGTCCCTGGAACACCAAGTTCCCGGCCGTCGACATCACGCCGCCGTCGTAGCCGCGAATCCCGGAGGACGTCTCGTGCTCCCAGACGGTTTTCTGCGCCAGCGGATCCCAGGCGCGCAGCAATTCCCGCACCGGCTTCACCGTGCGCCCCGCTTTGATCGCTTGCAGGTCGGGCACCGGCCCATACAGCTTTTTCAAGGCCGCGGCGTCGTAGGTGTCGTCCGGAAAGATGCCCTGCACCGAAAAGAACCCGTCGAGGTATTTCATTGTGCCGCCGTTGTGCAGCATATCGATCCATACCGCAGAGACATCGATGACGGGGATGTAAACCAAGTGCGTTTTCGCACTGTAGGACATGGGATTCCAGGTGTGTGCGCCCGCCCACGATGGGTATACATTCTTGGGTGACGCATACCAATCGGCCGCCGGGCTCACAACCGGCCGTCCGGTCTTCATGTCCACATGAGAGGCCCAGTTCACATAGGTAAATTTCTTGGCCGAGAGCAGTTTGCCGGTCTTGCGATCGAGGACGTAGAAGAAGCCGTTTTTCGAGGCCTGCATGATGACCGGACGAGAGGCGCCGTCGATATTCAAGTCGGCGAGAATCAACTTCTGCACGGAGTCATAGTCCCAACTGTCGCGGGGGGTGGTCTGGTAGTACCACGCCATGCGCCCGGTCGTCGCATCGAGAGCAAGTATGGACGCGGTGAACAAGCTGTCGAGTTTCGCCGGTCCGAGCTCGCGCAGGTCATAGGGCGCCGCATTGGCCGTGCCGAAATAAACCAAGTTCAGCGCCGCATCGTAGGCAAATCCGTCCCATGCCGTTCCGCCGCCGCGCAATTCCGGTTTACGATGCGGATCCCAGGTCTTGTCGGCCTGCGCCAGCTCCGGATTTTCATACGGTTGCCCGACGGCGGGGGGCACGGTGTAGAAACGCCACTTGAGGGCGCCGGTGTCCAGATCATAGGCCGACACGTAGCCGCGCACGGCGGTGTGGCCCATGTCGGCGCCGCCGTTGCCGATCACCACGACCGAGCCCGCGATTTGCGGCGCTCCCGTGCTGGAGTAAGGCAGAGAGCGATCGGTGATGGTGTCGGCTTCCCAGATTTTCTTGCCGGTGGCGGCGCTCAGCGCATGCAGGCGTCCGTCAACCGATGCCACATAGACCTTGCCCTTCCACACGGCCACACCGCGGTTGACCAAGTCGCAGCACGGGTGTCTGCCGAAGAAGTAGTCGGGCTTCGGGTCATAGCGCCACAGCTCCTTGCCCGTGGCGGCATCCACCGCGTACACGTAGCCCCAGGTTCCCGAGGTGTACATGATCCCGTCGATCACGACGGGTGTCGCTTCCTGGCCGCGCATCGGACTACCGAGGTCGTACTGCCAGGAAAAACCCAGCCTCTTGACGTTCTTGGCGTCGATGCTCGACAGCGGCGAGTAGTAGCTCCCATCCTTATCGCGGCCGCCGGTGAACCAGTTCTGCGGCTCCTGGTCCGCCGCCAGCAATCGCGCGGCGTCGAGGCTGCCGGGCGCCTGCGCTGGAGTCGCGGCACGCGTCTGCGTTTGAGTCATCGACACGGCCAGCGCCAGCGCTAGAATCAGCGCGATCCTGGTGGGTGATGGCCGCCTGCGGCGCGAGCCGACTCTGAGAATTTGGCTGTGCAAAATTGATACTCCTGCGGGGGCCGGCCGATGATGCCCGAAACCATGCGATTTTAGGAATCGATAATTCCCAGGGCGAAGCCGATGGCACCGGCCGCCGCCCGCATTTTCGACTTCGACAGATGCGTGATCGGTGCGCTGATGTTCGCCTTCGGCACTGTCTGAAGATTGTCGAAGTTGGCGGCGCAGATGTCCGGCAGGCCATCATCCTTCGTGAGCACCACCTCCGTGGGAATGCTCCTGATAATCGACGTAATGGGCGCAATGGTGACGCTATTGAGCACGGATATTGCCGAGTCGCGCGTCAAGATCAGCACGGGGCGTCTCTTGTCAGGGGCGGGGAACGCATACCAGCAAACATCGCCGCGCTTCACTACACGCCCCAGTCTTGCTGGTCAATCCACGCATCGAATTCACCCGGCGCGGCCGGAAGTCTGGCGTAACCATCGGAATGACGCGCCTCCAGACCACTGATCCGCTCGCGCCGCAGTTCTGCTTCGAGCGCAGTGCGGATCAAGGCCGAGCGGGTGGTCTTGCGCAGGCGAGTCAGCTTGTCGACCGCCTTCAACAGATGCGGCTCGATGGTCATTTGGATGGTTTTCATCGACGCGATTCCAATGTGGATAGCTATCCACATTATAATCCACATTGTCGGGCACGGCCAGCCGCACGCGGGTAACGACGAGTCGCGACGCGATGATGGGCGCCGCCGGCGGCGAGCTCATCGCGGGATACTCCCACGCCTCACTGCGATGCAGGCGGGCGGTAAATCCGGTTCTGCCTCCAGAAGGACTTGATCGATCCTGCCTGCAGCGGCGGCGCAGGCTGCACGCTGCTGGGCGGCAGGGGGCAAACCCCGTTTGCCCGGTAGCTCAGCGCCGATGCGAGGAGCCCCTCCGCAGGGTCGCCGAGAGCGTGCGTGAAGTCGTCCGCCACCGAACAGCCGGGCACCAAAACTCCCTGGGTGGCGATCGTGTTTTGCGGTGTGAAACCATCCGGATAGTTGCCGAAGTTCTGGGCGTTCACGCCCTGAAACTCAATCGAAAAATAAGTCACCGCGCAATTGTCGGCGGGATAGAACGCATACGGCTTGCCGCAGGTGGTCGTGCCGATCTGAATGACCTCGACATGGACGCCCCGCAGGCTGTTGATGATGGCTTCACTGGCGGAACAGGTGCTGGCGGTCGTCAGCACGAACACCCGCGGCAGGTTCAAGGTGGGCAGTGCCTGACCGGCCGCCAGCGACGGCGAAAATCCCTGAGTCGTCGCATGAAAGCCGAGCGGCGTGAGGGCGGACTGCGTTACCGGATTCATGGTCGGGTACTTGCTGTTGAACTGATCCAGTTCGAAGGTTTGCCCCGCCGTCGGTGCCGGGCCGGCAATCATGTAGGCGACCTCGCTGGCGATGTCGAGGTAGCCCCCGCCGTTGTAGCGGATGTCGAGGATCAGATCATGCACGCCGGCGCTCTTCATTTGGCTGAACGCCGCAACGAGTTCAGCCTCGGCGGTCGCGATGTGATCATTGAACAGCATGTAGCCGACGACGTCTCCTGCCGCTGTCGGGATCGTCCGCACATTCTGCACCGGTGTTTCGGTGATGTCGGCCGAGACCAGCGTCACGGTCCGTGGGGTCGCAGCGCCCGCGTCCCGGATCGAGAAGGTGTGGCTCTCGCCGACAGTTTGGGGGCTCAAGCCCGCGTTCAAGGTGTTGATGCTCGTCTGATCACTGGCGTTCACCAAATCGACGCCGTCGATGGTGAGGATCTGCGCTCCCCGCGCGAGATTGGCCGGGGCGCTGGCAGCCGGAGATCCCGGCTGGGTGTAGGAAATTACGACGTCGCGCGGTGGCGTGCCCGAAATGATCACGAAATTCGCGCCGTAACCGGGCTCCATGCCCGACTGCGACAGTGCTTCCCAGGTGGCGGTCGCATAGGTGAAATGGAACCTGTCTTTCGGCTTGCCGGAGGCCGTGGTCGCCGTGGTCTTCAGCACGTTGAAATACGCCATGTCGGTCGCAAAACCGGCTGGGTCTTGATCCGCAACCTCGCTGAACCACAGGTACAGATCGTTGGTCCACGACCGCAGCCAGTTCTTTTCGTCGAGCGCGGTGCCTTGACGGTCCGGGTAGGCCATCCCGGTCTTCGGATCAATGCCGGTTCGCGGGCTCGCGCACAGGGCGGCGAATCTCGACTCGGGTAAATACTGACCCTGGACCCACCCTGATGTGGTGGACCCGCCGCCGGTCAAGGTGCTGCCGCCGCCACCACCGCCACCGCAGGCGTGAAGGAGCGCCACGGATGGAAGCAACGCAAGCGCTGATAAGGCTCTAGCGGACAGGATCATTTGAGACATCCTTGTCGTGGTGCGTTGGGCCGCGAATGCTCACAGAGTGACATACCCGGCGTCTCAGCGCGAATACGCGCTTTGCTGGGATCGTTCGGCGGTTTTGGCAGGGAGTAAAACGGCCGATTTTGGGCATCGAAGGCATTGCACAATACGCAAATGATTTGCTCCACAGTTAAATGTTCGATTATATTCGCGCATGGTAATCCCGCTCCTAAACCCGTGCCGCGCCAGCGAATTCCCCAAGGAGCCTGTCTGAACGCGGCTCACGTGGAATACTCAGACAGGCTCCTAGGTCCGCATGCCCTATCGCTTACTTCGTTTTGGCCTTTCGCGCAAGCATCCTGAACCGCGTATGTTCACGCGGCACGGCTCGTTGAAAGCGGGTTATGACGTGGTCATCATCGGGGCGGGCGGGCACGGTCTGGCGGCTGCGTATTACCTGGCGCGCGACCACGGCATTCGCAATGTGGCGGTACTGGAGAAGGGCTATCTCGGCGGCGGCAACACCGGCCGCAACACGACGATCATTCGCTCGAACTACCTCACCCCCGAAGGAGTCAAGTTCTACGACGAGAGCGTTCGTCTCTGGCAGGATCTCGGCGCCGATTTCGATCTGAATTTGTTCTATTCCACGCGCGGCCATTACACCCTCGCGCACACGGACTCGGCGATGCGCACGATGCGGTGGCGGGCGGAGGTCAACAAGCATTACGGCGTGCGCTCCGAAGCCGTCGATGCGGCCTTCGTCAAGCGCGGCATTCCGTCGATCGATTTGAGCTGCGGCGGCCATGCGCCGATTCTCGGCGCCTTGTTCCATGAACCGGGGGCCATTGCGCGCCATGACGCGGTGGCGTGGGGGTATGGACGCGGCGCCGACCGGCGCGGCGTGGAGATTCACCAGCAGACCGAGGTCACCGGAATTCGCTTGCAAGGCGGCCGCGTGGCAGGTGTCGACACCACCCGCGGGTCCATCGCCACCTCGAAGGTGCTGTGCGCCGTTGCCGGATTCACGCCGCGAATTCTCGACATGGTGGACCTGCACACGCCGATCTACGTGCATCCGCTGCAAGCCATGGTTTCGGAGCCGGTGAAGCCCTGGCTCGATCCCATCATCGTGTCGGGCTCGCTGCACGTCTATGTGTCGCAATCCGCGCGCGGCGAACTGGTGATGGGCGCATCGCTCGATCCCTACGAGCTGCATGCCACGCGGCCCACGCTGGATTTCGTCGAAGGCCTGGCCTCGCACATGCTGGATATGTTTCCGTTTCTGGGCGAGGTCAAGGTGAACCGCCAATGGGCGGGGCTCGCCGACATGACGCCGGATTTCGCGCCCATCATGGGATTGACGCCCGTCGAGGGATTCTATCTGGATGCCGGGTGGGGCACCTGGGGCTTCAAAGCGACCCCCGTGTGCGGCAAGACCATGAGTCACACCGTGGCGACGGGGCGCAATCATCCGTTGATCGAGGGGTTTGGCTTCGATCGCTTCGCGCGCTACCGGCTCACCGGTGAAAAGGGCGCGGCGTCGGTGGGCCACTGATGAAGATTCTGGTGTGCCCATTGAACGGTCCGCGTCCGGTGACGGAATTCGCGTATGGCGGCGAGGTCCGCCACAGCCCCGACCCGGATACCTGCAGCGACGCGGAGTGGAGCAACTACGTCTTTAATCGCTCCGGCTCGCCTCAGCCCAAGTACGAATGGTGGTGCCATATCGCCTCCGGCTTCTGGTTCGTGGTGTTGCGCGACACCATGCGCGACGTGGTCATCGCCACTTATGCGGCGGAAGAAGTACGCCGCGGATTGGCGGCGCCCGCCTCGTCAGCAGGCGCCAAGGTATGATGTACCGCGTCGAAGCGCATGCCGCGCAGTGGATCGACCGCGCCGCGCCGCTGCGTTTCAGTTTCGAAGGCCGCGAATATCAGGGATATTCGGGCGACACCATTTCCTCGGCGCTGGCCGCCGCCGGCGTGCCGTACCTGGCGCGCAGCTTCAAGTACCATCGGCCGCGCAGCATCCTGTCGTTCGCCAATCACGACAGCAATACCCTGTTCCAGGTCGACGGCGTGCCGAATGTGCGCGGCGACGTGACCTTGTTGCGCGAAGGCATGCGAGTGTCGGCGGTCAATACCTTCGGCGGTCTGACCCGCGACCGGGCTCGGGTGCTGGATCGCTTCGCGCCGCTGTTGCCGGTGGGGTTCTATTACAAAGCATTTCATTCCAAACGCTGGTTTCCGCGCTGGGAACGAATGTTCCGCACTCTCACGGGATTGGGCCAGGTGCGGCCGGGCTCGGCACGCCAGGCGACGCCGAAGCGCTATGGATTTTGCGATGTGCTGGTGATCGGCGCGGGTCCGAGCGGTGTGGCGGCCGCGCTGGCGGCGGCGGAGGCGGGCGCGCAGGTGACGTTGGTCGAGGAATCGCCGCGGCTGTCGGGCAACGGGGCACCGCAGGCACTGGTGCAGGCGGCGCACGATTCCCCCGCCATCACTTTGTTTCCGGCGACGGTCGCCGCCGGCTATTACGCCGATCACTGGGTCGCGCTGGCACACGAGGAGCGCATGACGAAGATGCGCGCGAAGGCCCTGGTGTTCGCCACAGGTGCGATCGACACGCCGGCGGTGTTCCGCAACAATGATTTGCCGGGCGTGATGCTGGCGTCCGGCGCGGCGCGGCTCCTCGCGCGCCATGGCGTCGCTCCCGGCCGCCGCGTAATCCTTGTCGCCGGCAATCTGGATGCCTACGTGATCTGTCTCGAGCTGAGCTCGCGGGGGGTGTCGATTGCCGCCATCGTCGAGTTGCGCCGCGCGCCGGAGAGCGATGCGGCGGTGTCAGCCTGCGCCGCGCTGGGCATTCCACTGCTGCCGGGCCATGCGCCCTACGAAGCCGTGCGCGGGCCGGACGGCACGGTCGCGGGACTGACGATTGCGCCGCTCAGCGCGGCCGGCCAACTCGATGCGAGCGCCTCGCGGCGCATCGATTGCGATGCGATATTGATGAGCGTCGGATGGACGGCTGCCACTCAGCTATTTCTCCAAGCAGGCGGCAGCACGCGGTTTTCCGCCGAACTGCAGCAATTCGTGCCCAGAGACCTGCCGCCGGGAATTTTTGCCGCGGGCCGCATGAACGGAGTGTATGACCTCGAATCGCGGCTCGCCGATGGCCGGCGCGCGGGGTCGCAGGCCGCGGCGCACGCGGGATTTGGCGTGCCGAGCAGCGCAGTGGTCGCGCGCAGCACCCGCTGTCCCTCGCATCCCTTCCCCATCATCGATCACCCCCGAGCCAAGAATTTCGTCGACTTCGACGAGGACCTGACGGTCAAAGACTTGGAAAACGCCGCGCAGGAAGGATTCGATTCAAGTGAGCTGCTCAAGCGGTACAGTACGGTGGGCATGGGGCCCTCGCAGGGCAAACATTCCAACATGAACGCGTTGCGCATTCTCGCGCGCTTCCGCGGCTTAAGCGTGGAGCAGCTCGGTCTGACCACGGCTCGGCCCATGTATCATCCGGTGCCGATGAAGCTGCTGGCGGGGCGCAGTTTCTACCCGGAGCGCCGCACGGCCATCGACGCGCAGCATGGCGCGTTGAATGCGGTGTGGATGCCGGCGGGCAATTGGCGAAGACCCGAATACTACGCGGTGTCCGGCGAGTCGCGCGCCCAAAGCATCGACGCGGAGGTTCACGCCGTGCGCAATGCCGTGGGTCTCATCGATGTGGGGACGCTCGGGAAAATAGAGATCCACGGGCCGGACTCGGCCGAGCTCCTCGATCGCGTGTACGCCGGACGATATTCCGATTTGAAGGTCGGCATGACGCGCTATGGCCTGATGCTGGACGAGTCGGGCGTCATCATCGACGACGGCGTCATTGCACGGTTGGGTGCGCAGCACTTTTACTTCACGACGACGACCGGCGGCTCCGCGACCGTGTTTCGCGAACTGCTCCGGCTCAATGCTCTATGGGGGCTCGACTGCGCGTTGGTGAATGTCACCGGACATCGCGCTGCATTCAATTTCGCGGGTCCCTCGAGCCGCGCGATATTGCAGAAGCTGACGGATATCGACCTGCGGGACGAGGCATTTCCCTATCTTGCGGTGCGGACCGGGCACGTCGCCGGCGCCGCGGCCCGCTTGATGCGGGTCGGCTTCGTCGGTGAGCTGGGTTATGAAATCCACGTCGCCTCGGGCCGGGCACCCGGCGTGTGGCAGGCGCTGTTTGGTGCCGGGACGCCGCTGGGCCTGCGCCCCTTCGGCGTGGAAGCGCAGCGTGTGCTGCGCTTGGAAAAAGGCCATTTCATCGTGAGTCAGGACACCGATGGGCTGACCGATCCGTATGAGGCGAATGCGATGTGGGCGGTGGCGCTGAAGAAGCCGTTCTTCATCGGACAGCGAAGCCTGCGCATCCTGCGGGCGCGCGGGCCGCGGCAAAAATTGATGGGCATCGAACTCGCCGCGGCCACGCCCCTGCCCAAGGAATGCCATCTGGTCATCGACCAGGGCGCGATCGCGGGCCGCGTCACCAGCGTGACTCACTCCCGGACGTTGAACAAATCCATCGGACTCGCCATGCTGTCCCCGGACCTGGCGCAGGTGGGGCGCGACATCCACATTCGCATCGACAACGGCGAACTGGTTGCGGCGCGAGTCGCGGCGGCGCCCTTTTACGATCCGAAGAATCTGCGGCAGAAAGCGGCGGGCTCGAGCGCATGAGCGCTCTGGCCCTGAAAGTGCGCGAACAGCGCGATCGGCTGGGCCTCAAGGGCCCGCGGGCGGCCGAATGGTTGGTCGCGCACAGGATCGTTCTGCCGATGGCCGCCAATAGCTGGACGCACTCGGAGGACACCGAGGGCGCCGATGCGCTGCTGGTGGCGCGCCTCGGCACCGGCGAGTTCTTTCTCGAGGACGGCGCGGCCGGCACGACGCTCAAGCGCCTGTCGCCGGCCCTGGATGAGCCGCCGCCGGGTGTGTATCCGGTGCTGCGCGAGGACTGGGCCTTCCATCTCGCCGGCGAACGCGCCCACGAGGTGCTCGCGCAGGTTTGCAACGTCAATTTCGCGGCGCTGCCGCTCGATTCCCGTCCCTTGATCATGACGCTTATGATTGGAGTCGCGGTGCTCGTCGTGCCGCAGAGCGTCGCGGGCGGCGCGCCAGGTGGGTCGGCCGAACGGGGCGGGCCGGCCGAGCGGGATGGGCCGGCCGAGCGTGGCGGGCCGGCCGAGCGTGGCGGGTCGGCCGAGCGTGGCGGGTCGGCCGAGCGTTGTTACCGGATTTGGTGCGATCCAAGTTTTGGCCCCTACCTGAGCGAGTCCGTAGGTCAGGTGGTCGTTGAATGCGGCGGTAGATACACGGGAGTGTCCGGATGAATCAGCAACAAGCAAAAAAATTCTTCGAAGAGCATAAGACCCGCTTTGTCCTGGCGCAGTTCGTGGACATCCATGGCGCCGCGAAAGCCAAGGCGGTGCCCATCGAACATTTGGAGATGGTGCTCACCGACGGAGCGGGCTTCGCCGGCTTCGCCCTGTGGGGCTTCGGCATGGGTCCCGAAGGTCCCGACTACATGGCGGTCGGGGACCTCTCGACGCTGCAGGATATTCCGTGGATGCCGGGGTATGCGCGCATCATTTGCAATGGAGTGGTCAACAAGAAGCCGTATGCCTACTGCTCCCGAGTGACGCTGCAAGCGCAGATCAAGCGCCTCGCCGAACGCGGACTCACCATGTACACGGGCATCGAGCCCGAGTTCATGCTGCTGGCGCGGCGTGCCGACGGCACTTTGGGACCCGCCGATTCCACCGACGAGCTCGATAAGCCCTGCTACGACTACAAGGGACTGTACCGCAGCCGTGCGGTCCTGGACGAAATGGTGGCGGCGCTTCGCGCCGTGGGCATCGATGTGTATCAAATCGATCACGAGGACGGCAACGGCCAGTTCGAGATCAATTTCACCTATGCCGATGCGCTCAAGTCCGCGGACAACTTTACCTTCGTCAAGATGGCGGCCAGCGAGATCGCCCACAACCACGGCATGACCGCGACATTCATGCCGAAGCCGTTTCCGAACCGTGCGGGCAGCGGAGCACATTTCCACGTCTCGCTGGGCTCCGCGACGAAGAAAAACGCGTTCTACGACAAGAACGACAAGTCAGGCATGGGTCTGTCGGCCATGGCCTACCACTTCCTGGGCGGAGTGCTGCAGCATGCGCGCGCATTTTGCGCCGTCGCGGCGCCCACGGTGAATTCCTACAAGCGCCTCGTCGTGGGACGCGCCCTGTCGGGCGCCACATGGGCTCCCGCTTACATTACCTATGGCGACAACAACCGTACCGCCTGCGTGCGCATCCCGTACGGGCGCCTGGAGATTCGGCTGCCGGATTCGGGGTGCAATCCGTATCTCGTATCCGCCGCGTTGATTGCCGCCGGACTCGACGGCATCGATCGCAAGCTCGATCCGGGTCCGGCGCAAAACATCAACCTGTACCAGCTGACCCCGGAGGAATTGGCGGCCAAGGGCATCAAGCTGCTGCCGCAGTCGCTCAACGAAGCCATCGACGCGCTCGAATCGGACACGGT